>Ga0209707_1001161_pt1 | contig 15139 bp, 11 predicted proteins | sample EN4Hudsemesocosm_FD_184630 | JGI IMG/M metagenome (GOLD analysis project Ga0209707, IMG submission 184630) | Methane-oxidizing microbial communities from mesocosms in the Hudson Canyon - EN4B Hudson Canyon (SPAdes) (version 2) | ecosystem: Environmental > Aquatic > Marine > Cold seeps | place... | reverse complement strand
TGCAGTTATCAGCAACCACCACAATCGAATCAGCAACCACAGATGACTGTATTAAATCTGTTAATGTTTTACCGATAATCTCACTTTCATTATGAGCCGGCATTAATATTTTATACGAGCCTTGAAATGCTAAAGCCTCTTCACTTTCAGCTTTATAAAACAAGCTAATCAATAATTCAATACTAATCATTAATAGAGGTATCGACAAAACCACCGCAACACAAACCGAAATAACATTAACCCACATATCTAATCGATTCCTTGTTCAAAATCTTCTGCAAGCTTCGCGACTTCCGTGACAATAGAATGATGCTCAATAACATGCTTACGCCCATTCTCTCCCATTATAGCTAACTGTTCCGGTGTTTCATTTAGAGCAGAACCCATAGCTTTCGCCAGTTCATCCGCAGCACTAGGAGGAACCAACCAACCATTAACACCCTCTTGAATAAGCTCAGGAATACCTGCGATTTGTGTGGCGATAGCAGGTCGTTGCAACGCTAAAGATTCCATCAATACAACCGGCAAACCTTCTGCAAAACTAGGCAAAACCATCACTCTACATTCCTTTATAATGCCTTGAACCTCCTCACTGCTCCGCCAACCAAGAAATTTAATACTATCCAAAAGCTGTAATTGTTCAACTCTCTCTTCACACTCTTTTCGTACCGCACCATCTCCAACTACCAGCAATTCAAAAACAAACCCTTGTTGCTTAAGTATTGCCATCGCCTCTAACAATACAAAAAATCCTTTTTCAGGATCGAGACGACCGACATAAACAAATCGAGAAATATCCGGTGGTGCAGTCACATCAGCCTTCAAAAAAACATCATCCAATGCACAATGCACAACCTGCAATCGTGACCATGCTGATCTCGGAGAAAACAACATACACTGGCTTTTTCCAAAATTACTAATACACACCGTCAACACAGATTTTTCGATTTTTGTGCCAAGCGCCCAATGTTCAGAATCAAAAAACTCATGCGGACCATGAACAGTCAAACTATAGGGTATGCCAGCAATCTCAGCAGCCAACATTGCAACAGTGCCACTATTCATAGCAATATGATTATGCAATAACTTGACCTTATTTTTAAGTAGCTCTCGAGCCAAATAAGTCGCTTCCAATAAATAGACCCCGTGCAAGAAAACAGATCTCAAGCCCGGCCAGCGAATTTTTCGTATTAGATTTAAAGCCCTTAACACTCTCAAAGGATAACGGCACACCACTATCAGAAAAGCTCCAAGCAACCGAAAAATTCCCTGCTCCAAAATATACACTGTTGTCGCCTGCTCCCTAGTTATATCTTCGGAAACATTCTCCCCCGCCGCCCTGCGAATAGAAAAAGTGTGTACAGTCCATCCCATCTTACGAAGCTGTTCAACTTCACGGCGAATAAAAGTATCACCAGCTCGTGCATACTCACCCGTTAAATAGGCAATAGTTTTTGAATTTGATGAATAAGCCATTTTCTCAATCACACCCTATCAATTAAAGGTAAAATTTTCTGCCATACCGAGCTATCGCAACGACATGACGTGAATCGACCTATAATTTGTTTAGGTAAAAAAAGCGTCGGTAATTTTGATTCTATACCCAACATTTTCAGCATCCAATAAATCGGATATGCGGCTGCCTTTAACATTACATAAGGCAAAGGAATAACAACCTTTACTGAACTCTTCCTACCCTGTACTTTTTTGGCAAAATCCCAAGCCGAGGGCTGCACCTCATCCACCAGATTGATTGTTAAATTATTGCTTACCCGATTCGAACAGGCCTCGACAAAAGATAGTGCAACATCCTGTAATGCTACCAGGCGCAACTTTCGTAACGGTGCAATCACTACTTGTACACCAGCAACACTCGGGCCCAAATCAGCCGTCTCGATACGATCACTTGTAAAAACAGCACCTAAGCGAAAAATAGTCAAGCCAACACCAGAACTCAAGCATAAATCCCGCGCCACACATTCCTGCTGAATTTTAGCAAGCGCATAAGGACTCTGCCCCTCATCACTTTTATCCAGTAAAGGACTCTCTTCATTTAAGACACCGTTCAACTTACCCCAATCGTAAACCGCAATACTACTTGCTAAAATAAGGCGTTTGACTTTTAATTTCCGCATCACTTCAATTAAATTAATAGTCCCATCCACCATACTGCTACGCATCTGTGAAGCATCGCCCCAGACTACACCAGCCAAATGAATCACCACATCTATATTTTGAAGAGCCTTCTCCATACTAACGGCATCATTAACATCAGCCACAACCGTCTCTAAATTTTTTTCAGCAGTAAATAACTCTTTTTGCTCCGGTCTCCGATGCATAGCCTTCACATGATGACCTTGTTTAACAAGCTCAGCCACCACTACTTGGCCGATAAACCCAGCAGCACCAGTAACAAGAACATTCTCGGGTATATTAGAACTCATCATCATTTAGCCCAATCCATCGGTTCAACAGGATCAAAAGTACTTTGCACCTGATAACAGCCACCTTGTTCACCCGCATTATGGATTGCTAGCGCCAGCTCAGTAACATGGAGTGAATACCTTGATGACAATCGGCTTTGGCGATTTTCTTGTATAGCTTGCACTAACTCCCCCACGCCACGGCAAAAATCCATACTCTGAGAACCACGTTTCAACAATCGAGAAGGACTACTACCAGACAAAAGACGCTTACTCTTAAAAGGACTTACTATCATTTTTCGTCGAATCTTAATATACCGCCTAATATGGACAGGCGAACGATAATGCCAAGTATCATCAACATGCAATATGCCATCCTTACCAAAGACTCGTAATGCATGATCATGCTCAGCAATAATACTGCACGTCAATCGCGCCACCATTCCCGATGCAAACTTAACACAGGCGACAGATAAATCAGGGGCATGTTTCACCAATGGCTCGTCTGTTTCCTTATCAGTAATCTGTTCGGAAGAAAACGCCGTCACTGAAATAGCTGGGCCAAAAAAAGCTGGTAACCAACCAAGTACATAGCCAGCATGCTCTAATGTACACCCCACCTCAAACTCATCCATCGCAGGCCATGGAATTCCAGAGGCACTAAACCATTTCCGATACGGCATTTGATGGACTAAGCCATCATCCATTTCCGCATAAACTGCATATACATCGCCAATATCTTTTTCACGTAAACTCTTCCATAAAGTTTGTGCACTTTCACCTAACAAGCTACAAGGTGCTCCGGAAATCTGAAGATCCTTACTTTCTGCTAATTCGACTAGATCCAATGCATCAGCATACCTCATTGCCAGGGGTTTTTCAGTATAGACATGCTTGCCAGCTAACAAGCAATCTCTGGAAACTTCGTAATGTGCATCTGGATTAGTCAGGTTCAAAATAATATCTATACGAGAATCATCCAGTAACTTATCCATGGATAAATAGACTGATAAATCATGAAATCGAGCAAAGTTTTCGGCGCGTGATTGCACTTTATCCATCACTCCTAGTAAATTGAGTTCCGGGTGTTCTTTAAGGCTAGTAAGATAATAGTCGGCAACAAAGCCGCAGCCAACGATAGCAATATTCATGTTTTCTTTTCCATCCCAAATTAATCGTGTAATCAATATGACCGTAGCCCGTTAGGAATATTTTTAGTCATGTAAAGTGTAAAATAGCGTTACAAAAACTCATTACCTAAAGTGAAAACAGACCATGATTCACAGTAAATAACAGATAAATTAATTTCACAAAATGCTACTATTTTTATCAGTAAACTAAACTTACGTCTTACCTCTAATCACAAATTTAACAGCCACATCATTATCATGAATCTAACATTTATGATTCGTTAATCGCTTTATTTATCAACTCCTCTAACTTATTCGTATCAACATGAATATTTCCTTTATCCTGCTCACAAAGTAGGCATCCATATGCCATTTCCCTAGCTCTAGCAAGATTATAAAAAGCTTTTGTAAACCAGCCATCCATAAATATTTCCAAAAGTGTTGCTTCTGAGTTGCAATAAACCACATTAGCAAGTGCCGCGCCATGAATACCAACGATAAGATTGGCATTCTTGAAAATTCGTGCTTGTTCAACTACAGAATAATCTGACATTACCACTTTTGTAATTCCAAAAGTATTTAGCAGCTCATCCATTTCTCCTGTATTCAGGATCCTCCTTGAGTCAGCATCTTCACGAGAAATAAAAATCCGCTCATAATTTAATTCCTTAGCGCCTGAATCTTCTTTTAATCGACCTCCAAGAATCTTATCATTCAGCCACTGCACTGCATCCAATGAGAGTTCACTTCGGTTCGTGTAAAGAGTCGGTATAAAAAGCTGTTTTGCATGATAGCTCCCTTTATCCAAATGTATAATACGATCAGAGAAACCAGCAAGAGCAATACTTTCGTATACAAATTCTGGACACCGCTGCTTGGGAAGTACAATAGGAAGCCGATTGAACCGCTCATCATCTGCAATCAATTTAAGCCGCGGCAGTGTCTCGATAGTCCAATGGTAGTAATTTTCAAAAAAAGGAAGGGGCAGGAATATTACCGAATCAAACGATTGTTTCTTTGGTAACAAGGTTGATAAATACGAAAGCAGATAACGTGGCTGACATAAACAATACTCACAATCCCCTGTAGCTTGCTTAACAACAACATTGCCAACGCGATGAATCACGTATGGAAAGGCAAAGTTTGCATTCTTTAGTTCAATTATCCCATAGGGGTAAGACCAGGAACTATCAACTAGTTCATCCTCGAATTTCACAAGAAGCGTAGCCTGAAATACATCGTCTATAAAATAATCAGGCAATTTTTTTATATTTTTTTCCGTATACCCCTTAATAGTGAAAGCTATATCAGTGCTTGTTGATTCCGTTATATTATGTATCCGAACAAACCCATTCTTCTTGTACAGTTGATACTTATAGCATTGACTAGTTAACCCCATATAAGCTTTGTGATACAAAGACTTAAGCTGTCTGAAAAACCTTTCTTTGATAGATGTCACTCTAATAACCTTACCTAAACCCACTAAAACCTACTCCTGACTTGAACTTTGCGCTTTAATAATGCGCGCAGGATTTCCAACGGCAGTAGCACCAGATGGAACATCATTTAAGACGACACTCATTGCACCAATTTTGACGTCATCACCTATTTTTACATCACCAAGTATTTGAGCATAGGCACCAATTTCGACATTGCCTCCAATAACTGGCACAGGACCGCCTGATTTTCGATTTCCAATTGTAACCCCTTGTCGTAGAGTACAGTTTGCCCCGATTTGTACATTAGGGTGAATGAAGATATTACCGAAATGATAAATCCTAAGGCCTGGCCCTACCTCTGCTTCTTTAGGCAAACTAATCCCCGTTATCGTTTCAACTAAACGGAAAATACGCCAATAAAAAAAAGTTGCCCCTTTTTTTCTAAGCCCATAAGGATATAGGTCTATCCTACGACCGAACCGGTAAACCGCAATAGACCAAATTGATTGTTCGCTCAACCATGGTCTAATCGAGTAACACTTCAGGTCGGCCTGCCAGAAAGAACCTGTTGCCCCCCCTTCTTTCTGCTCAATGACCTTATTCTCTTTACCCAACTTGCTCTTTCCCTCCCTATACCTTCTTAACTGACCTATAATTTGCGGCCATTTGGAGAGTATCATCAGACAGCCATAAAGACATGCATCCTTAATCGATAATCCTCGACGCATCCCTTTCGTAGCAATGCGTAAAGCCTGCACCGGCAATATCATCAAAACAACACTAACGGCTTTGAACGCGAAAATAGTATCCACTAATAACCAACCCAAACCAGCGGCTACCAGTATCACCAACAAGAACCCAATTGACCAAAGTCTTGCAGAGTTGTTGATACTTGAAAAATCCTGTAACCCAAAACGAAGTTGCACATCCAGACCACCATAGCCCGTGCGTACCTCTCGTTGCCACCATTGCGAAAACTGTGTGATCGCAGCATCATGTAAAGCCATATCACTATCAATTCGTAGTATTTGCCAACCAGCCTTACGGAACCGATAGCAAAGTTCCGGCTCCTCACCAGCAAGCACACTAAGGTCAAAGCCACCAACAGCCTGATATGCCTGAACACGCATAACGCTTATTCCACCACAACTCATTGCACTCCCGACAGGAGTATCCCACTCTAAATCACAGATTCGATTATAGATTGATTGTTCAGGGCGTTTTTCTCGTAAACGTCCACAAACAACAGCGACATTTGGCCGCTCATTTAATTCTTCAGATGCTTGTTCAATCCAAACAGAGGATACCTCACAATCACCATCCACAAAAAACACGAACTCCATTCCTGGGAATAACTCCAAAAGACGGCTATAGCCTTCATTCCTAGCGCGTGCAGCAGTAAAAGGTTTACTGAGATCAAGTTCTACTACTTCGATACCCATTGAACTAGCAATAAAAACACTATTATCTGATGAATTAGAGTCAACATACACAAGTTGCTCACAGCTTGGGATTATAGACTCAAAACATCGCCTCAACAGCCCCCCTTCATTGAGACCTATCACTACCGTACCTAATTTATGATGCATTAAACCTGCCTCTCTGATACACGACCAATATGCCTTATAAAAAATAATTCCCTACGGAAATACCCACCTTATTATACGAATAATATTCTGCTCATGTTCGCATTAAGAAAGTTCTTTTTACGAGATTGATTAAATTAGTTAAGCAATCAATCTGACAACAACACATGAAAGCTATCCACTAAAAAGACCGAACTCCTATTGGATAGAAAAGAGTAATAGAAAAGACAGTTTAAACGTCCAAAGATTCTATTTATTTCTTGTCCCTTTAACGCCAAAACCACGACAAAAAAAACTATTTTGGAAAGTATCTCTTAATAAACGGGGGGGATAATTATGCACTTTTCTTTGCACACTATTTCTAACTCTCCACGTAAAAAAACCAATCAACCAAAATAAGTCAGCTAAAACAGCATGGAATATACCATAGTTCTTTAAAAAATAACGACGACGGGAATCAAACCAATAGTTAGGCATTCTTTTCATAGTCACCTTACCCGTTATTCCCGAGCTTTGACCAACATAGTGAACAATCCGACTTTCTGGCACATACCAGCATTCCCAGCCAGCACGGTTTGCATGCAAACAAAAGTCTGTTTCTTCATAATACATAAAATAGGCTTCATCAAATAGACCTATTTGGTTAAAAACCTCACTTCTAATCATCATACAGGCACCAGAAACCCAATCTGTTTTCACAGCATTATCAGAAATCTGTTCAGAAGTAATCCAGGGAGCTAACAACCTTGTTAACACACCAAAACTAAAGCCACGATCCAGTTCAGTCAACCAGCTATGAAATTTAAAGGATGACAATTGCACTGAGCCATCAGAGTTTTCTATTCGGCTTCCGCAAATACCTACGCTAGGGTTATTACGCATAAACTGGGTTAATTTACCCATTGCACCTTCTCGAATATACGTATCCGGATTAAGGAGGCAAATAAATTCCGGAGGATTATTACTCGAAAAATAATGTCGAATAGCAATATTATTGCCATAAGAAAAGCCGCCATTTACGCTTGAAGCGATAACATTAACCCATCCAGACCAGTTACGCTGTTCAATAGCCGATTGAATAGCATCAAATGATCCATCTTGTGAATCATTATCAACAACGATGACTTTAAAATCCAAAAATTCATGTTCAACAACGAGCGATTGTAAACATTCGATCGTTAGTTCTGGAGTTTTATAATTAACGATTACAATACCTAATTTCATTTAAAAAATTAACCTAACAGTTATTTTGAATTAATTAATGATTGTTCAAATAAACCAGTAGCGTCATGCCAGCTATAACGACGTGCATGGCTATATGCTTTATGAGAAAAATCTTGCCAATCCGAGCTTTGTAAACATAAAATATTTTTACTGGCAGTAACTAACGAGTCTACATCATTCACATCACATAAAAACCCATTTTCATTATCAGTAATAATATCTTCCGGACCACCAGATTTTGTTGATACCGCTGGTGTTCGGCATGCCATGGCTTCAAGAATAGTCAGACCAAATCCTTCACTTAAACTACAACACAGCCAGACATCACAATTAGAATAAATGTACTGAATGTCATTCTGGGAAGGGTTAACATAAAGCTCAATATAGTCTGGAAGTTCAATATTAATGGGTTTTTTAGAGCCAAATGACAATACTCTCAAGTTGGGAATAGACGTCTTAAGCTTTTGAATAACTTTTAATGCTACCCCAACCCCCTTATACTTCATTTCAGAAAAAAGAAAACCAATAGTAGGAGTTACTTGTTTATTTCTTTTTTCAGCATTGAATAATTCCATGTTCACACTATTTGAAACCAAGTCAATAGATAAAGATTCAAACTCGTTTATCATGACATCAACTAACCACTTAGCAACACATATTTGATGAAAAGGCAAATAATAAGTAGCTTTAACCCTGTCAATCATCAATTCACTAAATATTTCATAACCCTGAATAAAATATACTTTTCGCCCTTTTCTTGGCGAGAAATCACTTATCCACTCTGCTGTCTCCCACCATGTCGCTATCACAAAATCCGCATCAGGCAAATCTTGTTCAACAGCGGAGCGATGAGGTTCAATAATTTTCAACTCATAATCTTGACTATTAAAATAGGCCGCATCAAAATCAGATTGAAACGTATAGCCTTTCCAATGAATTATAGATTTCAAATACTGCTTAATCGAGGGCTTTCTTCCTGCTGGTGATACAACCATTACCTGATGACCTCTCTCCGCTAATAACTGTGCATAAATTGATACTACACGTAAGCCACCACTGAGATTAAGTTCTGGAACAATAAATGTTATTCTTAATCTATTCATTTATATTTCTTTTATCCTAGAAAACAGAGTTAAACGTTGTAATTCGACCTAAAAGGCCATTCTCAGCCCCCCCCCTACGGAGCCTTGTAGAAATAAAATCAAATTTTTCCCAATATTTTAGTGGTTATTTATTATTTTGGAACTTTACATACTTTCTGATCATTTCTGCATCTATACCTACGATATTAATACAGTAACCAACTGACCAAAAATGATTCCCCTAATACTTCTTTGTTCGCAAGTCAGAAAATTTTTTGGAAAGCTTGAATTGTAGTTTTTCCTTTTACTCTTCCCACTAAATCTGATACTAAAACCTTTGGGGTATTTTTACAAGTAAGTGATCATGTGATCAGCTTGTACCTTTAATTCAATAACTGCACATCCAGCTCTCTCTGTATGAGTATAAATGCTTTGATAAACATACTTACCAATATCCACTTTTAAAATTTGATAACGATATTTTGGTACAAAAACAATATGGTACTAGCAAAACCAGACAACATATGATAATTTTTGAAATCTGCTCATTTACTTCTCCTAGTTAAATTGCGGGAACAACTTAACTACTTGATACTCTTGAGCAGACCTTTTAAAGAGTCAGGGTACAACGTAGTGAAACCTGACAGTAATATACCTTTAAATCAACTTCGGTACCGGTCAAATAATTTTTTGCAAATACTCGTCCCTGCAGATTTTGGAACGTATACAATAAAACATTTATAATGATGAAATGAGCTAGGTGATTTATCACGGTCTAATTACTCCACCTTAACACCACACACATCTGATAGCAGATATCATGCTAGCACCAAATTATTTCACTCTATTTCTACCCCCACAAGCCAACTCCTAACCTATTAAATCCTTCACCAACATATAACCCAACACCAAAAAATGGTAGCGCTAATATTTCCTTTTTTATATTTAGAAAAAAATATTTTTTCATTAGCAACATGGATAAGAGTAAGCCGATAATAGGGTTTAGAGCAATCGCCCAAATAGCTAACTCCCACCCATAAAAATAATAGATTAATGGAACTGTACAATATAAAAATATAACTTGCACTCCAACTAAGAGACTAATTAATTTTGCTTTTCCATGAGCCAAAAAACATTGGCCTGCCAGTATATTTCCGACACTAACAAGAGAAAGGGCTAAAACCTCAAGCATCCATCCAGCATCTTGATACCTTTGATCGTACAAAAGACCAATGATTTGTTGGCCTGCAGAAAATATGAATCCAGCTGTAAAAAAAGCGACGAAATCAATTTTATTTCTAATTTTATAATATATATTTTCTAGACTATCCGGTGTACTTCTTACTATTTCACTTATAACAGGGTAAAAAACCGAACCAATTAAATTACTCATTACATCTTTCAAAGCATTGGCTAAAAAGAATGCCACAGTATAAACCCCTAACAATTGTGAATCGATCATACCCCCTAGTAGGATTCTATCGCCTTGATTGAGTAAAAAACCTAAAATCGAAGACAAAAATATCCATTTTCCAAAATGAAATATCTCATGCACAGCGGATTTATCCCAACACCAGTGGCATTTCTCTGCTATCAACTTACTATGGGATAGAAGCAGCTTCATAAATGATGAAATAATAGTGCCAAAAACTAATGCCCAAATATCACGACTGTACAGCGCCCAGATAAACATAAACATCAAGCCAACAACTTGACTAACGAGATCGATAGTAATTAACTTCCCCATCAATAGTTTTCTGTTAAGTAATGACAAGTAAATTGAATTAGCACCTGCAATTAGGGCGGTTATTGACATAACAACTAATATCATGGGTAATTGCGCATTTCCATAAGCGGTCGATGGTGATAAGTAGCCTATACATCCAAGCTGATAGAAGATTAGACTAATAATCAGAGTAATAATAAAAATTAATGCACCTCGTAAGGCTTGTATCGTCCACGCTGTATTGAGAAAATCACGCTCCTCACCGCGTTCACTTTGAATTATATTTTGCATCAAACCCACATCAGAAAACATAGCAAGCCCTCCCATAATGACAGTTACTATTGCCATTACACCAAACATCTCTGGGACTAAAAGTCGGGTTAAAATCAAATTGCTCCCAAACCGTAGTATTTGAGAAAATACATGCCCTAAGATTACCCAGCTACCCGACCTAATTGCTTGTTTTTTCAAAGTCTGCGTCATATTAAAAAGCACCTTTATTTAATTTATTTTCGGCCAGAATAGTATCCGATCGGCCTAGCAAAGCTCCTGCTAAAAGCCATATCCAGGGGGCCAATGAGGCATTGGGAAGCTGGTCAATCATAATAATTCCAATTAACAAGGCATGTACTGCCAGTAATGTTTGCTCTGGTTTAGATTTGAGCAGCTCTAGGGCTTTATTGGCTTGAAATACCACAACTGCTAACAACCCAAATTCTGCAATAAAACCAAAAATACCAAACTGTCCAAAAGTAATGATCCATCTGCCATCCGTTACCGTTTCATCCCGACCGCTTTCTTTGTTATACACACGATTTCGACCCCATCCTCCCCAACCGAAAAAGAACCTTTCCCGGCCACGTGTTAACAACATACTTTCATTTTCAAAACGAAAGTTTAACGATTGCGCTCTCTCAGGACTTATTGATTTAGCTGTATTAGAAACCCATTGATGAGGAAATATTTTCATTATTGACAGGGTAGGATAAAACATAGCGAGACAAACTAGCATGACAGCAGCTCTAAGCTGTAGTTTTGGTTTAGTCCGCATGACCATTACTAGTCCAATCACCCCATAGAATAAAGAAGCCATACTTTTGCACAACACCAAAACAACCAGCATATAACTACTGACTAAATTTGGTGATAATTGATGAACTTTTATTCTATTTTTCCATAAGGCTGACGAAGTAATGAGAACGATCACTGTAAAAAAAGCCACTAACAACCCATGCCCCATAAAGACGACAGGCCTAAAGCCAGCACCTCTCATTTGTTGCCCAAAACTATGTGGAAAATAACCATAAATCCAAACATGCAACTGCGGACTCATTCTTATTTCAAATAGCATTAATATTGAATAAAACAAACCCGCTACTACAATCAATTTAAACATAATTAACTGATCATCATAGCCTCTAAACACTTGCCTGCCAATGAAAAATGGGGTGATAAGAAGAAATTGGTTTATAACCGCTGATAGACCATCATAATAGGTTAGTCCAGGTAAAAATCGACCTCCAATAATCATTGAATCGCTATTTAATAAGACTGTTATAAAGGGAACCGTCAACAACAACAAAACTAGGTACTTTATATTACCTAGTTCTTTAAAATACGAAATACGCTTATGTTTAATTAACCAACAGCCTAGCAATGCCGAGACCACTGGAATAGAGTGTTTACCCATTGCTGGAATCATAGGCAGGTCGATTACCGTTTTAACGGGTAAAAACATGAAGCCAGCCAGTATCGTCCATATGGTTGCAACTTGTATGCTTTTTGTTCGATACCAATAAACTGCAAATAAAGGCCAAAGAGCCATCACTATATATGCAAGCGCATTTCCCAACGTTTATACCTTTAAATTTAGATTTACACGGATAGTAGTAACTTCTCATTATTGTAGGGGAAAACGTCATCCCCGAAGTCTTTCTATCGGGGATCTATTATTGCAAATATAGATTCCTGCTAGAAGCATGCAGGAATGACGTGTTTTGTATTATTCTGTGCCGGCGGATAATGAGAAGTTACGGATAATACAACTAAAACTCTGAATTTAACCAAGCATTACCACCGAAGTAATGTTTGTAAGGAGCTCAGAAAACCTTATTTAGCCATTCATTTTATCGCTAAAAAAATCCACCTTCTAAGAAGGTAGTTTTGTTTACCCCATTGAAGGAGGCTGTGTTATCCCGTTATTCTAATCGATTAAATTAAAGTACTATCCTCTTGCTTACGCCATGGAATAACACTACGAGGAAAATCATGAACAAACTAACAGGGAAAACGGCATAGCATTTACCCAATCCACCACCTAAGGCGGTGGATATACAAGGCTGATTATAATTATCTAATAACAACCATTATTCATCAATATCTCTTTATATGCTTGATATTTTGGTGCATATTGAGGATCTTGGCTTGTATTTTCTAATAAGCCCCAACTTCCCCACTTAGAGGGTCGATAAGAAGTCTGAAACCATACCAACAACCCACCACCAATATCAGTCCATTGCTTATAAATATCCATATACAATTGATACATTAGAGGACTTCTATTAAGACTAATTAACCTATTTACCAAGTCTTCATTTTCTGTCCATCCATATACAGGAGCAAGATGCTGGCCGGCTTCATAAGCAATCAATTCTAAATTATATTCATCAGCAATTTGTTTATGTTGAATTAACCTATCCTTACTCAATGGCAACACATCATTTGTTAAATAACTAAAAACTTCTGCATCACTCATACTTAGGATTGCTTCAAATTTTTCCTCAGGTATACCTATATAACCAGTAACTGCCAATGCATCAACTAGCGCGGCCAAGCCAGTTGTTTTTAGAATCTGTTCGCTGACCCATGCATTAGACTTCTGCGACCCAATCACTTTAACCAATCTGCTGCTGCCCCCAAAAGTTGTAGTCCATATCTCAAATAGCTTTTTGGCTTTCTTCCCATATTCAGAGACCAACATTCCTCCACTCTCATCTGCTAATTTCTGTAAATACCGAGATTGTGAAAATTGCCCATTCCATGCCTCATTTGTGTACTCCAAATACACTTTCAAATCCGAATTTAAATGATCCCGTACATATATTGCCATTTCTGTAATGTAATTATCATTTGCAAGGTGAGGCACCAGTAACCATGGATTAGTATTAGTCTCATTGGACATTTGAACAATATCTTCTAATGATTGACCTTTTTCCGCACCAAACGTAGTTCGTTTTTGCCTATTACTCCATTCCACTTCTTTAGAGTTATTTATTCCTTGAGCATTTAAATACCTAATAACTCTAGCTCCTTGCCATACATTCTTATACTTTTCTCTAATAATTATTTCTTCATAATCATCTTCATTTTCTAATGGTACAATTCTTATATTTCTTAGGTAATTTGTAGGATTTGTTGATGTTTGAATCATCCCTGCACGACCTTGCCCCAATTCTATTTCTATCCTACCAGGCTCTTCTTTAATTATTTTAGTGTCAGTTAAATTGAAGCCAAGTTCCCCTTCACCATCATACAAAACGACATATTTATTGTCACTTAGTGCTCGCCCCCAATTATCATCACTGATAATAGTCTGAGCACCTCCGCTATCAACAGTTTTCAAATAGCCATCACTATCCAGATCAAGAGGGATATCTTCCATTATTGAACCCCATGCTCGAATCCACCCCATTGACATTTTCGCTAAGTCTTTTAATGGCATTTCTGCACTGTAATAATTAAAAAAATCAACATTAACACCAATTTTTTTCACTTCACAAGTATCAATTATTTCTTCTGGCAATTCATTATTTGTAGCATCAAGTATACCTCGAACATTAATGGTTTCAACAACTCTCTCGGTCTCATTAGAGTCACTTAATATTCGAGGAGTAATATTTGAATACGATATGTCACCACTACGCGTTCTCCGCCTATAAATAGTCTCGACACCTGATGCAGGTGGGTTAGCCCTCAAACTTTCATTGATACTATTGATAGTTATATCATTTATTTTCAGGATAAAAACACTAATTAAAATAAACAAGCCACAAATGGTAGCTGCTATGGTTTTTTTCATCTTCCTCTCCTATGTAATAATCTAATATTAGTCAAAATAATTCAAGTTTAACATTTTATGTTAATGCTTAATCGTAGTGGTATTTGTCAGGTTCCAACATTACAAACTTTCTAGCATAATCTATACTACTCGCTATCAATATCAATATCAATATCAATATCAATCACCCCACTATTACAGAGTCTTTCCTGCATGCTTTTAGCAGGAACCTATGAGAAAACCTTTGGATCCCTACTAAAATACTTCATGAGATAACACACAGCTAGAAGCATTACGAGTCGACCAACAGAGAGCAACCAGCATAGCTATTTGCCCAATCCAGCACCTTACTTAGCCACTTATACCTTAACTCATGGAATCCAAACATCGATGCCTGAATATGCTTGCTGTAATTTACCCTGTAAGGCGGATTTAGCGTGCTTATCACCATGTACCAGTCTTATCTCTTTTG
>Ga0209707_1001159_pt1 | contig 15144 bp, 16 predicted proteins | sample EN4Hudsemesocosm_FD_184630 | JGI IMG/M metagenome (GOLD analysis project Ga0209707, IMG submission 184630) | Methane-oxidizing microbial communities from mesocosms in the Hudson Canyon - EN4B Hudson Canyon (SPAdes) (version 2) | ecosystem: Environmental > Aquatic > Marine > Cold seeps | place... | reverse complement strand
CATTAATCTGCTTCTCTTTAACTTCATGAGTCAGCATAATCATTGGAATTTTACCGTCCTGAAGCTCAGATTCTTTTTGCATGACAGATTCAATATTAATACCCTGCTCACTTAGAATTGAAGCGACTTTTGCCAAAACACCAGAGTGATCACTAGCAAGTATTCGCAAGTAGTAAGCAGATACAATTTCATCTATTGGTAAAACTTTTAAGTCAGTTATTTTATCAGGGCTAAAACCAAGATACGGAACCATCACACCGGTATCTGCATTGATGGCACGGGCAATATCAACGACATCAGCGATAACCGCCGACGCAGTCGCTTCAGAACCAGCACCTGCACCGTAATATAGGGTTTGACCAACTGCATCACCATCCACAAGCACTGAGTTCATAACCCCGTCAACTTTAGCTAACAACTGCTTTTCAGGAACAAGTGTTGGATGAACGCGAAGTTCAAAACCTTCTTTATGTAAGCGGGTAATTCCTAAGTGTTTAATGCGGTAACCAAGCTCTTCAGCATATTCAACATCAGCAGTTGATAGCTGGCTAATACCTTCGGTGTATGCGAAATCAAACTGTAATGGCACACCAAAAGCAGCAGATGCCATGATAGTTAATTTATGAGCAGCATCAATACCTTCTACGTCAAAAGTCGGGTCTGCTTCTGCATAACCAAGCTCTTGCGCTTCTTTAAGCACATCAGCAAAATCACGACCTTTATCTTTCATCTCCGTTAAGATGAAGTTGCCCGTTCCGTTAATAATACCGGCTAACCAATTAATTTTATTCGCGGCCATTCCTTCACGGAGTGCCTTTATGATTGGAATGCCACCAGCCACTGCGGCTTCGTATGCAACGGTGACATTTTTTTCAGCTGCAGCTGCAAATATTTCATTCCCGTGTACAGCAATTAAGGCTTTATTGGCGGTAACGACATGCTTGCCATTCTCAATCGCCTTGAGAACTAACTCTTTCGCAATATCATAACCACCAATTAATTCGACTACGACATCAACTTCAGGGTTAGAAACAACATCAAACACATCGGTAGTGAAATCAATTCCAGTAAGGTCACAGTTATCTTTCAGGCGACGAGAACCTACCTGAATAACATCAATAGAACACCCAGCACGCCCAGCAATAGATTCAGCATTACGCTTAAGAATATTAACCGCACCACTTGCTACAGTGCCCAGACCACATATACCTAATTTTACCGGTTTCAAACCTATTACCTCACCCAAATTAACTTTATAAAAACAATACCGAGCCGCCTGCCTAATGCAAGCAATTTGGCCATCACAATATAATTATATTCGCCAGCCGAGCATATTATATCTTTTTGATAAAGAAAAAAACTCGACTAAAGCCTCTTTAACACTAACAAGACTATTCATACAAAAAAGTTGCAACTTAGCCGCTTAGCACTAATCTATAAAAAGACCTCAATTACTGTCATAAAACAAGAAATTATATGAATAAAAAACCAAAGTCAGCACTCATACAAACCCTCTCAGCCATATGCATTTCAACCGCATTAGTCGCTGGATGTGACGGGAAAAACTCTTTCTCGGCTTATAGTAATTATGATTTGAAGAGCGCTTATGCCGGCTGTAAATCAAAAGACTTATCTCCCGGAGGCGCTCAGCGATGTAGAAATATCGAAAAGGAGTGTAAAAAAAGAAAAAGCGACAGCGGTTTTAGATGCTAACTCGTCAAGTACCAGCATCAAGCACTACAGCACGCCAAGCTGCTTAGCTAACACTTTAGCGGGCGCATAACCAGGCACCAATTTACCCGACGGCAACACAATAGCAGGCGTACCACTCACACCAACACGCTGCCCTAATGCCAAATGACGCGCTACCGGATTCTCACAGCGCTTGGCAGGAATAACCTCTCCATTCTTTGCCTTTGTCATCGCTGCTTGCGGGTCATCAGAACACCAAGCCGATACCACTTTATTATATGAGCTGGAGCCCACACCTGCCCTTGGGTAAGCAAGATAATCAACCTGAACTCCCATTGCATTTAGCTGAGGAATTTCCTTATGTAGCTTTCGACAATAACCGCAATCGATATCAGTGAACACAGTAATTTTAGCCTTAGTCTCTCCCTCAGGAATAAAAGACATTTTTTCACTTTCGGGTACCGCAGCAAGCAACTCAGCACGCTGAACATCCCTTTTCTGCTCCGATACGTTAGTTATTTTATGGCCTTCAAGTTGGTAGATTTCACCTGCCACAATGTATTTTCCACTAGCAGAAACCAATAATGGTTGATCATTGCTAGATGACACTTCAAAAAGACCATCAACAGGTGTTTTTTCAATAGTGGTAATATCTAAAGCAGGCAATGCCGCACCTAACTGCATTCTTATTTGTTTTTCAACCTCATCACTCACCCCCCCATCAGCTGCTGAAGCAATGAAGGACGAACCAAGCAGTATCACACCTAATATTCTGAAAAACATTCCACTTTCCTATTTAAAGCAGTTAAGACTCTATTTCAAACAACCAATACGTAAAGAGCCACAATAGACCATTCGACCCCAATATAACCACGAAAGTTCCAATCAATTCCATTACGATTATGTAATAGACAAATAGCAGGCACAAAAAAAGGCAGCTTAAAGCTACCTTTTTTTGAACTATAACTTTGTGCTTAGCCCAGCTTCTCTTTAATACGAGCAGCCTTACCACTAAGATCACGAAGATAGTAAAGCTTCGCCTGACGTACATCACCACGACGCTTAACAGTAATGCTATCAATTAACTTACTGAAAGTCTGGAATGTTCTCTCAACACCAACGCCGTAAGAAATCTTACGAACAGTGAAAGAAGAGTTTAAGCCACGGTTACGCTTGGCAATCACAACACCTTCATATGCCTGAAGACGCTCACGAGTACCCTCTTTAACCTTAACCTGTATAACTACAGTATCACCTGGTCCAAACTCAGGTACTTCTCTTGTCATTTGCTCAGTTTCAATCTGAGTAATGATATTATTCTTGCTGCTCATCGTTTGCTCCTAAGAAAAAGCGGTTAAATCCGGTCGAGCTAGCCGGAAGCACTCTGCTCGCGGACAAACTCTTCTAACAATCCCTTCTCTTCATCTGAAAGTTGTTTACCTTCCAGCAGATCCGGGCGTCGTTGCCATGTTCTTCCCAGCGACTGTTTTAATCGCCACTGTCTAATTTTTTCATGATGCCCACCTACCAGCACGTCCGGCACTTCTTCCTCCTGAAAAACTTCAGGTCTCGTATAGTGTGGACAATCGAGCAAGCCTTCATAAAATGAGTCTTGCACCGCCGATTGGTCATGCCCCAGTACACCGGGGATCAAACGGGCTACAGCATCAATCACTGTTATAGCGGCAATTTCTCCACCACTTAAAACAAAGTCGCCTAAAGACCACTCTTCGTCGATTTCTGCCTTTATCAGACGTTCGTCAACACCTTCGTAACGGCCAGCAACCAAAATTATTTTTTTGATCCCTGCCAGATGCTGAACACCTGCCTGATCCAACCTTTTACCTTGGGGTGATAAATAAATCACCTTAACGCCGTCACCTGCTGCTTGTTTAGCGGCCGTTATTGCATCTTGCAAAGGTTGGACTTTCATTAACATCCCAGGACCACCACCATAAGGCCTGTCATCAACAGTCCGATGACGGTCATGAGTAAAATCTCTTGGATTCCAGCTATGGAACTCCATGATCCGGTTTTTAAATGCTCTTCCTGTTACACCATAATCGGTAACAGCCCGAAACATTTCAGGAAACAGGGTAACTGCTCCAATCCACACGGCTTAAAACTCCGGATCCCAATCCACCGTAATGGTTTTTACTTCAAGATTGATGTCAGTTACTACTTGACCAGGAAGATAAGGTATCAGGCGTTCTTTCTTAGCATCGCCACGATTAGCCTTAACCACCATAACATCATTAGACCCGGTCTCAATAAGGTGACTTAACGTCCCCAAATCTTGCCCCTCAACAGTTTTCACTGAAAGGCCCTCTAACTGGTACCAGTAGTACTCGCCATCTTCAAGCTCAGGTAACTCTTCAGTTGCAACCGAAATAAACGATCCACAAAACTCTTGAGCTACATCTCTATCATTACAACCTTCAAGACAAGCAACCAAGCCTTTACCATGCTTTTTGCCTGTAGACAGATTAACAATCTTCACCACACCGTTTTTCTTTAAAGTCCAACGACGATACTGAAGTATGCTTTCTATCGGATCAGTAAAAGAATATATCTTCACCCATCCTTTAACACCATAGACCGAGGTTATTTTACCAAGAACCGTCTCATTGTTATCGCTACGATTCATGAATCCCCCACCTACTGCCTAGAATCTGAACATTACTTGAACATTGCTTAATAGCCTGGTTTTAATAAACCAGATTAAGCTTGAACTTCTTTTAATAACTTAGCTACACGTTCTGAAGTTGTGGCACCTTGCCCCAACCAGAACTTAACACGTTCACTATCTATACGTAGACGTTCTTCCTGTCCACGAGCGATAGGGTTAAAAAAACCAACGCGTTCGATGTAACGACCATCGCGTGCATTGCGACTATCAGTGACTGACAAGTGGTAAAACGGGCGTTTTTTAGAGCCGCCACGAGCTAAACGGATTGTAACCATTTCGCTAAGTATCCTATAAATGCTGTTAACAACCACACAACATTTGTATGGCATTCGAAAGGGCGCATATTCTATTCAAAAACAAACCAATTGAAAACCTATAATTTGTTTTTTTATTAAAAAATGTGCCTTATTTTTAAAAAACGTCCAAAAAACGGAACAAAAAGCCACTTTTTGATCGCTGATTTAAACTCTTTAAGCAGTTTAAATGAAAATTACATGCGCCCCATTGGAGGAAATCCACCACCTGGTGGCATCATTCCTTTCATGCCCCGCATCATATTTGCCATACCGCCTTTTTTACTAAATTTCTTCATCATCTTCTGCATTTGCTTATGCTGTTTCAACAGCCTGTTCACGTCTTGTATTTGAGTGCCAGAACCTGCAGCAATACGACGCTTTCTAGGGTTATTTATTACATCAGGGTAACGCCTCTCATGAGGCGTCATAGAGCAAATCATAGCTTCCATCTGCCCCAAGGACTTGTCATTAACCTGCTGCTGTGCTGCCTGGGCCATTTGCCCCATCCCTGGCAGCTTATCAAGGAGATTTCCCACCCCCCCCATATTCTTCATCTGCAACAACTGATCACGAAAATCCTCAAGATCAAACCCTTTACCTTTCTTGATTTTTTTAGTGAGCTTGTCCGCCTTTTTCTTATCAAGATTACGTTCAGCTTCCTCAATAAGCGTTAAAACGTCACCCATCCCAAGAATACGAGAAGCGACACGATCCGGATAAAAAGGCTCAAGTGCATCGGTTTTCTCACCAACACCCATAAACTTAATAGGCTTACCAGTGATAGCACGAACCGATAATGCTGCACCACCCCTAGCATCACCATCTGTTTTTGTCAGCACAACACCCGTTAAAGGCAAGGCATCATTAAATGCTTTCGCAGTGTTAGCAGCATCTTGCCCCGTCATTGCGTCAACAACAAACAAGGTCTCAACAGGCGTAATCGCTGAGTGTAGCGTCTTAATCTCACCCATCATAGCATCATCAATATGCAGTCTACCTGCAGTATCGACAATAACCACATCCATAAATTGTTTCTTTGCAGCATCAATAGCCATATTCGCTATATCAACAGGCTTTTGCTCAGTGGTACTCGGGAAGAACTCAGCCCCCACCTCTGCAGCAAGCGTTTCTAACTGCTTTATCGCCGCGGGACGATAAACGTCAGCACTCACCACCATTACTTTTTTCTTTTCCCGCTCTTTTAAATATCGAGCCAGTTTTGCAACAGTGGTTGTTTTACCTGCACCCTGCAAGCCTGCCATCATTATTACGGCAGGAGGTTGGGCAGATAAATCCAGAGACTCACAAGTCTCCCCCATCACCTTAACAAGTTCTGCATCTACAATACGGACAAACTCTTGCCCGGGAGATAAGCTTCGCATCACCTCCTGACCAACCGATCTTAACTTGACCTTCTCAACAAACTCTTTAACGACAGGAAGTGCAACATCAGCCTCTAGCAAGGCCATCCTCACTTCCCTGAGCGTTTCCTTAATATTATCTTCAGTAAGCTTGGCCTGCCCTTTAATTTTCTTCAGGCTACCAGAAAGTCGATCGGTTAAATTTTCAAACATGATGCGTCTCGTTGATTCCAAAATGTTGCGAACGGAACATTATAACCGAGACCTTCAAACAAAACACTGACTTTCAAACAAAACAAGCACGCATGCACAATGCTTTTTTTCAGCCTTTTTTAAAAGCTTTGATATGAAACAGTACACAGACCACCTGATGACTGGTAACCTATAATCAGTTTTAGTACTTGATAAATTCCCTGCGGACTTATATGAACATACTTTTTTTTGGGCTCACCTCAATCGCCCTATACGGACTAGGAACAAGCTATCAAGCATTAGTCTACTTCCGTAAACTGTCCCCAAAACCTTTTTTTGCATTATTAATAGGGCTGATTGCCGCAGCAGCACACAGCACAATGACTTACGGCCTTGTATCAGCCAATGGAGGCTTAGACCTTAGCTTCTTTAATGCCTCCTCATTATTTGCTAGTCTAATTGTTGCAGTACTCTTAATTATCAGCGTACAAAGACCCACCCAAAGCCTTTTTCTAGTTATATACCCTATTGCCATAGCCAGCATTGTATGCGCCTTGCTTTTTGACGCCAACCAAGAGCAACTAACCTATACGAACTCTGGCATTCTTTCACATATTATCCTTTCCGTTCTGGCCTACAGCGTATTCACCCTCTCCGCAGGCCAGGCAACACTACTTTACCTACAAAACAAACAACTAAAAACAAACTACACAAGCCTGCTAATAAGAAACCTACCCCCACTCCAAACCATGGAGTCACTCCTATTTGAAATGATCTGGACAGGCTTAACCCTACTAACACTTGGCATCATTAGCGGCGCAATTTTCATCGATAATCTATTCGCTCAGCACCTAGCACACAAAACCATATTATCACTCGTTGCATGGGGAATTTTTGCCGCACTCTTAATAGGCAGAAAACTAAAGGGCTGGCGCGGAATAACCGCTAGCAAATGGACCTTATGGGGGTGCCTATTCTTAATGCTTAGCTATTTCGGAAGCAAACTGGTGATTGAAATTATCCTATAACACCCCACACTTCCACCGTAAGGCTTGACAGAACAAGCAATGACACATAACCTTCGATTTTAAATCAGTAAGAGCAAGCAATACATTGAACGACAGCTCAACCGAGTTATTATTTCTCATTCTATTTATCCTAATCATCCTTTCTGGCTTTTTTTCAAGCTCAGAAACCGGCATGATGTCTTTAAATCGGTACCGCCTTAAACATTTAACTCGTAACGGCCACAAAGGCGCCCAAAGAGCCAATAAACTCCTACAAAGAACAGACCAGTTAATTGGCGTCATACTTATTGGCAACAATTTTGTTAATATCTTCGCCTCTTCTATCGCCACAATTATAGCCCTTCGCCTATGGGGTGACGCCGGTATCGCAATAGCCACCGCGCTACTTACTATAGTTATCCTAATTTTTGCCGAAGTTACTCCAAAAACACTAGCGGCGCGCTACCCAGAAAAAATAGCATTCCCCGCCTCAGTCATTCTTATTCCGTTACTCAAAATACTTTACCCCCTTGTATGGGGCACCAACCTAATAACAAACAATATACTAAGATTATTTGGCATCCGCCAAGACAACGAAGACACAGACAACCTTAGCCGAGAAGAATTAAGAACACTGGTAAATGAGGCCGGAGCCCTTATCCCCAAAAAGCACCAAGACATGCTTATAGGCATTCTCGACCTTGAGAAAGTAACAGTAAACGACATCATGGTTCCTAGAAATGAGATTGCCGGCATCGACATCAATGACGATTTCTCAGACATTATCAATCAGATCCAATCAAGCCAACACACACGAATCCCTGTATACAAAGGCGATATTAATAATATTATAGGCCTACTTCACCTCAGAAACCTTGCGCGTGTTTTATCACAAGAATCACCCAACAAAGCGTCCTTACTTCAAGAGTGCCATGAGCCTTATTTCATACCCGAAAGCACCCCTCTACACACCCAGCTAATTAATTTTCAAAAAGAGAAAAAACGTATTGGCATCGTAGTCGACGAATACGGGGATATTATTGGCATAGCAACAATGGAAGATATACTCGAGGAAATTGTTGGTGAATTCACCACAGATTTCTCCGCCAGCAGTGCAGACATTACCACGCAAGAGGACGGAAGCTACATAATCGACGGATCAGCAACAATCAGGTCAATCAACAAAACACTAGCTTGGAGCCTACCAACTAACGGCCCAAAAACACTTAACGGTCTTATCACTGAAGCACTTGAATCCATCCCCGACACCAGCGTATGTTTAAAATTACACAACCACCAAGTAGAAATCAGGCAAATTAAAGATAACATTGTAAAAACTGCACGACTATCCCCTCCCATATCTCCCACAAAAATTTCAACATAAACACTTCACCCAGCACCACGCCCCCACGAAATATAAGTAAAACTTTTTCTTCATTTGCAAAAAAATGAAAAATATTAGTTTTTAGAACCCTATTGTGTTTTTTTGTTACAAATTATTGCTATAATCACCGTAAGTTTGATTTTTAAAAAATTCTCTGCTAAGTAACTTAAGTAACCATAAAGAGTACTAAGAGCACTGCCTTCAAAATGAAAAGATAAATGCAGTTAAAGGAGAGAAAGAATAGATATTGCGTTAACCATAAAAAGACATAACAAATAACGTGATAATAATAGATACGGTGAACTCGGCAAAATAAACAGGTTGAGAGTCGTCCATGGGAGTATTTAATGAACAACCAATCTGGCATTAGCTACATTAAAGGTCACCACATGTCAGGGTTATCACATGCTGTTCATAAGGATATGATTTCAATACAAACAAATGCAGTGTCTTCTTTAATGGAGTTGCTTCAGGGTATGTTTGACGGTATCGATGACTCTTTCTTCGAGCTCGCCAACGGTGCCAGAAGTAATAACGAGCAAAACCGTTTTTTTGAAGCTATGCGAGAAATCCGGATAAAACGCCGCGGAATCGAGCATCACTTCCAACATGCACTATCCACCTTGTTTCGCGATCCTCCAAAGCTTAAACATGCAGAAAAACAAGATGTCCTTGAAGAGATTAATGCTGACACACTATCACTTATTCAGGAAGACTCCCTAGAAGAAGACGTTGCCTCTCATACAATGGTCACCAAGGCCAGAGCAAACTTTCAAGGTCAACTACTTCAAATTCAAACACGCATGACCTCAATTTACACCAACGCTAGTGAAGAAGACCCTGTCAACCCCGTTGACCCTGAATTTATCTGTAAGGGTTTCACGCAAGCGTGCGCAGACCTTGACATTGATATTCGCGAAAAACTAATAGTATTTAAACAGTTTGACCGATTTGTAATGTCCAACCTTGGCGAAGTATACGACCAGACAAACAAGCAACTTATCGAAGTCGGCATTCTCCCCAAACTAAAACATACAGGGAAGAAAAGCAGAGTCACACCTAAAAGCAGTAATGTGTCAACCTCCCCAATTAATACAAATGACACACAAATACAAGGCGCGCAAGACAGAGCAACTAATGGCGTAGAACTATTCTCTCAACTTCAGTCCCTATTAGCTAACGCCCGCCAACAAACAGGGACAAACTCTTTACCACCTACACCTAATGGAAATACTCAGTTTGTAGCTGACAGCGACTTAATGCTAATGCTCTCTACACTACAAGAGCAAATTCCTCAACAAGTACTTGATGACACAACACCTACCGTCATCAATATTCGGGAAGCACTAACAAGCTTACTTGAGCAGGAAAATAAAGCGTCAGGAAAACAAGCAGCCCTTAACCAGGTAGATGAGGACTTAATCAACCTGGTATCAATGCTCTTTGAATTCATTCTGGACGACTACAACCTTTCAGCGCCTATTCAAGTTCTAATTAGTCGCCTTCAAATCCCTATTTTGAAGGTAGTAATCAAAGATAAGTCCTTTTTCGGAAAAAACTCTCACCCAGCCAGAAAGTTTTTGAATGCCCTGGCGAAAGCGGGTATAGGTTGGAATGATGCGTCAGAAAAACAAAAAGATAAACTCTATGAACAGATTCACTCCGTTGTTCACAGTGTATTAGATGATTTTGATGGGGATATCCAACTATTCGAAGAGCTTTATCAAAAATTCTCAGCATTTATATCCAAAGAAGAACATAAAGCAAAAATTGTAGAGCAACGCACCAAAGAGTCCGAAGAAGGCCGCGTTAAATCCAATAAAGCTCAGCAGACTGTAGAAGAAATAATTAAATCAAAACTAAGCACCAGTGAAACCCCCTCAACAGCGAAAGAGATCATTCAAAACGGCTGGAGCCGTGTCATGTTCCTTGCTTACCTAAAGGACAATAAGGAACACCACTGGAAACAAACAGTTATCACTTTAGAGCAGCTTATTTGGTGCTTAAAACCTCACTCTGAAGATTGTGATAGGCAGCGCTGGGTAAGGATAGTTCCAGGCCTACTAAAAGATATAAAGTCAGGCCTACAAGAAGTTTCATACAATGCTACACGCCTTGACCAAACAATGTCAGAGCTAAAGAAAACACTTACCATGACGTTCAAGCAACAGTCTCATTCTGCTGCAACAAAAAGCGAACCTACCGGGGCTATAAAAAACACAAGTACAGCAGAAAAAGATCAGGATAGCCGTACTGAAAACATAAATATTGAAGCTATTAATACCGAAAAGACAGCCATACAAAAACAAAAGGAAATTGAAGATTCAGCTATAGCGGAACATCTGCTAAAGGTTGACGCAATAGACACAGGCAACTGGATTGAATTTTCGCTGGTAAATGGAAGTAAGTTCAGGTGTAAACTTTCAACCAAAATTGACGAAGCTGATTGCTTTATTTTTGTTAACAGAATGGGTCTGAAAGTCGTTGAAAAAACCAGACGAGAACTTGCTCACGAAATGAGACGAGGTCGCGTTAAAGTTTTAGAGCAAGGACTCTTAGTAGACAGGGCAATGAACTCCGTCATGGGCAACCTTCGAAAGATGTCCAGCTCATCAGCCCAATAATCTTAGCCACCCCCCTTAAAGCGACTGAAATCAAGATGACTTGGTCGCTTTTACACGTTTTTATGCGCTAATTATGCTGTTTACGCACCAATCAAACCACTTATGTACACATTAAATAAAACCTCCTCCTACAGAATATTTCTTGCGGTTTCTATAGCCATACTATTTCATACCCTGTTAGGTATTTTAGTATTCCAGTTGCTCCCTAAAATAGAACAAAAAAAAACAATACCCATTCAACTAGTCATCGCCTCAAAAGCAACAAGTCAAAGTATAAAAACACGCACTAGCACGCCATCAAACCGATCAGAAGAAGATGCTCAAGAAATATTAAACAAAGAACGCCGTCAGGATGCAGCCAGAGAAACCATTACCACCTCAGGCACAAGCAATACAAGTATCGCAGCCAGTAAAGACAATTCAAAAGAAATAGATACCAAAACAACCCCCACGCAATCTCTTAAACCCATAAAACAAGAAAATATTTTCATTCCGAAAATCAAAACGGATCTACCCGACGTAAGACAAGATATTGCAAAATCGAGCAAAAGCCACGCAGCATCCAAATCATTCATGGAATTATCAAGCTTGTTCTTGCAACAAAAAGAAATGGAAGCCTCAGTAACACAAATATCATCCAACCCAAAGCTCCCACAATTATCTGACTATGAGCAAAAATTATTTGCAAAACTAAACACAGCCAAGTTTCATGACAGACTATACCCCATCATCAGCCAGCTAAAAAACAGCAAAACCCTCACATTGAAGCTGGTTCTATTTTCTAACGGGTCGCTAAAGAACGCATATATAACTGAAACAAGTAACAATAAACCCTTAGATAAGGCCGTTCGAAGAATCGCCCTTGATGCAAGTCCATACCCTACACCACCCGCAACGGACAAATCGATAGGGTTTAAATACCAAGTTACCATTCAATACAACCCTATTTCAGCCCAGTAAGCTTATTCCAGACATAAAAAAACCACGCTAAGTGCGTGGTTTTTTTTCAAGCAAACTCTAAGTAAATACTAGCTTTCTGCAGATGATTTCGCTGCATCCTGAACCAGAGTCTTAAGCTCTCCACTCTCATACATTTCAAGCACGATATCACAACCACCCACTAACTCACCTTTAACATAAAGCTGAGGAAAGGTAGGCCAGTTAGAGTACACTTTTAAGTTCTCTCTAACTTCTGGATTTTCCAAAATATTTACATAGGCAAAACGCTCACCACAAGCCATTAATGACTGAACCGTTTTAGATGAGAACCCACACTGAGGAGCCTGTGGTGTCCCCTTCATATATAATAGAATCTCATTGCTTTCGATCTGGTCTTTAATAGTATCCATTACATCCATAGGTACACCTCATTAATAAAAAAATAACTTACTGAGGGGCATTCTACCCTTTTTTTCTATATCCGACTATATTAGTCTACTATTATTCTGATCTCCCCAGCCTCCTCCTCCCGGAGTATTTATCTCAAGAACATCACCAGCTAAAACGTTACATTGTTGCTTATCACCCACTCGCTCACCATTCAGAAAGTTTTCACCAACACTGGCAGGAGCACCGCCAGAAACGCCCCATGGAGCAGAAATCCGCCTTTCTGTTAATAGAGTGACCGTTGCAGATTCATTAAAGTGATACTGCTTAGTCACACCATCCCCTCCCTTACTCATCCCTCCACCACCGCTTCCACGCCGAACTTGGTACTTGAGTATTCTTAATGGATAGTGTGTTTCAAGACTTTCTATAGGCGTATTTAGGGTGTTGGTCATGTGAGACTGAACCGCAGCCAGCCCATCCAAACACTTAGAAGCCCCCATCCCACCAGCAATAGTTTCATAATAATCCCATTGTGAGTCTTTATTCCTAGCTCCCATAGCAACATTATTCATCGTTCCCTGGCTTGCTGCAGGCACTAACTCAGGAACCGCTTTTGCCAGCGCCCCCAGCACCACATCCACTAAACGAGTACTTGTCTCCACATTACCTGCCGCAACGGCTGAGGGGGACAACGCATTAATTAATGATCCTTTAGGCGCAAGCATTTTAATAGCATCAAATGTTCCAGCACAGGCTGGTGTCTGCACAGGCATCAGACACCGAAACACATAATAGACGGCAGCAGCCGTAACACTCATTGGGCAGTTAATATTGCCTTTGGTTTGCCCTGCTGTACCTGTAAAATCTAGCGTAACCTGACCCGACTGAACAACTAACACTAAATGTATCGATAAAGCCGTCTCACCAAAGCCATCAGAATCCATTACATCTTCAAATTCAAAACGACCATCCGGCAACTTTAATAACGATGCACAAGCCAAGCGACGAGCATAATCATTAAGTTCTACAATTCCCGCAACAAAACCCTCAGCACCCAACTCAGATATCAATACAGAAAGCCCCTGAACACCCGCATAATTTGCACTCACTTGCGCCTGAAAGTCACCAAACTGTTCACCACCTTCACTCTCGCAAGCAAACGTCAACAAACCCCAAACCTCAGCACTGTTTACCCCTGCCTCAATTAGAAGCTGAGGTTTTATTAATACCCCCTCCTCTTCTAAAGTACATGACACGGGCATCGAACCGGGCACCGAGGCACCTATATTTGCATGATGCGCCCTGTTTGCAACAAACGCGACAAGCACCCCATCAAAAAAAACAGGCGCAATTAACGTCACGTCAGGAAGATGAGTTCCTCCAAGAAAAGGGTCATTCATAACCATCATGTCGCCCTCGACCCATGAAACTCGCTCAACAATGTCATTCATGGCATAGGCCATACTCCCAAGATGAACAGGGATGTGAGCAGCCTGAGCGCACAATTGACCAGAAGCATCAAATACAGCGCAAGAAAAATCCAACCGATCTTTTATATTTGGTGAAAATGCCGTTCGCTTCAACACCATGCCCATTTCATCGCAAATAGCTTCAACTCGACTATTAAAAACATTTAACTCAATGGCATTCATAACTTTTCTTATTCCTTCACAAGTCCATCCATGCAACATATAGAGAGGCTTATTGCCAATCAAGCAAAATCTCGATATTATTAGCCCTCGTTCAGGCAGCTATCGCTGCCTTTTTGCGTTTATGGATATTTTTTAATTTAATATGTGCTCTGAGCGTACTATGAAATACAGAGCCTGGAATAAGTGACTTATGGCTGAACAACCTTTAATGAATACCTATGGCCGCCTGCCCATTGCTTTTGAGAGTGGTGAAGGTTGCTGGCTGTTCGATACCAACGGAAACAAATACTTTGACACATTTACTGGTATCGCAGTTTGTGGGCTAGGTCATACAAACCCAGCCGTTACTCGCGCCATCAGAGACCAGGCTGGCAGATTAGTCCACTGCTCAAACCTTTATCATATCCCCCTGCAAACTCAACTTGGCCACGAGTTATGTAATATTTCGGGAATGGATAATGTCTTTTTCTCGAATTCAGGGGCAGAAGCCAACGAAGCAGCCATAAAAATTGCAAAACGTTATGGACACCAAAAGGGTATTGATTCGCCTTCAATTATCGTCATGGAAAATGCGTTTCATGGTAGAACAATGGCAACTCTCACAGCCTCTGGAAACCGCAAAGTTCAGGCAGGCTTTGAGCCCCTGTTAAGTGGCTTTATCAGAGTGCCATTTAATGACACTCAGTCCATTGAAAATGTCGCAAAGTCAAACCCCAATGTTGTTGCGGTGTTCATAGAGCCCATTCAGGGTGAAGGTGGACTTTCAATTGCCGACCAACAATACATGACCTCATTACGCACAATCTGTGACCAAAACGATTGGCTATTGATGCTTGATGAAGTTCAGACGGGCAATGGGCGAACCGGCTCTTACTTTGCCTATAGCGGTTACAATATTATGCCTGACGTCGTTACCAC
>Ga0209707_1001155_pt1 | contig 15163 bp, 14 predicted proteins | sample EN4Hudsemesocosm_FD_184630 | JGI IMG/M metagenome (GOLD analysis project Ga0209707, IMG submission 184630) | Methane-oxidizing microbial communities from mesocosms in the Hudson Canyon - EN4B Hudson Canyon (SPAdes) (version 2) | ecosystem: Environmental > Aquatic > Marine > Cold seeps | place... | reverse complement strand
TATCTCCATCTTCAGGCGTATATTTAATGGCGTTATCAATCAGATTACACGCCACCTGAAATAAGAGATCTTTATCTCCGCTAACAAATACATTTCTCTGAACATCTATTTTCAAATGTTGGTTTTTATCTTCTGCTAAAGCCTCATAAAGCTCTGCTGCATCTTCAATTAATTGAGATAAATTTAGCGACTCCGGTTTAACTACTTTTCCCCCTGTTTCAAGTCGGGCAATACGTAGCAAGGCATTAAATGTTGCCAGCAACTGATCCGCTTCTGAAACTGCAACTGCAATTTGATCTCTATCCTCTTCACGCTCAACCGAAACAAGCGCGCCCTCCAACTGATTCCTTAAACGTGTTAGTGGCGTTCGAAGGTCGTGAGCAATGTTATCTGACACATGACGAATACCATCCATTAGTTGAACAATCCGATCCAGCATCTGATTAAGATTTTCAGCTAACTGGTCAAAGTCATCGCCTGTTCCTCGCCTTGGTATTCTTAAGGAGAGGTTTCCCGCCATAATCTTACGACTAATTTGATTAATGACCTCAATACGCTTGGCGGTGCTGCGACTCATCATAATGCCGCCAATTAGAGCCAGGGCCAATGTAATCCCCATCCCCCAGTTAATGGCTCGTTCAATTAAACGCTTTACGGTCATCAGCTCATGAACGTCTCTGCCTACCAGTAGCTGCATCCCACCCTGCACAACAAAAATTCGAGCCCGGGCAGCATGAGTTTTACCCTTCCATCCAATCTCTTCATTAAGTTCAAAGTTAACCCAGCCATCCTGAACCTGAGCTTTTTCAGGCCATTTACTCAAGTTTCCAGCAAGTTTTATATGATCTCTGGCGGTAAACAAATATAAAGACTTACCATTAGGGTCTCGGGATACTCGCTCTCGAAGAACACTAATAAGGCCATTAACACCTTGCCGTTTATATTGCTCTGCCAAGCCAATAATTTCAGCTTCAATAGTCTCATCAGTCTGCTCTGTCATATAACCCGCTGTGGCCCAATAAATAAAACCTAGCAAGATAAAAACAGAGGTAGCAAAGAGCACCATATATACCAGTGCCAACTGGAAGGATGAGGTTCGTAATAAGCTGACTAGTCTCACTTAGCTGTTTTCACTTAAGATGTACCCCGCACCACGAACTGTCTGCAATAAAGGCTTATCAAAACCTTTATCTATTTTTGACCTAAGACGACTGATATGTACATCAATAACATTGGTCTGTGGGTCAAAATGATAATCCCAAACCTGCTCAAGCAGCATAGTTCGCGTAACAACCTGGCCAGCATGACGCATTAAATATTCAAGCAGACGAAATTCCCTGGGCTGAAGATCAATCTTTTGCGCACCTCGCTTAACGGTTCTTGCCAGCAAGTCCATTTCAAGATCTGCGACACTAAGACTTGTCACCTGCTCTGCCTGGGAGCTTCCCCGTCGCAACAATGCATCCATTCTTGCCAGTAGCTCAGTAAAGGAAAAGGGCTTTGTTAAATAATCATCGCCTCCCCCTCTCAAACCCTCTACACGATCATCAACATCCCCAAGTGCGCTGAGTATTAGTATGGGGGTCTGATTCCCAGTGGCCCTAACTGTTTTAATAATCGTCAGCCCATCCATGCTCGGCAACATTCGATCTATGATCATAATGTCATAGCTCTCACTGGCCGCCAGTAACAATCCATCCTTACCATCAATAGTATGATCCACAACATGGTCACACTCCTGCAATCCCTTTACTAAATAGGCTGCAACATCTTTATCATCTTCAATTACCAATACTCGCATTAAAACCCTACCTCTATCATTTCAATACTTGATTATGTAGCCTTTCGTGATCGACGCACCAGCTCATAAGCTGCTTTAATCTCTTGCGTCTTTTCGGTGGCAATTTTCATCATTTCTTCTGGTAGACCTTTTGAAACCAATTTGTCAGGGTGATGTTGACTCATCAGTCTTCGGTAAGCCTTCTTTATCTCTGCATCACTGGATGCCTTCGTCTCGCCTAATAACTGATAAGCCTCAGAAAGTGATTCTCTTGAAGCGGGCGCTTTGGCCGCCCCCCACTCTCTTCGGGAAAAACGCTGTTGTGCAACGACCATAGCAAGTAAGCGTTCAAACTGACCACGAGACATCCCCAGATGCTCGGCAACACTGATCAATACCTGCTGCTCACTGGGATGAAGTTCCCCATCTGCAAGTGCAGTTGTAATCTGAATTTCCAAGAACATTTGGATCAGGTTAACTCTGCGGTGACACTCTTTCCTTAATTGTTCAAGTACATCAACTAATGGAAAGCCATCCTCTTTACCCGTATTAAATAGCCCTATAGCGGCACGTTTCTGTTCCTCATCAAGCTGCATCGTCTCCATGGTGCGACGAGCCAGGTCAATCTCATCTTCGGTAACACGTCCATCTGCTTTTGCTACATGCCCCATTACCGAAAAAGTAGCAGTGAAAAAAGCGGCCTGGACACGCTCCTGATCACCCTCCCCCCAGTTTTGAGGGCCACCGAGTTGCTCTACTCCAGAAAGCCCTTTATCAAACCCATGCCCTAGCGTTGCACCTAATAATGCTCCCAGCGGGCCACCCAGCATGAAACCAAATGCACCACCAATTACCTTTCCCCACCAGCTCATTGTTATTATCCTGTTGTAACGCCCTTTTTTATAAGACCTATAGCTTAAGGGAGAGTGCGGTAAAGGCATAATTAATTGTTTGTAACCTGCCTAAATAATCAAACGACAGGCATAAAAAAACCGCCTACATAAATGTGGCGGTTTTATAAGAAAGCTTCAATTTAGCCTTCCATTAATGCTCTGACTTTTTTCATCGCATTTTTTTCTAGCTGACGAATTCGCTCAGCTGAAACGCTATATTGAGCAGCCAAGTCATGCAATGTCGACTTGCTATCCGACAACCAACGCTGCTTCAAAATATCCTGACTACGCTCATCCAGCGTACTCATTGCTGCACGCAAGCGACTATTAGAGTCTTCTGTCCAGTCTGCCTGCTCTATCCGCTTTGCTGGGTCATGGCTATGATCTTCAAGATAGTTAGCCGGGGACTGATAAGCTGACTCATCATCGTCATCCATGCCACCATCAAAGGCCGCATCATGAGAACTTAAACGCCCTTCCATCTCGCGAACGACCTTAGGTTCAACACCCAAGTCAGCGGCAACGGCCTTAACTTCTTCATGACTTAACCAAGCCAAACGCTTTTTAGCGCTTCGAAGGTTAAAAAATAACTTTCTCTGCGCCTTGGTTGTCGCTACTTTAACGATTCTCCAGTTACGCAATATAAACTCATGTATTTCGGCCTTAATCCAGTGCACAGCAAAAGAAACCATGCGAACACCAAACTCGGGGTTAAAGCGCTTTACCGCTTTCATCAAGCCAACATTACCTTCTTGGATCAAGTCAGCTTGGGACAGGCCATAGCCTGAATAACTTTTAGCAATATAAACAACAAAACGAAGGTGCGACATAACTAAATGACGAGCCGCATCAAGGTCTTCTTCGTCATGCAATCTAGATGTCAGTTTTCGCTCTTCTTCAACTGACAATACAGGGATGCTGTTAACGGCCTGCATATACGATTCCAGGTTACCACCTGGTGTTAGCATATCCACTGGCTGTAAGCTCGTACCCATTTAAACCTCCAAAATTTACTAGATGCCGAATATATCATCTTTAATATCGGACTTCTAGTGGCGCAAAAAGTTCCTTTTTGCATAAATTAAAGTAATATTTTTATTTTTTCTGAATTATTTGAATTCAGGTATTGTTAGTAATAGTAAGTGTACTCGATGAGATGCAAAAACCAATACGTGATTACCGCTATGCCCCTAAAAGAGAGGGCTAGCTAGGCTCTATATCACCAAGGTGGCGTCGAACCGCCAGCCATGCACCACCCCAGCCAAGTAACATACTTACACCAAGAAGAAAAAGTGTAGACTCTACATTCAGACCTGACAAACTAAAAGAACTGTAATAAAGCATGGCCAACTCACTAATTGGCCCATTTATCCAGAAAAGCGCTATCTGAACCAGACAAAAAGCGATCAAACCGCCCCCTAAACCATACCAAAGACCGGTATAAAGAAAGGGCCTACGAACAAAGCCATCAGTGGCACCTACTAGCTTTATTACAACAATTTCATCTCGCCGGTTTTCTATTGCCAATCGAATGGTGTTACCAATAACCAATAGTACGGCCAAGGCAAGCAACAAGCCCAAAGCCCATACGCCCCGTTCAATCAACTCAGTCATACTATGTAATCGCTGAACCCACTGTAGATCTAACTGAGCTTTTTCTATAAGCCTTATGGTCGACAGCTCTTTCTGAAGCGCATCAGTTTGCGCAACGGTAGCCAGTGTTTTTCCTGGTTTAACCACAATAACATGAGGCAAAGGGTTTTCATCAAGGTAGTTCAGCACCTCACCAAAGCCCGACAAACTCTTAAATTCATCCAGAGCGCTACTTCTACTAATAAAGTCTGCCTGAGCAATGGTTGCGCGAGTAGACAGGGACAAAGCCAGTTTAGCTGCCTCATCATCACTCACATTCATTTTCAGAAATAGTGTAATTTGAGCAGAGCCATCCCAACCACTACTTAACTGCTGAACATTTGTTAATAAAACAGAGAGCCCTGCGGGTAAAGATAATGCGATACCTATAACGGCCCAAGTCATTAAGCTTGATAAAGGATGTTTAATTAAACGGTGAAAGCTCTCTTTTGCAATTTTACGATGATTATCCAAGTAACTCTTAAAGGAGCCTTGCCGACGACTAACACGAGCACCACTACCATCCATTTGTTTTGCTGGCTTCGGTTTAGGTGTTTTTCTTAAGCTAGATGCAGCTCGACTAGGGCTGGCACCACGTGACTGCTTACCAGGATCCATTGGCACCCCCACCATTTTCGTAATCTAAGTCAGCACTCGATCGCGCCTCTTCTATTAACTGACCAGCGTTAAGCTCCAACACCCTATGCTTAAGATCAGCAATTAAGGCTAAGTCATGACTGGCAATCAAAACAGTTACACCCACCTGATTAAACTGCTCAAAGAGGTTCATAATATCTGCCGACAACTCAGGGTCGAGGTTTCCGGTAGGTTCGTCCGCAAGTAATAAAGCCGGTTTATTCACCACAGCACGAGCAATACCCACTCGCTGCTGCTCCCCCCCCGATAACTGGAGCGGGTTTAATTTCTCTTTATTCAACAGTCCGACTTTATCAAGAGCCGCGCGAACCCTGCGACCAATTTCTCTCTGAGGCATGCCTGTAATTTCCAAAGGCAACGCAACATTATCATAAACTGTTCGGTCAAAAAGCAGATGGTGATTCTGAAAAACCACCCCTATATGACGTCTGAAATAAGGAATTTGGCGACGTGGTATTCGATTAAGGTTCTGCCCGCCAACAATTAACTGCCCCTGACTTGGCCTTTCCATAAGCATAATGAGTTTCAGGAGGGTACTTTTACCCGCGCCTGAATGCCCTGTTAAAAAAGCCATATCCCCACGATTCAAATGAAAGCCGACCTGAGTTAATGCCTCATGTCCCCCTTCATATCGCTTACTAATGTTATCGAATTTAATCATCTACACACGCTTATTCTTGCTAGGTTCAGTGCTAAAATCATTATTTTTCAAAAAGCGCTTTTACAAACTCATCCGCAACAAAGGGGCGTAAGTCATCAATTTGTTCACCCACTCCAATGTAGCGAATAGGCAATTTCAACTGCTTACCTATAGCAAAGATAATACCGCCTTTGGCTGTACCATCAAGCTTAGTTAAGGTAATTCCCGATACACCTACCGCCTGCTTAAACAGGTCAGCCTGATTCAAGGCATTTTGACCAGTACCGGCATCCAGAACCAACATAACCTCATGGGGCGCAGTATCATCCAGCTTTTGCATAACACGAACAACTTTCTCTAGCTCGGCCATTAAATTATCTTTATTTTGTAGTCGCCCAGCTGTATCTGCGATGACTACATCAACACCTTTTGCTTGCGCTGATTGCACCGCATCGAAAATAACGGAGGCACTATCTGCTCCGGTATGCTGAGCCACCACAGGTACGTTATTTCTATCACCCCATACTTGTAACTGCTCCACGGCAGCTGCACGGAATGTATCACCTGCGGCCAACATAACCGATTTGCCTTCTTCCTGATAACGCCTGGCCAACTTGCCAATTGTGGTTGTTTTACCCACCCCGTTTACACCCACCATCAGAATCACAAAAGGTTTGCCTTTTGCATCGAGTGACAGCGGTTCGCTACTATCTGACAATAACAAGGTTAGCTCTTGCTGAAGCATTTCATTTAAGGCGGCCGGATCAGACAACTGCTTTCGTTCAACTTTATCCGTCAACGACGCGATAATCTGAGTGGTCGCCTCAACACCTACATCAGCTGTTAATAGCAACGTTTCAATATCTTCCAGCAAATCACTGTCAATGGTTTTCTTGCCTAAAAACAGGTTTGCCATTCCGTCTGATAAGTTAGCTCGAGTTCGACCCAAGCCGCCTTTAATGCGAGCAAAGAAGTTAACGGGCTCTTCAGTCACTGCCTCGGGTTCGGGTTCGGGTTCGGGTTCGGGTTCAGACGTAACAGACTCAGAACTAACAGTCTGTGTTTTTACAGGCGTTCGTTGCTCTATTCGCTTAGGCGATGGCCGACTGCTTTTGAGTTTAGAAAAATCTACCAACCAAAGAACAATTAACACAACCAGAAAAGCTAATGTAATAAGATTTGCCGTATCCATATTCACTTAATTACCATCATATTTTGAAATAAAAAGATCTATTATGTCGCTTAAAGGGCTCTATTCTATTATTGATTTGTAACCAGGCCAAATCCCTTTTAACATTCACACTCTGTTTTTTACAATATACACTCACAATCTATGCCTTTTTTGCCACTATAAAGACATCAGGACACCCAAAAATATCATGTCGACTCGAAAATCCACTTCACACTCATCAAAAAGCCCCCCTAAAAATAACAAAAAAGGAGGAAATGGCAAAAACACAAAAAGCAGCGTTCTTCGAATTATAGGTGGCCAGTGGCGAAGCAGGCGCCTTTCATTTATTGCAGCAGAAGGCTTGCGCCCCACTACAGATCGAGTCAGAGAAACACTTTTTAACTGGATTTCACCCTACATCCCCGGAGCAAGATGCCTGGATCTATTTACTGGCAGCGGGGCCCTAGGCCTGGAAGCCCTATCAAGAGAGGCTCGTTCTGTCACCTTTATTGATTTATCCCCAGGGACCATTTCATCCATCAAAGCTAATTTACAAAAATTACACGCTACCAATGCAGAAGTAATCTGTACTGATTCAATTAAATGGCTAAAGAATGAAAACTCAAACAAAGCCTACGATATAATATTTATTGACCCACCATTTCATTGCGACTTAGTTCCACAATGCATTTCCCTGCTTGAATCTTCCACCTTGTTAAAAATTGGAACTTACATTTACGTTGAAATAGAAAAAGAAACAACACCGCCACAGTTCCCCCAAAGCTGGCGACTACACAGGGAAAAAGAAGCAGGGCAAGTACGCTATATGCTATTCATCAACCAGCCCTTTCAAGACAATCAAGAAGAAGATTCCCATATTGATCACAAGTAACTGTCCAGCCAGCCTCAACCATTGTAGTCGATACCTTTTCTACAATAAGTAGTGGGCCAGCTATAGACTCACCCACGCCTAGTTGCGCCCGATAAATTACAGGAACTGGCTGTTTATAGCCATAAACATTAGCATCCTCACTAAATGCCTGTTCACCCAGTCCCGGTGCTTGCAGTACCAAAGAAATACCAGACGAAGTCACCGCCACCCGTAAAGTGACTAGCTCCACAGGCCTATCCATATCATGCCCGTATCGCTCTTTATGTAGCACATGAAACCCGCTGATTAAGTCACTCACAGACATCCAAGGAAGGTTTAGAGTAAAGCTCTGTCCTTTATAACGTAAATCAACAGAATATTTGACATTGATATCTCCTTGGTCAACATTTTCATCAACTAACTCCCTACACCCCTTTTCCGCCATTTCATCAAAAACACTCGCCATATCTTCAGTTTCAGCCAGTAGTTGAATATGTGTTTTCGAAAATTGCCGCTCATGAGGTGCCACCAGCATGCCGAAAGCCGAAAGTACCCCTCCATGAATAGGAACTATCGCTTTACTCATACCCATTGCCCCCGCCAGCGCGCAAACATGAAGCCCGCCAGCACCACCAAAGGAACATAAACGGAAGTGCTCTGGGTTATAACCTCGCTGAATTGATATCGTCCTTAACGCTCGGGTCATATGCTCATTTGCAATGGTAATAATACCGGAGGCCGCTTCCACTATAGATACACCCATCGTATCCGCTAGCGATTTTATTGCATTTTCAGCAGCGATAATATCTAAAGCCATACCGCCGCCTAAAAAGGCCTTTGGCCTCAGCCGCCCCAGTATTACATTGGCATCTGTTACTGTAGGTTTTAAACCACCCTGACCGTAACAAGCAGGCCCAGGATAAGCACCGGCTGACTCAGGCCCTACCTGCAACATTCCCCCTTCATCAATCCAGGCTAAAGATCCGCCCCCTGCACCGATGGTATGCATATCCACCATGGGAACTGCCACAGGCCACGAACCGATACGTCCCTCATTAGTTAGACGAATATCACCATCAAGCAAAGCCACATCGGTAGAAGTCCCCCCCATATCAAAGGTCATGAAACGGTCTTCACCTAATAAGCGCCCTAAAAAATGAGTGGCCGCCAAACCACCTGCGGGGCCAGACAACAACAAATTTACGGTTCTCTTAGCCGCTTGGTCCACAGCTATTGTACCGCCAGAAGATTGCATCATTGATACTGAACAACCCTCAAGCTCTGACGATAAACAACTTAGATAATGATCAACTTTAGGCCCCAGCCAAGCATTCAACCAAGTAGCAATACCACGCTCATACTCTTTGTACTCAGGTAAAACAAATGATGATCTGGCAACAAACAATGAATCAGACAAGGCTGACTCTATTTTCTTCTCGTGTTTATCATCCAGAAATGAAAACAGCAGATTAATAGCTACAGACTCAGGCTTCAGTGCATTTATTTGCTCGATCAGGCACTCCAGATCCTCATCAGTCAATGACTTAATTACATTACCTGAAGCATCAACCCGACAATCAACTTCCAAGCAAAGCGTTTCAGGAACAGGGGGGGCAATAGGTTCCGGCCTTAAATTATACAGCTCGGGTCTAGTCTGACGAGCGAGCGTTAGTAAATCCTTAAAGCCCTTGTTAGCCACATAAACAGTTTTAACACCCTTTCGCTCTAAAGCCGCATTGGTTGCAACGGTACTACCATGAACAATCACCAGCAGCCCATTTGATGCAGCATCCGACAAGCCCATATCATTAATACCCGTCAAAATAGCGCGAGAAGGGTCATCCGGTGTCGACAAGGTTTTATGGATAGTAATTTTATTTTTGGCCAGTAATACGAAATCAGTAAACGTACCCCCGGTATCAATCCCTAAATGACTGTATGTATCAAGAGGATATTCGCTCACTTAACGCTCCATTTATTATGTGATGGCCAACAAAAACGCAATTATACGTGAGCGAAGTAACAATGTATTATTTCAGTCACACTTTAACCCAGTCATTTACTCTAAAAAACAGGTGAAGCCTTGCCCGAGCTCCCCGAAGTAGAAACCACCAAACGAGGAATACAACCCTATGTTGAAAACGTAAATTTACGCTCCATAGTGGTAAGACAACCTCGTTTGCGCTGGCCAGTATCCGAGGAACTTTCAGCATTATCAATGTCAAAAGTGATCAGTGTTGAACGAAGAGCTAAATACTTACTACTTGGCCTTTCTGATGGCCACATCATAATCCACCTCGGTATGTCAGGCAGTTTGCGCGTAGTTGATATGAATGAGCCTGCAGGCAAACATGATCATGTGGATTTCCTGATGGATAATGAAAAAATCATCAGATATAACGACCCTAGACGTTTTGGCTCAGTTCTGTGGACAAAAGACCTAACCAATCACCCTCTGCTCGCTAAATTAGGGCCTGAACCACTTGAAGAGTCATTTGATGGTGACTATTTATTTAAGCAACGAGAAGGTAAAACAAAAAATATCAAACAATTCATAATGGATAACAAAATTGTAGTAGGAGTAGGGAATATTTATGCCAATGAAGCACTTTTTCTAAGCGGCATTCATCCTAAACGCTCAGCTAACAAAATATCCAAAAACCGATTTAAGCTGCTGGCCAACAACATTAAGTGGGTACTTTCTGAAGCCATAAAACAAGGAGGCACCACATTAAAAGATTTTGTTGGCGGAGATGGAAAGCCAGGGTACTTTCAACAGCAACTAAACGTATACAGCAGGGGCGGACAAGCTTGCACTCGCTGCAAAACAACACTTAAAGAAATTCGCCTAGGCCAGAGGTCAACGGTCTATTGTCCAAAGTGTCAACACTGAAGAGCACCTGTTAAGTTTTGTAACGATATCAATAGATTCGTAAAAATTGTCTTAAAAACAGCCAATAAGAAAGGATTTCTCAACTATTTTTTAGACACATCCAAGATACCTGTTATAGTTAAGAGAACTACATATTCGCACTGTGTTAATTTTAATTTTTGGGAGAAGTTTAGATGCGATCCAAATTCCTACGCATATGCATGGCCATGGTAGCAACATTAGCATTAACACTACCGGCTGTAGGTTCAGCGAAAACAATTGACGAAACGCCATCAGCACTTGCGATGACAGGCGATGCAATTATCGCTCGACCGGTGCTATTGGTAATGACTGTTGTAAGTTCAACCGTTTTCCTTGTATCTCTTCCATTCTCTGCACTTGGTGGGAATGTAGGCGAAGCAGCCGACGTACTGGTCATGGGACCAGCCAAAGCAACATTTGTTCGCTGCCTTGGCTGCTCAATGAGTGGAAGAAAGGTTTCTAAAGTGGTTGAGCAAGAAGAAAGCTAGTTTATTTTAAAGAACACCGTATGTAAGGTATGCCGTATGCACGGCACACCTTACAAGCTACATCCTCTTCAGAGCCCTCTCAACCAATAATTTCCAATCATAATCAGCATCAGCCACCGCATGAAAGAATGGATTTAACAGCGAGTCTTTTCTATTACATTCCAATCGCTCAAATTCATCATCATAAATAAGCCCGCCAGCCGCCTCTAGCACTGCTTGCGCTGCTGCAGTATCCCACTCCGAAGTTAATGCCAGCCTAGGGTACCAGTCTGCAGTACCATCTGCTAGCATGCAGATTTTTAGAGAACTTCCCATACTCACTTTCTCTATAGCACCAAATGCTTTTTCAGCCTCACAGAGCATACCTTCTAATGCATCCGCCCCATGCCGCCTACTCGCAACAACACGTACAGGACTAGCACTCGTTAATTTACGTGCTGCAATTGTTTGAGTGCCACCCTCTGTTTTCTTCCAGCTTCCCTGCCCCTTTACACCATAATAAAAAACCTTGGTAACAGGCACGTAAACAACCCCTAACACAGGCTCATGATTCACTATCAACGCGATATTAACTGTATATTCACCATTTCTATTAATGAACTCTTTAGTTCCGTCCAAAGGGTCTATTAGCCAATAACGGTCCCAGCTTGATCGCTCTTCAAAATCAGGAACACTTCCCTCTTCCGACAGTCTTGGAATATCTGGCGTCAGTAACTTCAAGCTTGCATCAATTACTTCATGGGCCGCATGATCAGCTCTGGTCACAGGGGAATCATCATCTTTCGTGATAATCTCAAGCTCCTGAGTCGAGTTATAAACTTGCAAAATAGCCTCTCCTGCCTTTTCAGTTATATCTAGTAACTGGGGAATCCATGCCATTAACTCACTATTTTTTTTGTTCACTATTTTCTCATTCATTAGCTTGAGCCTATCCGTACTGATTATTTATTCAATGTTCTGTAAAATAGCATAATCCATAATTAAAACACCCCAAACATCTAACTTTTGAAAAATACCTTATGATTAACTGGCACAGTATTGATTCAGTTTTCCTTGATATGGATGGCACACTACTTGACCTTCATTTCGACAACTATTTTTGGCTAACTCATTTACCTGAAAGGTACTCTGCTATTAAAGGCGTACCTAAGGAAAAGGCCAATGAAACTCTGCTACAACTAATCAAAGAGGAAGAAGGAACGCTTAACTGGTATTGCCTTGATTTCTGGACAGATAAATTAGGTGTTGATATTCGCCAGCTTAAAGAAGAAATACAGCATCTAATTGCTTTCAGACCCCATGTACAAACCTTTCTTCAAGCCCTGAAAGAGTCAGATCATCGCGTCGTACTCATGACCAACGCTCACCATAAAAGCCTGAACCTCAAGCTGAGCATTACAGGCTTAGATCACTATGTTGATGCGATTGTTTGCTCTCATGACCTAAAGTTACCTAAAGAAAACCCTTTGTTCTGGGAAAAGCTACAATACGTAGAACCATTCAACAAAGACAGAACGCTACTAATTGATGACAGCCTGCCAGTATTAAACTCAGCCAAGCACTATGGCATCGCTCATCTTTATTCAATATTACAACCCGATAGTCAAAAACCTCCCAGAGATATCACTGAATTCCCAGTGATTGATCAGTTTGACTCTCAACTCAAAAAGCCATAACTGCTATACTTAACACTATCGATCTATGAATAGCTGCCAGAACCAAAAAATGCAAAAAAATGAACAAACCGACAAAATCAGATTAGATAAATGGTTATGGGCTGCACGTTTTTTCAAAACGCGCGCCCTTTCGAAAAAGGCCATAGAGGGTGGAAAAGTGCATTATAATGATGCCCGAACCAAACCTGGCAAAATAATGGAACTCGATGCACATATTACGGTTCGGCAAGGCTTGATTGAAAAAGAAGTTATTGTGTTAGCAATTAGTGATAAACGAAGAGGCGCACCTGAAGCAGCGCTACTTTATAATGAAACTGAAGAAAGCATCACAAAGCGAGAGAAAGAAGCCTCAACACGTAAGCAACTTATTTCTGCACAAATGCCTCCGGCAAGACGCCCCAACAAAAAGCAACGCCGTCAGATACATAGATTTGAAAACATAAACAGATCCAGCGAAGAATAGGATTAGTAAGCCACCAAATTAGTAAGCAATAACTTAATAAACAACAGCCCCAGAAACAGGTTACCCGGCATGAAGCATCTCGATAACTTCCAGCGCTTTCTATTTGATAATCACCAAATAAGAGGCGAAATAGTTCGCCTTGATAAAAGCTACATCGAAATTAAAGAACGACAGGACTATCCAGCACCTCTTGAAGCACTATTAGGCGAAACATTGGTTGCATCAGTATTAATGAGCGGCACGCTAAAATTTGAAGGGGCACTGTCTGTTCAGGCTCGAGGAAACGGCCCAGTTAACCTGCTTATGGCAGAGTGCACCCATGACAAAAAAGTGCGCGCCATTGCACAGTGGGACGGTAAAGTCCCGGCGGACAATTTGACTGAACAACTTGGCGCAGCTCAAATTGCTATTACTATCGACCCAAAACAAGGCAAACGCTACCAGGGAATCGTTCCGTTGGAAGAAAAGAAGCTAGCAGACTGCCTGATTCACTATTTTGAGCAATCGGAGCAACTCAGCACTTATATTCTTTTATTCTGTGATGGTGCCTCGGCATCAGGCATTTTTCTGCAGCAGTTACCCGCTCGCGATAAAGAGTCAAACGATGACGATGCGTGGAATAGAATAACGCAGTTTGCCAGCACCTTAACCCAAGAAGAAATTCACGAATTAGCTGGAGAGGAGTTACTTAACCGCCTATTCTATGAAGAAGACCTTACTCTGTATCCAGAAGAACCTATTTCATTCGAATGTAACTGCAGCAAAGAACGTACAGGCAATGCATTAGTATCTCTAGGGCAAGATGAAGTTTACGATATTCTGGCAGAGCAAAGTATTATTGATATCAATTGTCAGTTTTGCAATGAGCAGTACAGTTATCAAAAATCAGATATTGATGCGATTTTTGGGAATAAAGTGCTCCATTAATAGACATAAAGTGACATGTTCATCACCAATAGCGCCAAAGAAAAATACAAACAGTCGTTTTTTACTCAACATTTTGGCATAATGGCGCCCAGATTTTTTTAGATCACAAGGCCGCACGTCCAAAAGACGTCAAAACCCGTGATAAACACCAGCATAAAAGGTGAGACCGAAGTGAGTAACACTTATATTGATCTGAGCTCCGCTCAACTCGTCGAGCAAGCACTTGAACGCAACGAAGGCCAACTGGCTGCAAATGGATCTCTGGTTATTAAAACCGGAAAAAGAACAGGCCGTTCACCATTAGACCGATTTATCGTTGAGGAGCCTAGCACCTCAGACCTGATTCAATGGGGCCCGATCAACCGTCCTTTTGATGCCGATAAATTTGACGCACTATGGGATCGCGTTGAAGCTTACCTTGCAGAGCGAGACAGTTTTGTTTCTCATCTGCACGTTGGAGCAGACCCAGACCATTATCTTGCGGTTAAAGTTTCCACAGAAACCGCATGGCAAAACCTATTTGGCCGCAATTTGTTTATTCGTCCATCAGAATATAACCCTGCAGATAAGCAAGCATGGCAAATTCTGAATGTCGCCAGCTTTACTTGTGATCCAGAAAGAGATGGCACTAACAGCGACGGCACAGTAATGATCAACTTTGCTCAACGCAAAGTATTACTTGCAGGCATGAGCTACGCTGGCGAAATGAAGAAAGCGATGTTTTCTGTACAGAACTTCCTTTTACCTGAGAAAGACGTGCTACCAATGCACTGCTCAGCCAACGTAGGCGATGACGGCGAAACATGCTTGTTCTTTGGTCTGTCAGGCACAGGTAAAACCACCCTTTCAGCTGACCCTGCACGCAACCTTATTGGTGATGACGAGCACGGCTGGGGTAAAGGCGTTGTATTTAACATTGAAGGTGGCTGTTACGCTAAGTGTATTGACCTTAGCCAAAAAAATGAGCCTATTATTTGGGATGCTATCCGTTTTGGCGCTATTGTTGAGAACGTTGTTATTGACGAAAACACTCGCGAGCCAGACTACAACG
>Ga0209707_1001150_pt1 | contig 15230 bp, 15 predicted proteins | sample EN4Hudsemesocosm_FD_184630 | JGI IMG/M metagenome (GOLD analysis project Ga0209707, IMG submission 184630) | Methane-oxidizing microbial communities from mesocosms in the Hudson Canyon - EN4B Hudson Canyon (SPAdes) (version 2) | ecosystem: Environmental > Aquatic > Marine > Cold seeps | place... | reverse complement strand
TAGAGTGAAAATTAAAGACTTTCTGTTCATTCTTTGATGTATAGTTAGTAATATAGAATTTATATATTGGGATGAAATCTTTGATACTTTAAGGTATTGAACTTTTTTGAACACTATAGTTTTCTATCTTTAATGCCTTAAAGTAAATAAAATAATTGGAGAATATAATGGAAAATTTAAAAAACCCATTAGGTTTAACGGGTATTGAATTTACAGAATTTGCTTCTGCTGATTCAGAGTTTATGGAAAATGTGTTTGTTGATTTTGGGTTCTCAAAAACTCAAAAATTCATCGGTAAGGATATCTTACACTTCTCACAAAATAGAATTCACTTTCTTCTTAACAACGAAAAATCAGGCTTTTCAGCTGAATTTACAAAACAACATGGTCCTGCTATTTCATCTATGGGATGGCGTGTAAAAGATGCTAAACTTGCCAAGCAAGAAGCAGTTAAAAGAGGTGCTAAACCTGCAGAATCTACAGATTTCCCTTATCCCGCAATTTATGGAATCGGAAACAGTTTAATCTACTTTATTGACGCTTATGAGGGTGATAATACTATTTGGGACACAGACTTTGAAAATCTTAAATTCCCACTCATTCAAGATGACAAAGGTTTTATTGAAATTGACCACTTAACCAATAATGTATATAAAGGTACCATGCAAAAATGGGCTGACTTTTATAAAGATGTATTTGGTTTTACAGAAGTCAGATATTTTGATATCAAAGGTATTAAAACAGCGCTTATTTCTTATGCACTTGCAAGTCCTTGTGGAACATTTTGTATTCCTATTAATGAAGGAAAAGATGATAATAACAACCAAATTGATGAATATTTAGATATGTATGATGGACCAGGTGTTCAGCACTTGGCTTTTAGAACAAATGATTTGGTTAGCTCTTGTGACTCATTATCGGGTTCACATATTGAAACTCTGGATATTATCCCTGAGTATTATGATACTATTTGGAACAGAGTTCCATGGGTAAAAGAAGATAAAAAAAGAATTCAACACCACCAAATTCTCGTAGACAGTCAAGCTGATAATACTTATCTTTTACAAATATTTACTAAAAATCTTTTTGGCCCAATTTTTATAGAAATGATTCAAAGAGAAAATGACAGTGGTTTTGGAGAGGGTAACTTCACCGCTTTATTTGAGTCAATTGAGCGTGACCAAGAACGACGTGGCGTAATTTAAACTATCTAAAATTTCATTAAAGGGAAAATATGAACATTAAGAAGATTCATCACGTGGCATACAGATGTAGTGATGCAAAAAGAACAGTTAACTGGTACAAAGAACATTTAAACATGGATTTTATTCTTGCAATTGCAGAAAATGAAGTGCCATCAACCAAACAACCTGACCCATATATGCATATATTTTTAGATGCAGGAGCTGGAAATATCTTAGCATTTTTTGAAATACCTACATTTGAAGCACCAATTGCCGACCCTAATACTCCTGATTGGGTACAACATATTGCTTTTGAAATTGATTCTTATGAAGACTTGATTGAAACAAAAGAAAAACTGCTAAAAAGTGGAGTCGATGTTGTGGGACCAACAGATCATACTTTATTTAAATCAATCTATTTCTTTGACCCAGATGGTCATCGTTTGGAATTGGCTGTTAATGTTGGAAGTAGTCAAGACAGAGAAAAAAGCTTAAGTAAATTAGACTCCATCAAATGGGATATGATTGAAGAATGGTCAAGAACAAAAAGAGCACCTGAACATGCAAAATGGTTACATGACGACGAATTTTCGAAGGAGAGATAATGAAACTTGCAACTCTACGCGATGGTACTAGAGATGGTAAACTCATTGTTGTAAGCCGTGATTTAAAAAATTATGTATGTGTAGGAGAAATTGCACATACATTACAAGCAGCTTTAGATACATGGAAGTTATCAGAGCCTTTATTACAAGTGGTCTCTGATAATTTAAATAAGGGTTTGAGTCAAGATATCAATGAGTTTAATCAACAAGAGTGTGAATCACCCTTACCAAGAGCTTATGCTTGGTTGGATGGGTCAGCTTATCTTAACCATGTGGAGTTAGTACGAAAAGCCAGAAATGCAGAAGTTCCCGAATCATTTTACCGTGATCCATTAATGTATCAAGGGGGTTCGGATACATTTATTGCGCCTTATGATGATATTGTACTTGAATCTCAATCTTGGGGCATAGATTTTGAAGGAGAGCTTGCAATTATCACAGATGATGTTCCCATGGGTACATCAACAAAACAGGCACAAAGTCATATTAAACTATTGATGTTGGTAAATGATGTTTCTTTAAGAAACCTCATTCCTCCTGAGCTTTCAAAAGGTTTTGGTTTTGTACATTCTAAGCCCTCTTGTTCTTTTTCACCTATTTGTATAACTCCTGATGAGTTAGGTACACAATGGAGTGATTCTAAAGTAGACTTAGCATTAGATGTCTATTATAATGATGAGTTATTTGGAAATCCAATGGCAAGTCATGATATGACATTTTCATTCAGTGATTTACTTTCACATGCAAGTAAATCACGTGCATTAAGTGCAGGAACAATAATAGGTTCAGGAACTGTATCAAATAAACTCGATGGGGGAGCTGGTAAAACTGTTAAAAATGGAGGTCGAGGATACTCTTGTATTGCCGAACTTAGGATGATTGAAACCATCAATGAAGGTAGTGCTAAAACTCCCTTTATGAAAACTGGGGACAAGGTCAAAATATCAATGAATGATAAAGAAGGCAACAGTATTTTTGGAAGTATTGAACAAACACTTTCTTTATATAAAAACTCTTAGTAACTCTTGTACTAACACATATGCAAAAGGATAAATAATCGAAAATTTTTTAACAATCAATCCAAAAGAGACCGATGCGAAAGTCATTTATAATTATTTGGTCAGTGCTATTGCATCAAGACCTATTGCATTTGCAAGTACCATTAATGACAAAGGAGAAATAAACTTATCTCCTTTTAGTTTTTTTAATGTATTTAGTGCAAATCCTCCTATTTTAGTATTCTCACCTGTTAGAAGAAGTGCCGATAATACCGAAAAGGATACTTTAAAAAACGTAAAAAGCATCAAAGAAGTGGTTATTAATGTTGTCAACTATGACATAGTTCAACAAATGTCATTAAGCAGTGCAGATTATACTTCTGATATAAATGAGTTTGAAAAAGCAGGTTTGAGCATGTTAAAGTCAGACATGGTTAAACCTTTTAGAGTGAAGGAATCTCCTGTTCAGTTTGAATGTAAAGTAATTGAGATAAAAGCACTGGGAGACCAAGGGGGAGCTGGAAACTTAGTCATTTGTGAAGTGGTAAAAATACATCTTAATGAAAATATTCTTCTTGAAAACAATATGATTGATCCTGATAAAATAGATTTGGTAGCTCGTGCTGGGGGAAACTATTACTCAAGAGTCAGTGAAGGTTATTTTGAGATACCTAAACCTTTTTCTAAATTAGGCATTGGTTTTGATAATCTGCCTTCAGAAGTAAAAAACAGCTCTGTATTAACAGGAAATGACTTGGGTATTCTTGCAAGTATAGACCAGCTTCCAAGTAGAAATGAAATTGAAGAGTTTCAAAAAAACATTTCAGTTCATTCAAAAGACAAACATCTTCTTGCAAAAGAGTACTTGTCAAAAAATGAAATATTAAATGCATGGAAAGTATTGTTATAACAGATACTTTATGTAAAACTAAGGAAAAAAATGAATTTTAATACCGTTTTAGATAGTTGTAAAACATATGAAGCAGGTAAACCAATTGAATTGGTTGTACGTGAGTATGGAGTAAATCCTAAGGATATTATAAAACTCGCCTCAAATGAAAATCCTTATGGAACTTCAAAAAAAGTTGTAAGTAAAATCCGAGAATTGGCTGCAAATATGTTTATGTATCCAGATGATTCAATGTATGAATTAAAAGAGGCCTTGTCTTCTAAATACGAAGTGAAAAGCTCTAACATTATTATAGGTGCAGGAAGTGACCAAATATTAAATTTTTGCGTAAAATCAAAATGTAATGAAAACTCAAAAATTTTAATGAGTAGAACTACTTTTGCCTTATACGAAATTTATGGAAAACAAGCAGGTTCTCAAATTATCAAAACAAAAGATGATGAACACAACTTAGCTCAGTTTTTAGAACTGTATAAAAAAGAGGGAGCAGATGTCATATTTTTATGTTTACCCAATAACCCCTTAGGTGAGTGTTTAGATAAAAGTGATGTGTACTCGTTTTTAGAAGAAATTGATGAAGATACTCTAGTTGTGGTTGATGGTGCATATCAAGAGTATGCTTCCTTTAAAGACAAAAATAAAGAAATCAAACCTCAGGATTTAATTTCTAAGTTTCCAAACTGTATTTATTTGGGAACCTTTTCAAAAGCCTATGCACTTGGGGGAATGAGAACTGGGTACGGAATTGCAAACGATGCAATTATTGAAACCATGCACAAATTAAGACCTCCCTTTAATATCACTAATTTATCTCTAGCAGCAGCAATTGAGGCTTTAAAAGATGAAGAGTTTGTTAATTATGCAATTGAAAAAAACTTCGAAGAGATGAAACGATATGAAGATTATGCTTTAAATAATGGGTTTTCATACATCGAATCCTATACCAACTTTATCACATTAAAATTTGAAGAAAACTATGTTTCCAGCGAAGTGGCACTTAATTTACTCAAAAGAGGTGTGATTATAAGAGACTTAAGTCCTTATGGTTTAAATTCAATTAGAATTACAATAGGTACTAAAGAGCAAAACTCCAGAGTATTTGAAGTTTTAGATGAAGTCTTAGCTTTATGCAACAAAGAAGTTAGCGTCTAATATTTAGGTGGTTAGGTAAAAATAACCACCTTTTAATAAGTAAATTACTTCAAAATCACATACACTCTCCACATAAATATAAAATTATTATTATTAATAAATCCCTTATTTTTCTCATTTATTTAGTTATTTTTATAAAAACTAAGTTATTTGTTTAATTAAAATTAAAAGTTTGTTGCTATATAATTTTAATTAATAACTTTTTTTACTCAAAAATAATTTTCTTGATTTCAAAGGATTATCCATGAAAAAAGCGTTTGTAGAACAAATTTTATTGGGTTTTTTACTATTAACTGGTGTAATATTTATGGTTGGTACCGTTGCAGATGAAAGAATGGCCAGCAATAAAGTATTTGACTTAAGACAAATGGTTGACAATACAACCAGAGTACTTGCAAAACACTATATGTATAATGAAGATATGGATGAAGCAGAAATAATAGCCAATAATCTTTTATCTACATCTACTTTGGGTCAAGATATTCTTGAGCAAGCAGTACTTGCATACACTTGGACAGATACTGATGCTGATGGTTTACCTGATGTGGTCACATCAACCATAGATGGTTATACACAAAACAATTTCTGGTATAAGTTTATCAATAAAAACAGTTTTAATATTGCAAAGATTGAAGCCTCAGCCTATGTCACCAAAGCGGAATCAAGTATCGTACTCATTGATATAAAGTATGGTGGTTCAAATGCGGGGTATCACAATATGATTGGTACGTATGAATTGGATGATGAAGGTTGCATAACTAACCCAAGTATTCTTTTGGTAAATAAAGAGGATCATGAGATTGGAGATCAGTTGGGAAGTGTTGAAAATATAGATACGAGGTTTTTTATTATTCCCGATGGTTATGACCACTATGGTAATAGAAGTGCCACTTTAGACAGTTCCCTTTCAATTACAGGCTGTGAAGGAGATATTCCATCGGTGACGGTTAATGGATATACAGATGTATCAGATGTATATTTTCAAGATACTATTTTCAATCCTGATAATGGATATGACCATATGCATGAAGTGGGTAAATCGTATTTTGATGACTACGAAGATTTTATTGATACCCCCATTTCAACGTGCTCTAGGTACAGAAGTGATGGCTCCTGTCGTGAATGGACATCCAATGATCCTACTTGGGAAGACTGGGAAGTATATGCTGCTGAAAACAGTATTGACTACGGAAATGACCCAAATGATGAGTATATTATTACAATGGAAGATTTACCCAATGGAGGAGACAAGGATTTTAATGATATCAATCTTGATACCACCAAGGTAAGAATTCCTGGAAGTATTAATACTAACGATATAGAAGGGGTTGAAGTCTAAGAAAAACAATGCATATTAATGCATTGTTTTATAAAGTTCTGTAACTTTTGCAATATCTTCAAGAGAAGGTTTTCTTCTAATTGACATGTAACACTGTTCGTTATCATGGTTTTTATAGGGATACACTGTAGCAAGGACCCAATAGTATCCACCTGATTTAGTATTATTTTTAACATACCCTTGCCACATTTCACCACTTTGTACCGTTGTCCACAAATCTTTGAAGGCAGCCTTTGGCATATCTTGGTGACGAACAATATTATGAGGTTTGCCAATTAGTTCTGATTCTTCATATTCTGCAACTTTACAAAACTCATCGTTAGCAAAAATAATATGCCCTTTGGAGTTTGTTTCACTCACTAAAAAAGCGTCATTACTAAGTACGGTTTCTTTTGACATATTAAGCTCCTCGTTTACTAAATTCAATATCACAGTTTTTTTCTTTTAATGTATCAAGTGAAATAAAAATTTTATCAATCTGTTTTTCCAGACTTTCTGACACCGATACTATTTGTCCATTCTCATAATCATCTCTGTATAAGTCAACAACATCTTGAACGATATGATGTACATTCGCATGTACTTTTTTAAGTTCGTCCCATTCAGGAACATTTACAAACTGTAGATTTTCTTTTTCACTTGCATCTATCCATTTTCCTAAGTTACATTCGTGACAAGTTGGTACTTTAACTTGTTTACCTTTTTCACATTGATCAAAGTGCTTATTTTTAAAATGGATATGATCACATTTAAGCTTTGCAAAGTCAAATATTTTCTCCGTATCACATACTCTTTTTTTAGCTTCTTCATCAAAGGAAGTTCTGTTAATTACCGTTTGAAGTTGTTCTGTTAATACTTGTGTTGTTTTTGCCATTTGACTAATATTAGTTGCTAAAGATGCATTCTCTTGGGTAGCATGATCAAGGGAGTTCACCGTATCATTTATTTGTCCAATGGCCAATTCTTGCTCTTTGGAAGCAGTTTCAACACCATCTATTAAATTAATAGTTGTAGAGATATTTGAATTTAACTCTTCAAATCCTTCAATCATTTGAAAGGCTACATCTTTTCCTTCTTTGGCTTTAGCCGTTGCACTTTGAACCAAACCTTTAATCTCATTGGCAGCTTCAGCACTTCTTGAGGCAAGATTACGAACTTCTTGTGCAACAACGGCAAAACCTTTTCCAGCCTCACCAGCAGTGGCTGCCTCAACGGCTGCATTTAAGCTTAAGATATTAGTTTGAAATGCAATTTGGTCAATGATGGTAATGGCCTCATTAATTGTATTTACTTCTGTATTCAGTTCATCCATAGAAGATGATGTTTTATTAGCAAGTTCAATTCCTTTAGCACTAGACATCGTTACATTTTTTGCATATTGTGCCATTTGAGATGCACTCTCACTACTTTGTCTGATAGTTGAGCTCACCTCTTCAATGGCAGCTGCGGTTTCTTCTAGGGCTGCTGCTTGTTCATTGGATGAATTACTTAGGCGAACAGAAGAATCACTTAAGTCTTGAGCACTAAAAGCCAGTTTTTTATTGGCATTGTCCATTAATGAGATTACATCATTTATAGTGGCTTGTGTAATTTTTGTTCCACTTAATAAGGATGCTGTTAAGCCAGTAATTCCCTCAACTCTTGGAATTTTTTTATCAAATTTTGCATTACCAAAATCCATTAATACCTCTGATAATATGCCTAAATCATGGGAAGATTTATCAATTAAAGCATTAATCTCATCTACCAGTGAAGCTATCTCTTTTGAGTTCGCTTTATGTAAAATTCTCTCATTAAACAATCCTACTTTCACTTTACCCATGACAACAGATGCTTCTTTAATGACTTCTATATCAACCTTCATCCCATCTTCTAATATTTTAAGATAAGTATTAAAAGAATTTGCAATATTGCCTAATTCATCTTTTGAATTGATAATAACAACAGATTCTTCGCTATCATCAGAAAGATTTAATACACCGACTTCTAATTTTTTAATATTTTTAACAATATTAGTGAGTGTTATGGCAAGATACACTACCCCAATAAAAAATATTCCAATCAATATATTGGACAAACTTCTAAAAGAAGAAATATCAGAACTGATTGTAATCAAAATTTCATTTAACTTTATATTTTCCTTTTTAACTATTTCATCTATTTCTATATTAATTTTAAGTGAAATTGCATCAACAACCTGCATTCTAGATTCTACTTCCTCCAGCATTTTTTCAAAAATGACACCTTGTGTTGCCATTTTTTGGCCTTGTTTTGATAAGGTATTATATTTATCTTTTAGGGCATTAAGGGTTGAAGCTATTTCAGAGTATTCACTTGCCGTTTTTCTTAAATAGTTATTAAGATTTTTTTGAAGTATTAACGACTCATCAATACCACCTTGATCACCCATTGCCAAGGCATCTGTTAATATTTCTTGTGTAGAGACAACTTGGTATTGAATATTAAAGCGTACAGCTTCAGGAAGAGCACCTAACTTGCCAACTTCTTTTTCCACATCACTTACTGATGAATCAAAACTTTGCATGATATTTTTAGATAAATCTCTTGCTTCTTTTCTTTTAACACCAGATTCAGCCATAGTATATAAAGCAGTGTAATATACTTCAAAATCTTTATTAAGAGTAGATAATAAAGCGTTTTGTTGGGAATCAAGATTTAGGGATTTTAATTTTTTATTTATGGACAAGTAGTTCTCTTTAACCCGTACAATTTCTTCTAATCCGTCTCTCTCTCCCATTAAAGCAATATCAGTGGAAATTTCTTGAAGTTCTTTGATTGAATATTTAAGCTCTAAAAACGAAACTCTTACTTTTGTTTGATGCTTGACTTCATCGTTATCTGTTATTATATTCGTTGTACTTGTAAAAACTGAAATTGATATTACCAGTAAGATAACAATAAAAGTAGAAATTAATAACATAGATTTTTTTTGAATGGTCATTTTTAATCCTTCTCAATAACTTGTGTAAGTTATTATATATGCCTTAAAATTACATAACGATTAATCTTATGAAATTAATAGTTACCCTTTTTTAATTATTATTTCTTAACGCTATTCTTTTTTTAATTTCCTTCTCTTTATACTCTTCATTGGTACTGGTAATATACTTCACATTAAGGGGAAGTTCAATTTTTGCAGGGGTTTGGTATTGAGGTTTTTCTTGTGTTAAGATTTTATATTGGTTTAGTACACTTATTTTGTATTCTTCAAAGTTCTTTTGTTCTTGCTCACTGTTGATTGAGCCATTTTTAGCAACAAACACTAAATATTTTAGCGATGCATTGATATATTTGTTTGCATTTTCATAATCTTTGAGTTTAAAATACAGTATCGTTTTTATCACATAAAAAGAGGGGATTATATTAAACAATACTACTTCATCCTCAAACTTCTGACATTTTTCTAATAATTGCTCATAATGTATCTCTTCACTTTTATCGTTTTGACAAATTTCTTTTGAAAGTGCATCAAAGATAAAGGCATCTTTTTTCATGTATTCTTCTACTGTTAACTCTTGGGACATATTTCTAACCTTCGTTTAAATTGTATTCATATTTTATAATCGTGGCATTATATTTAAATTTTCCTTTTTATCTTTCATGACTTATTCATAAGGTTTTTTAGTCGTAAGTCTATCATCCACCAAACCACGCCCAACAGTAAAGTGATACAAGGATTGAAACTGATTTGTCTTTAATCCAATAGTACTGTGAAGAACATTATCCAAGAAACACCCAATTCCCGTGGCGGATAATTTCAAAGAAGTAGTTTCCAAATATAGCTGCTGTCCAAGGGCTCCACACTCCCAATACAATTGTTTATATCGTGATGCTCCATGTGTTTCAAGTTGAAAAACGAACTCTACGAGCATACCTAAAGAAAATGCCCCATCACTTGCTATATCTTGACTACAAGAAATAGATTTTGAGATATATTTAAAATCTCCACTTTCAAGTTTATATAACTCTCCTGCTTCAGTATCGATTTTTTCCCAAATAAACTCATCTTTTAGTAAGTCCTGTAGTTGCTTTTTATGCTCACTGTTTCGTATAAGTATATATAGACCTGCATCCATATCCATAACATCATGTACAAATATTACTAAATGAACAGCAGAACTGTTTGACTTAATTGACCCCAATATAGTTTCAAATTCATTTTTACTAATAGTAGAATTTGAGGGATTCATAATCTGTGCAGAGCGTCGTTGAAGAACGATGTCTTTTGCAAGAAAAGACGTTTGTCTATAAGGATTTTTTTCAAAGTTATCTTTTGAAAATACTTTTTTTTCTAATTCATCACTTAAACTAGCATCTTCTATTTGCTCTAAGATATCCCATTTATGCCAAGAACTACTCAGCTGATTTGCAGTACCTGAATAGGTATCTTCTAAAGATTTTCGAATACTATTAATATCCAATTGTTTTATTTCTTTAGATGTACCCTCAGCTAAAGAGACCAATAACAACATATCGGAGAGTTCTCTTTCTTGGGGTACATATCTGTCCAGTTGGTCTAAACCAATTAAGTTGAGTAGTTCACTATCACTGGTATTTATTACTTCTACTTTCCAGCCTAAAATTAAAGCCGATATTTCTAAGGCTCTTAAAGCATGTCCACAATCAAGTTGAGTATATCTCCATGATCTCTCACCATATTTCCACGCTTCTCTCCAAACAATAGAAGATAAAGATACCAAAAAACTGTTCTGGGGCAAAGTGAGACTCTCACTTGCTGTTGAGAGTTGTTCTAAGTGATGCTCTTGTGGTCCATAATGATGAAGTCCATCTTCTACACCTTGTATATCTTTGGCAATTATATAGGCTTCACTGGGTTGTAGGTTTCCACTTGATGCATTACATCTTAATGCCCATGATTGTTCACCGTATTCTTTTATAGCAGCAAGCCCCAAAGAGAACTGAAAAAATTGGGAAATAGATTCTATACATAAAGGAGCTCTAAGGGATTGATCCTTTTCTTGAGAAAATATCTGAGAGTATTCCAAAGTATTATTATCAAAAGATAAGGGCAGTTTTGTTTTTTTCGTATTCGTATAACTTCGATATGGGTTGGGTTGTGTATCCCAATCCATATAACCTAAAGACCTTGCGTATCTTTGTTGGGAGTGTTTTGTTTCATTGTGGTAGGTATATACCATTTGTAAGTTTTTATTCATGAAACATATTAACACATGTGTGTTAATCAGCCATTAAACTTAATAACTAATACATATCCTTTGGCTAGAATTTCTTTAGAGTAGATTATTTATTATTTATTTAGTTTCATAGGTGTATACCCATAAAACTTCTTAAATACTTTTATCATATACGATTGGTCTGTAAACCCACATTCATATGCTATCTCCGATAAAGGCACATCTTTTTGAAGTAATTCTTTGGTCCAATTTGCTTTTTTAATTTGAAGATATTGATTGGGTGTAATTCCAATGTATTTTTTAAACTCTTTAATAAAGTGATATTTAGAGATACCTATTTGTGAAGATATATCATCCAATGTTATTTCATCTTTTCTGTCATAGTCATTCATATACTCTAAGGCACTGTTTAATGTTTGTTTTGTACATGTAATATTTGCCATCTTATCATGTGATTGGGAAGAATGGTATTTTAAAGTATATTCAAAAAACTCAATCATTGCAGAATCAATGGCCATTTTATTTTCTTCTTTCCTGCTCATAAAAACAAAGAGTGTATGAAACAACTCGATTGCTTTTTTATCTGTAATAATGGGATGAAATAAAATCTCTTTTTTACTCTCGTTTTGTATCAAGTGACTATTAATATCATGAATAAGCTCACAACTTGGCATTATATTTAAATATGACCAACTGCTGTTTTTTGTGGAGTGCATCTCGTAAGGATTAACCACTTGTATCATGCCTGATTTTAAAATAAACTTCTCTTTTTCATTTTCATAGGAGTGATTTCCATCATAAATCAAAGAGAAAGAGTACTCACCATGGAAGTGTTTATTGAGATTTATATTTTCAAACTTATTATTGATATAAGATATTTGTTCTTTTAAATTTTGCATATTCCGTCTTTCAATCCTATTATACACTATAAGTTGGACTTCATATAGTAAAATGTTGTGCAGCTGTCTTAATTAACACATCAATATTTTACTATTATAAATAATTCAAATTTGTTAATATTCCATAAAAAAAGATTCCCATGACTCCTAATACACTTAAACTTCTATTCATTGGCCTTTTAGCTGCCTTGTTCTTTAGCTCAACCTTTCTCATCAACCGCTATATTGCAGTTGAGGGAGGTCACTGGTTTTGGTCTGCGACCTTACGATATTTATATATGATTCTTTTGCTCACAATTGGTTTTATTCTATTTAAGGGTATTTCTTATCTTAAAACTTTAATGCAAGTATTTTTTGAACACCTTCTGTTTTGGTGTATCACTGGCTCCATTGGATTTGGTATATTTTACGCAGCCATTTGTTACGTAGCAGACAGTTCTCCTGCATGGGTGGTTGCAACCACATGGCAGTTTACAATAATAGCCTCTTTATTTATTTTAAGTTTGTTTGGTCAAAAGACTTCAAAGTTAACTTGGTTTCTAATGATTGTGATGTTTATGGGTATTTGCTTAATCAACTTTTCATTTATTAGCATTGAAGATATCAAAAATCAAATTTTTTCAGTGAGCCTAATCATTATTGCCAGTTTTGCCTATCCAATAGGTAATCAGCTGATTTGGGAAGTTCAAAAAGGAAGAGAGTCTTTACCTAAAATAAGAAAAGATGTTTTAAAAAATATCTTTTCAAAAGTATTTTTACTCTGTTTAGGAAGTTTACCTTTTTGGTTATTCTTATCTTTTTTCTTTGAAGTAGGAGTTCCCTCGTACAGCCAATACATTTGTATGATTCTCGTGGCCATACTCTCAGGAATCACCGCAACTTCTTTGTTTTTATATGCAAGGTCAAAAGCCGATAGTCCAACATCAATAGCACTTATTGATGCCACTCAAGCAGGTGAAGTATTATTTACTTTAGGCATTGAGGTTATAATATTTGGAGCCTTACTTCCTACACTTACGGGACTTGTGGGAATTGTACTTGTCGTACTTGGACTACTTGGTTTATCTCGGGTGAAATAACTCATCCCAAAGTATTTTACATTGTTAAAACTACTTTATTTTCAAAAGTAGATTTAAAGTTTTTTATGAGTATTCTACCTGAGGCACATTTTTGTCACCAAAATATACGAAAGGGGAAATATAATGGAAACTACTCGAACACCATTAAATTTTACCAGTATTGAGTTTATGGAATATGTGTTTATGGTTTTTGGTTTTTCAAAAAATATCAAATTCATGTCTACATATACAAGAAACCTAGTACCTAAAATTAAACAGACTATCTCCTTTAAAACACGAGATTTTCTCTTCCAACGAATTCACTAACATCCACTAACACTACTATTTAAATACCCGCACAAATACAAAATACTAAAAGTATTCAACAAAGTATTGCCTATGGCCAATACCTATATGTTTTTTAAAGGATATGTTAATGGAAAAAACAAGTAACTATACATCAAAACAAATGGATGAGAACGGATATATTTCTTGGAGTGACGAAGAAAATGAGACTTGGTCTTTACTCATCAAACAACAATTAGAGTGCATCAAAGGTAAAGCTTGTGATGAATTTATCGATGGTCTAATCAAATTGAACCTACCCCTAGATAGAATTCCTCAACTAAAGGATGTATCTAAAGTTTTACAAGAAGCAACAGGCTGGAGTTGTGAAGCAGTTCCTGCACTTATAAGTTTTGACAGTTTTTTTGATTTGTTATCCAAGAAAAAATTTCCCGTAGCTACTTTCATACGGACAAAAGAAGATTTTGACTATCTTACAGAACCCGATATATTCCATGAGATTTTTGGACACTGTGGGATGTTAACAAATGAAGCCTTTGCCAACTATACGCAGAAATTTGGTCAAATAGGATTAAAAGCCTCAAAAGCAGACAGAGTATATCTGGCAAGACTCTATTGGTTTACAATAGAGTTTGGATTAATTAAACAAAATGATACATTGAAAATATATGGAGGAGGAATACTTTCAAGTCCCAAAGAGACTCTACATATTTATAATCAGCAATCCAAGATATATGATTTAGATGTTTTAGATGTGTTTAGAACTCCTTACAGAATTGATATTATTCAACCCATTTATCACACAATAAATAGCATCGATGATTTATTTGATATTTCCAATATGGATTTGATATCTTTACTAAACCAAGCAAGAGAACTTGGATTATATGAAGCAAGCTACCCAGCAAAAATTAAAAAAGCAAGTTAAAGGAACCCCATGTCAGAATTAAGTATACAAAAATGTGAAGCGTGTAATGCAGATGCACCAAAAGTAAGTGAAAAAGAGTTAGCATCTCTAATGAACATGATACCTACATGGACACCCATTGTAGTAGATGGAGTAATGCAACTTCAAAGAGTATATGAGTTTAAAAACTTCAAACAAGCCTTGGCTTTTACCAATAAAGTAGCCGTTCTAGCAGAAGAAGAGTTTCATCATCCAGGTATTTTAACAGAATGGGGAAAAGTCACTGTGACCTACTGGACTCATGCCATAAAAGGTTTACATAAAAACGATTTTATATGTGCAGCTAAAACAGAAGAACTTTTTATCTAATTGTTACAAGACTATTTAACAATAGTCTTGTATCTTCTAGGGAGGGGAATTATTTAGCGTAATTTAGGATTCGTCTCTTTGGGAAAACGAATACTAAAACATGCACCTTCCTCTTTATTTACCATAGATAATTTCCCATTCATATGTTCTTCAATGATAATTTTACTCATATATAGCCCCAATCCTGAGCCATTTTGTTTATTTTTTGTTGTAAAATAGGGTTCAAATATTTTGTGCATAATTTCTTTTTTAACTCCCTTTCCATTATCCAAAATATTTAATTTGTTGTACTTTCCATTTTCTGAAGTGAAAATATGTACCCTTGC
>Ga0209707_1001147_pt1 | contig 15238 bp, 15 predicted proteins | sample EN4Hudsemesocosm_FD_184630 | JGI IMG/M metagenome (GOLD analysis project Ga0209707, IMG submission 184630) | Methane-oxidizing microbial communities from mesocosms in the Hudson Canyon - EN4B Hudson Canyon (SPAdes) (version 2) | ecosystem: Environmental > Aquatic > Marine > Cold seeps | place... | reverse complement strand
CCAAAACGAATTTCATACATTTTTCGAACGACTTTTAAGCGTGCGCTGTCATCTAGTGCTAATTTAGCTTGATACAATAAGCGATCAGAGCGCGCACCACCAGGTTGTCCCGAGGCATATAATCGAACGCCTGCTTCACCTACCCAGACTAACAAGGTTCCTGATCTGGCAGCTAAACTAACGGCATGGTGAGATATGCGGGTGCCAGGTTCTAACATGATGCAAGCAACACTACCGACAGGAATATGAGTGCGGACACCTTCTTTGTCTATTTCTACAAAAGCGCCGTCTTTAACATCAATCTGGCCTTTTTGCAGAAAGACCATGGAGACACGTTCTTTCATGGCAATGGGTTTAAGAGGAGGGAGCATTAGACGTCCAGCATTAAATTATTTTATAAGGGTGAGTTTTACAATGGCCATACTTTAAGACAATATAATACCCATTATTTGTGTTGTGATGGCCTTTTTTCTATATCTTGCCGGCTATCAAAAATTGAGTGAACAACTATCTCTTGAGATTCAATGGTGTAAAAAATAACAAAAGGAAATCGGCGTACTACGCAACCATGAAAACTAGCATAATAGATCTGATAAATTTCTGGGTTTGCCCTAATTGACTGTATTGAGGATTCAATACAATCTAAAAAGTCAGCCCCCAAACCGTTGCGTTGTCTTTCGTACCAGACATACGCCAACTCAAGATCATCTTTTGCTTTAGTTGTGTAACTCAGCTTCATTTATATTTGTTACGTAAATTTTCATGCACTGATGTCCAGTCATGGAGTTCTAAGTTTCCTTTTTTATATTCTTGATATCTTTTTTCTAATTCTTGCTTTTGCCATTCAGGCAGTGGCAGTTCAGAATTACTCGATGCAATTGAATCCCAAATATCTTCAACAAGAAGAATTTTTTCAGATAGTTCTAATTGACTGATTTCAGCTTTAATTTCTTCTGGTCGCATGGGATTAATCTATGTTATCTAATTTAGAAAATACATCATCAACTGATATGACACTATTAAGTTTTACTATACTCGTCTAAGCATTAACAAACCACAGCCAAGCTGTATTTATGCCTTTGCTATTGATAAAAGCCCGCACCCAAAAGCCTTGGCAGGGCCAATTCCAGAATAAATTTTATCCATTAATAACTGATGATCAGAAGTAGTTATAATCCCTGAATAAGTAACAGTCTGAATTTTTCCAAAATATTGCTGTTTATCTTTAGACCTGGACTTGCTAAAAGACAATAAATCTTGCCTAAGAATAGACAGTTCATTATCATCAATGCCAGCGCAATCTTTTAATTGTCGCTTTAGCCAGTTATTGATTTCTATCTCATCTATTAGCGGCACACGAACTTTCCCCTGATTGGTGGGCTTACCTTTTTGATCTTTTATTTTTTTTGTTGGATTTGCTCTTAGCATAAATCTTAATTTTGATTGTGCTTTTATGCCTGTTAAATTTATCTCTTTACTTTGCAGTAATAATAAATCGCCTTTAACCGCTTGCGGTTTATGTCTGGATTGTAATAATATTTTTTGCGGGCCAGCTTGCCCAAGATTTTCTACTCTAAACAAAAAAGAACGCTCTTCATCTTGTTGCCCAGGAAACAGCTTCCAAATCTTTTTATGCAATAAATATGGATTTACGGGTCTTACAGTATTAAGTACACATTGGCTAAGATACATTTTTATCCCCTAAAATATGAATAGTCCGAGTCTTAAATTGCCTGATGGCTGTTGGCATAGGGGTATCTCTAATTTCCATTGGTACTGCATTTTTAAAGACTTCTTCACTATAGAGTGTTCCTTGCATGGGGGTTATATCTGATAGTGCTACTTGAGCATTTTCTGCTGTTATCATTGCCTCATATAGCGGTCTTTGCAAGGGGCAAGATTTCCTCCCCAAAAAAGGTGTGTAATAGGGTTTTTGTATGGCTTGTTTAATTTCTTCTAGTGAGTAGCCTTGTTCTTTATCAAACGTCATTGCTATTGAAAACTCAGCATCACATAAATATTCACGTCGCGATACGATAGCATCTTTTCTGGATGCCCCATCTACTTTTCGTGCATTTTGTACGGTATGAAAATCCGTTATTTTATGCATTTTTAGAGGCTGTTTTCTGGTATTCAAATAGCGTGGGTCTGCCCGTACAGTCAATTGGGTCAAACTATTATTCAGGGCCTCTCTTTTGGCTATATCTTCTCTTTCTATTCCTAAACACGCCCCTAATAAACCAATAATTGCACTTCTGGTTGGGAATATTTGGCTTGGGCGATAGTCTTCAAAGGTATGACTTCCCCAGGCTTGCATGGAACCCTGTAACTTTAAAATTAAATAATCAGGCATGATTATTCCCCATTATTTTTGAGCCATTCTTTAAGAGCTATAAAGTCATTACCTTTGCAATGATCAATTTCCATCGAACAATCTTTGGTACTAAAGCAGGCTTGTGGGTCATTATTTAAGCCAAAAGCCTGGTAAATGCTCTTATGGTAGGCAACAAAAGCTTTTATTGAAGGGGCTAAAAACCCACCCTCTATTTTAATTGGGTTTTCAAAGGCATTAGCTAAAGAAATGGGTTGGTCACTAAATGAAACAAAAGCAAAGTCAGCCAGGTTAAAAGCGGCAAAGGTATTTTGTTTGGCTGTAGGTACAATGGTTGCCATCATATGTAAGACATGAGACGCAATATCTAAGGCCTGCTGTCGACCCACATCACCTAAATTTTCTTGTAACTGGCGTATATTTAAACTGGCATATCGATAAAATACACCTGAGCTAAATTCGGTGGTATCTAAATGAGCGGAGCCAGTTTCACCTGTTTCTTGATTTAAATCATCAACAGCGGTAAACCAGTCTATATCACCGTCGACGGTATGTGTGGTGATGGCATGAGCCACGGCTAAAGCTGCATCTACGTTAGTCATAATGCCAGAGGTTGCCATTCTGCCAGATAGTGCAATGTCTTTACTATTTTGCAGGGCTTCTCTAAATAAACTTAGCTGAGTTTTATTGTTTACTATTTTCTTTTTATCAACCGCGTTGTTCCATGCTTTTTCAAAAGTTTTGCTGTCTGGCTGTTGCTGTTGTAGTTCTTGATAAAGCTGGCAATATTTTTCAACTTCGGTCATTGACCAGGCCACAACTGCACCTGTTTCTGTACCTTTTAATTTGGTTTTACTATCATCACCTTTTACTGGTTTTTCTTGTAAGTCTTCAATTTTTTTCTCACCAGAAATACGCATTAAAACATCATCAATTATTTCTGTAGTAAACTTATCTTTCAGTAATTCTCTGTATTTATTTCTTAACAAAGTAAGCTGTTTTGTTCTGTCAGTCGGTGTTCCAAAATTTTCCTGATAATATTCTGAAGTACGCATGGCTCGTTTTAAACTTTGACTTGATACTCTAACCCGTCGTGTACCGCCAAAAGTTGCCGTTTTTTGCATATTCATATCATCACGGTTTAAATTGGATGGGCTATGTGAAATAAGAATATGGAAATTGATATAATTTTTTTCATTCATGATTTATTCCTCTTCCTTTTGTTGAGGGTGTAAGTAAAAATCTTGCATTAGTCGTTGTTTTTTTCGTTTGCCCCAATAAAAAAGGGTTTCTCCAAAAGTTTGCCAATTGATCTTGTTCAGCTTTGCTTGCTGTAATACGCGCTTTAATTGAATTAAATCATTCGGTGGTTCTGAACGAATAATATGAAATAAGCGTTTTTCACTGATTTTGTGCTTGCTTAATTGTCTCCCCAAAGAATCAGCCTCATTATTATGACTTTCTACTAAGGGTAGAAAAAAGGCAATACGGGACAACTGCTTTAATTCTTTATGTGAGGCACTACCAATTAAACGGTAAAAAGCAGGGAGTTCTAATAAATCTTCTGGTTCTGTGGCGCGTTTAATTTGAGCGCGTTCCCCATTATCAAGGTGCTTATGATAGCGGTCATTTAACAATATAAAATCAGACATACGATCTCCTTAAAGTGCCTTTAATGCGTTATTCATTGTGGCTCGGCTAATAATGATGGCTTTTTGGAATTTTGCTTCATGCTGGTAAGGGGTAAATAGTTTCTCAAAGGTCTCTTTAGCTAATTGGGTAAATGCCTGTTTGTAATGGGTGTCATCACTGAATTCTAAGTGTCTTAAAATACTGTGCATGACTGTTTCGGAGTTATTAAAATAATCTGCTTTAGCTTTGGGTTGTAATTGTTTTTTAATTAAATTAGAACCTTCTTGCCCCTTGTCGCTACCTTCTGCTTTTAGGTGTCGTCCAAAATTATAGACTGCAGTATTCAGTATTCTTTGAGCATCTAAACCATAATTTATTAATTGTTTCATTTCTGCTACTTGATTATCCCAGCCAGAAGGTAAGCTGTATATTTCATGCTTTCTCCCCGCTAGTTTTTCAGCTGAGCCGCCTTTAACATAGGCTCCTACCGCTAGATGTAAAGTTTTCGATCTAAATACTTTTTGGAATTGCCGTACGACTAATGCCGCACTTACCCCTTCTTCATCCGTTTTTTTACTATAAAGTAATTCCAGCATTTGTCCCCACAAAGGTAAATCATTTCGTGCAGCTAAATAAGGCTTTTCTTTGGGATCATTATTGGCTAGTTTTTTTTGGTCTATTGGAGTATGTGGATGTTCCCAGTAATATTGACTGAATGAAAGCCCTGTTTCTTTTAAAAAACCAGTGGCTAATCCTTTTTCAACCGTCAATTTCACTTTTGCAGGTTGCCAAAACAAGCCTCTTAACAAACTGATTCTATGGGTGCTTTCTGGTTTTCCTTTATCAAAGGAAATAGGCTTAATCCAACTAGGTTCAGCGATTGTGACACCATCAAGTAAACTGGTTTCTGCGAGTAAAAATTCTTTGTGTAATATGTTTTTCCAGATATTAGGTCTTAATGAATCTTTGTTATCGTAGATTAATGTGGTTAATGGCATGGAGCCTTTTAAACCAACAGAAAACGGTGCACCACCCAGGCTAAACCCATTGGTCGCTTGTTGAAATAAGGCGATGGCTGCTAAGCCTAAATCACAGCCTTGAACTTCATCACCCGTATTAAAAAAGGCAATAGATGAGGCTGTTTTTTCTGGTAAACCGACAAATAATTTTTGTAAAGATGCCCAGTTTTTTGCATTCTTTTCAGCTTTTACGCTGGCTGTCTGCATAAAAGGCTGTGTAGGGTGTAGCAAATCAAACCAATCGCTATAAATTTCTATCGCCTTGTCATAATCAGCCTCTAACATTAATTCAAAGTTATTTTTTTGTAACTGTTTTGCATTGTCAGGCATAAAAACAACTTGAACCAGACAAACAATTAATTGCAAAGCTGCTAGTTCCATATCATCACGGGCTAAGCATAAGTGCCAATCTTCATTTCGACAGAGCAAGCGTTTTAGGCTTATTGTTTCTGGTGTTCCATTTTTTTGTACAGGAATCCAGTTATTTAAGAGTAAATTCATCCTTTATCCTTTGAGTAAAGCAACCAAAACCACGATTAAAGCCAGTGTTACTAAGCCAAAAGGGTTTATTTTATTCAGCGATTCAACTAGTTTATCGATAGCATTGAACATATTGTATTTTCCAAGATGGATAGGTTCTAACTCAGTATACTCGTCCAATAATAAAAAACAAGTAGTTATCATTTGGTAATAAATTTATGTTTTTAGCACTATCATGATAATATGTGATTGTTCCCCATATTCGTGGGGATGAACCATAGTTTTCATTTGGTATAGTAAGTTCCCCATACACGTGGGGGTTCTAATGATTCCCACGGTCTTCGTGGGAATTCATACTAGATCACTTACGTTCAGTGACTCGAAGCGTCTCGGTAATTGCTCCTGCTTTCATGTAGTCAGGAGCATGGGAACGATCTGTTTGTGTATTGCTTTAAATAGGCTCAATGGTTAATTTAAACCCTAATGCATGAACAATTTTGTCTATGGTTTCAAATTTTGGTTTTCCCTCTGCCGTTAATGTTCTATACAGGCTTTGTCTATTAAGCCCTGTTTCTTTTGCTATCTGGCTCATGCCTTTTGCTTTAGCTAAATATTGCAAAGCCTGGGTTAGCCCATCAACGCCATTTTCTTCTAGAAAAATTGAAAGATACATTGCTACATCTTCTTTGTTTTCAATATCTCGGGCAAATTCAAAGGGAGTTGTTTTAAGTGTCATTAGCCTGGCCTTTTTTTAATTCTTCAAGCAATATTGTTGCTTGTTTAATATCAGCACTTTGAGTGGATTTATCTCCACCACAAAGCAATAGGACAATTTTACCGTCCAATAGAGTGTAATAAATACGAAAACCAGGGCCAAAGAAAAAACGTAATTCAAACAAACTATTTGCTACTAGTGTTGCATCACCAAAGTTACCTTTGGTAAGGCGTGTTAAGCGTGCCTCTAGGCGATATTTTAATCTTACTAAACCACTTTTCAAAAGCAGTGGTCGTCTGGATTTCGTAATTCATGATATCAATGTAACAAGTAGGCGACAATAAAACAATGTTATTTATTCGTTAATTTTTTTTCGATCTTTTCCAGTCCTCTATCTCGTGTATAAATCAAATCTCCTTTTTGATGTTTAAATTCCCAGGCAGATTCTGTTTTTTGCATGATTAAGTAATAAACCCCATCATTACAGTCTGGTAATAAATTTTTCCATGTAGTGGAGCAGGGGACTGCTAAACTATTTTGGTTTAATGTTTCACGGTTGTATTTGTCATCTGGTTTTGGAATTTCTGTTATTTCATCCAGAAAGTATGGTTTACCTTTTTTTTCTATCATGGGAATAACAGTTAAATTTAATTCGCCTTCTCGGGTTAATAAGGCGGCATTACCTTCGGAATCATTGAAAAAACTTTTCGCTTTGGTAAAGCCTTTGGCAACACATTCACTGGCAAATTGATCTTCTTCATATTCCTCAGCTAAAGCGATTATGGCCTCTGGTTCATTCTTCCAAGGGTCTTGTTGATAAATTGGCTCAATCCAGTCACGATAAGCTGATGGAAATTCTATTTTGCTATGGTCGATTAAATATTGCTGGGTACGCCATAAGGCGCGAATGTTTTTATAGATGAAACCATGTAAAGCATAAGCCTCTTGGGTGGTTTTTTTATCACTTAGATCAATTGTTTCTGGTACTACAATGCTACAGAGTGGCTTTTCAAATCCTGCAGGGCGTAATTTTTTATGCCGATGCAACCGTCCCATACGTTGAAATAATAAATCAATTGGGCAGATAAAACTAATCAGCCAATCAAAATCAATATCTAGTGATTGTTCAATAACCTGAGTCCCAATTAAAATTCGTCCTTGTCTTGGGCTGTTTTTATCGTAATGCTCAAGTACTTTTTGCTCTTTGATCATTCGGTCACAATAACGATAACGTGAATGGAATAAATCAACGGGAACCTGAGTCATTTTAGCCAATGTTTTGGCATAAGCTTGTGCATCATCGACTAGATTACAGACTATGCCGATTTTAGCACCTGTTTCAGCGGCATTTACAATACGTTGCAATAGGCTGTGATCTAACTTTAGTTCATTAGTGCTAATTATTTCAGTTAAAACTGTACGGGATTGGCTGTCTTGCTTTGCGTCTATGGTATACGCTGTCGTGTTATTATGCGTAGCTTGTAATATTAAAGGGTAGGCCGTTTCTGTTATTGCTTCGCACTCATCCCATGCATTGATTAGAGCTTGTTTTTGATGGGTTGGCAACGTGGCTGATAATAGAATAATACTGCCTCCTGCCTGTTTTTGTTGAGTGATCACAACTTTTAAAATGGCATACATGTAGGCATCATAAGCGTGAACCTCATCAATAATTAAAACGCTTTTACCGACACCAAACAGGCGGACAAAGTAATGTTGCAGTGATTTAATCGCAGATAACATCACTTGATCTACTGTTGTTACTGCTATTTGACCTAAAAAGGCCCGTTTACGGCTGGAGGCTAACCATTCACTACATTGCACTGCTGCCTCTTGGGCCCCTTGTGCGTTGTTAAAATTTTCACTCTGTTGAATTAGTGATTGAAAGTGCGGGTTACTTTGGCTTTTACCATGCGCTAAAATGATGTTGTTTTTAGCTTGAAAAATCTTTTCAGCAACAAATTCTAGTCGCTCAAACATGGCATTTGCTGTTGCCTGTGAAGGTAGTGCAAAGGTAATGCTATCTGCTAATTTTTTTGCCAGCAGTTTGCTGGAAAAAGCTAAAGCAGCTTCAGTTTTTCCACTGCCTGTACTGGCCTCTATAATAGTCAGGCTTTGTTCTACTGCTAAATCATCAATTCGTGTTTGTATATTATGTGGTGGGAAGTCATATAATTCAGCCATTCCACCTTTAGTTTTAACGGTTGATAATAAGCCAAAATCATGCAGAATTTGTTGTGCATTTTCTTGCCTGGAGTCAAAATATTGCTGTAATGAATTATTTTTGTCTGAATTAAATTCAAAGTAGTCTTGGTTTGAACCTAGCCAATCGCAAACACTACAGAAGCCTGCTAAAAGTATCGGAGCTTCACCTGTTGGCATATCTGTTAAATCAAGGTTTGCGGGTTCTAAAAAAAGTTTTTGTAGAGCTTGTAACCATTGTTTTCTGGCTTGCTGGTCTTGTGATAATGCAATAGGATTTGGAAAGGTGAGTGAATCGTCCTCAATATTTTGAGGGATTTCGCCATGATGTCCGCCAGTCGCAGACATCCACAATTCACCTTTAACCTCCTCTATTTCACAGTACTCTTCAATGACCGGCAGGCCGTATTCAACGGCTTCACGAAAATACCAGTAATAACCCTCCTCACCGTGATAATAGTTTTTACAATTGACTTGGATGCTTTTATCTTTATATGGTGATAAGCGTGGGACTTTTAGTTGAAATCGCATGTCCAGCTTTCCAAAATCATGTAAAGCAATAAAAAATAACACCCAGGCACGTGCTTGCTCTTCTGGTAACGCTGTTGATTTTATAAAGCTATTTCTAATGTTCGGGCTATGATGCCACCATGCACTGGCTACTACCGCTACATCCAGGCAATGATAAGGCAACAGATGATAACTATTGTCTTCTTTACAAGCCTTGCCCCAATATTGGTAATACAATGGTTTTGTCATTTGTAAGTCCTTAGTTGCACTGTTTAAAATGCATTATCCACACCTACAACCTCATTAGGTGAGGTTGTCATAATTTTTTTGCATTTTTTCTATTTGTTCCATAACCGCATCTTGTAGTGATTGCGGGGCGATGACTTTTACTTCTGCGCCGTGTTTGAGTATGTCCATAATCAATTCGCGACTGTCATTAAAGGGAATGCTGAGCTGGTAATCACCATTATCCAGCCATTTGCCTTGTTGTTCGGGGTGCCAGTGTTCGTCTGCTACCCAGCTTGCTCTTGTTGATGTGAACTCAAGGGTGGCGGTGTGCTGGGCTTTGCCGCTAAAAATGCCGTAACTGGCATGCAGAAAATTATTCAAGATGTCTGCTTCTGTTATTTCAGCCGATTGTTCCAGCACTTCAGCTGAGTGGATGCTATCGATTGAAAACATTCGAAGTTCTTTACGGTAGTGGCATTTGGCTGCTATATACCAGTTATCTCGATAATACATGAGTTTTTGAGGGGAGACTCTGCGTTCACTGAGTTGTTGGTTTTGCCCTCTGGCCTTATATTGAATGCGGATTTGCTGGTTGTTGAACAGGGCAGTCGCTATGCGTTTAAAATAGTTGTCATTTTTTAATCGTCTGCCGATGCTGGCAAAATGTATTTTATTGGCGATGACGGGTTGAGGACTGTTTTCTTTACTGAGCATGGTATCAATACGCTGATGTAAGCTTTCTATTTGTTCGCTGAGTATGCCGGGACTGATATTGTGCAGTATTTGCTGACAGATTAGCAGGCCATGTAATTCTTCTGAGCTAAACCAGAGTCCAGGGAGTTCATAGGGTTTACAGGATGTTTGTTGATTGTAGAGGTAGCCATTTTTATCTCGGTGGTATTCTAGTGGAGCATTTAGATGGTCTCGCAGGTTTTCTATGCAGCGCACTGCGGTTGCTTTTGAGCATGCTAGTTCTTCAATGATTTGTTCTAGTGGAATTGCTGTGCGGCGGGTGCTGAGTATTCCGTGTAAGCGATAAATCCTGTCGAAACGATCCATAGAGGTCCTTTTTATCTAACTCGATTGGTGATGCGCTAGCGGCTTGCTTAATAATATAGCCTAAATTGAGCTGACTGTTAGGTGAATTATTTTGTTTCGGTAAAAGTTAGTACTTTGAATCCTGATACTCATGAGCTTCCGCCTTTTTAAAAACAAGAAAATCAACTCCTCGTCATTTCTGCATTTTCTTAGCAGAAATCTAAGCTACAACGAATAAAATACTTCGAGAATGACGCCTTATATAGGGTGGTGCAGTTTCTTTATCCTGGTTTTTCTGAGACTGATGGGTAAGCGGGTATTTTTTTATGATAAAGATATCTTAATTCAGCTATAGTTGAGCTATAGAACGTTATCTTTCTTTGAACAAACCTGTGTTTTAGCTAGGGTTTTTCCTTGCTTAGGAGTTGAGTGTTGCAAAGCCTGTTATTTAAACTCAAAAGATTCCTCTGTTTTAAAGCTGCAGTTGCTAGTTTTTTGATTTATCTATTTATTGTACCTAGTGGCAATGCAGTAGAAATTGTAGTGAACCAATCGGTTCCTATTCGTGAGTTTTCATTAAATAATATTAGAGCCGTTTTTATTATGCGGCAGCGATTCTGGCCTAATGGGGAGCAGATTCAGGTCTTTACTTTAGCTGATCAACACCCACTACATAAATCTTTTAGTAAAAATCAATTGCATATGTTCCCGCATCAGCTTAGACGTGTGTGGGATCGAATCGTTTTTTCCGGTACAGGGCAAGCGCCTGTGACTTTGGGAAATGAACAAGAAATGATAGATAAGATTGCAAATACTCCTTATGCAATTGGTTATCTTAGTAGGGACCCCGACAATGAAAAGATTAGACTATTTGTTAATCAATAGATTTTTAGTCTGTTGTTTTGGACTACTGATGCCTTTGCAACTGCAGGCACAGTTTTGGCCTGAAGATATAAAAGTGCATGGATTTTTAACCCAAAACTTTTTTCATACCTCCGATAATAATGTTTATGGACAAAGTGATGATGGAGTTAGTCCTGGTTTGACAGAAATTGGCTTGAATTTATCTTATCAGCCATTTGATCGTTTAACTTTATCAGCGCAGGGTTTATATAGGCGAGCAGGGAAGGTGGATGGTGGTGTGGTGCGGCTTGATTATGGGGTTGCAGATTTAAATTTATTTAATTATCAAAATGGACGGCTTGGAATCCGTGGGGGGAGGATAAAGATTCCTTTTGGTTTGTATAATGAAACTCGGGATGTAGCCTTTACTAATCCAACGATTATGTTGCCTCAAGGTATTTATTTTGATCGTTCCAGATCTTTATTGGTCTCTGCTGATGGCGGTTCGCTGTATGCTGATCACCGAACTGAATTTGGTAATTTTTCTTTTAAATTTAATTTAGGTATGCCATTAGGGGATAACGAAGAAATTCGTTCGGCAATACTTGGCCCTGCTGCAAAGGGAGAATTTAAGGCCAGCCCTGCTTTTGCTACTCAGTTAAGTTATGAACTTAATGGTGGAGAAACGGTGTTTGCAGTGAGCTATATGAATTTAAAATTAAAATATAAACCTACGGCTAATGATTTTATTTCTGCAGGCAATACAATGATAAGGCCTTTGCTTTTTTCTGCACAATATAATGGTGAAAAACTTGGGCTGACCGCTGAATATCAATATCGCTGGAATGATTATAGGGGATATACCGTTACACCGGACACTCAATTTGTTACTGAAAGTTGGTATGTGCAAGCTAGTTATCGATTTTTATCTCAACTGCAAGGGATTGTTCGATATGATACGTATTCCTCAGATATAGATGATAGAGGTGGGCAGCGTGCAGTGAGAAATGGTCTACCTAATCATATTGCTTATGCTAAGGACTGGATGGTGGGTATCCGTTGGGATATCACTTCATCTCTAATGCTTAGAACTGAATATCACCGGGTTCATGGGACTGCATGGCTTGCACTGGCAGATAACCCGAATCAATCTACCACTAAACAGGACTGGGATTTATATGCTTTGCAAATTTCTTATCGGTTTTAATCAATAGCCATGCATAAAGGAAGTTATCTGAGTTTAAAATGGAAAATTGCTATCTTAATTGGCAGTGTGTTTTTGTTTTTACACAGCGTGTTTTCTTATATTCAATTTCTGGATGCGAATGAAGAATTTTTAATTGCTAGGGATAATATCCAAGTTAGAAATACCAATATTGCACGGGCTTTAATTAAAGATTCTTTTTCTGAGTTGGGGCAGTTTGCTGAGTTAAGTTATGAGATCAGACGTTCTGATCAAAAAGATATTTCCCCCGTTTTACAAGTGACTTCTACGCTAGATGACAATTGGCAGCAGTGGCAATTTATCTGGGGTTTAGAAAGTGCTGTTTTTTATAGCCGAGAGGGAACGTTGGTTAAAAAATGGGGTGACTGGTTAAGGCCTTCAGCCGCTTCAATTGCCACAGTGCTTAACACGGAAATGCCTGATTATCAGATTGTATGCCCTGAAAGCTGCTTTCAGTTTGTTTTTATTCCTGTTATGGCTGATGCTGAAGTGATAGGGGTGTTAGGTGTTAGTCGGACGTTTGCTGATACAGTGATTGATTTTAACCGAGTCACTGGTTCTGATATCGGGGTTTTGATCCCTGCTGAGCAAACTAATCGATTTAGGTGGCCTTATAAAATTTCCGCAATTACACATGGCAATATTAATTTACCCGTTTTAGAATCAATCACTGAAAGCTATCAATTTGAAGACTTTTTTGAACAAAGAAAAGTGATTAGTTTTAAATCGCAATCTCTTGAATTAAATATTTTTTCAGTTAATTCGGTAGAAGAAAGGGCACCGCCTTATTTTTTGATTATTAATAATGTGACTGATGAGCTGAAAGCCGTTTCGGCTAATTTACGCACCATCTGGTTTCTAGGCATTATTAGTTTATTGTGTTCGTTGATTTTAATGTTGGTGGTTTTGTATTTTTCTTTGCGCAGAGTCACCCGCTTATCTAAAGCTTTACCCCTGTTAGCTGAACAAAAATATGATGAATTTAATCAGCTTTTAAGTGATCAAAAAAATGCAATATTAGGAGGGGATGAGATAGACCGCTTAGCTGAAACGGCCGTTTCATTATCTGATCGATTGCGAGGACTTGAGCAAGAAGTTAAAACAAATATTTGTCGATTAGTCGATCAGGGTAGGGAGCTAGCACATGAAAGGGACTTTGTTCGACAGTTGATTAATGTTGCACCTATTATAGTTATTACTCAAGATGTTAATGGCATTATATTGACCGTGAACCAGGCCGGAGTAGACGAGTTTTCGATGCAGGCGGGTGCTATTATTGGTGGGGTGTTTGATAATTATATTCCTGATACCGAAGAGAAGCATTTAAGCCGTCTTCGACAATTAAGATCAGCTGAAAATCCCCATTATTTTAAAATTGATGGCATGTTGAGTGTGCAATCTTTTCAGAAGTTGCATATATCATGGATTCATTCACGGGTTAATCATCAATTTAATAATAAAGATGTGGTTATTCTAACCTTGGGTGTCGATATTACCGAGCGTAAAAGAATAGAGCAGCAGATGATGAAGATGGCAACACTTGATCATCTTACAGGGATGAGTAATCGGCATAGTTTTCAAATAGAAATTGCTCGAGAAATTGCTACTGCAAAACGCTATGGCAGTGATTTAGCCTTGTTTTATCTTGATCTGGATCAGTTTAAACTTATTAATGATAATAGTGGGCATGAGGCGGGTGATCAGTTATTAAAGCTGGTGTCTAAAACATTAGAATGTTCAGTACGTAATACCGATTTTTTGAGCAGAATTGGGGGCGATGAATTTACCTTGATTATGCCTAAGGCAGATAAAAAAGGCATAGAGAATGTGGCAAAAAAGATTAATGAAAATCTGATGGCCATTGACTTTAGGGTTGGTAATAAAGTCTATAAGATCAGTGCAAGCATAGGTATTGCCATTTATCCGTATCATGGTGTGGATGAGCATGAGTTATTGTCTAATGCTGATTTAGCGATGTATCAGGCGAAAGATTCTGGAAGAGGGCAGTATCATTTGTTTTCAGAGGATAAAGATTACAAATCTAGCCTAACACGTAGAGTTTATTGGAAGAATACAATTGAAGAGGCGTTGAAAAAAGATCTTTTTATCCTTCTTTATCAGCCTATTATGGATATGCACACCAGTTTGGTCTGTCATTATGAATGCCTGGTAAGAATAAAATCTGAAGATGGAAGCTTTTTAATGCCGGGGGATTTTATTCCAGTTGCTGAGGAGCTGGGTTTAATTGGTTTGATAGACCGAATGGTGATTAAGAAAGCTGTTGAGCAACATATAAAATTAAGAAAACAAAACAAATATATTAAGTTGGCAGTGAATTTATCGGGTCGATCATTTAATGACAACACTATTTTTGAAGATCTAAAGGTTCTGCTTAACTCACCAGAAGTAGATACTAAACAACTTATTTTTGAAATCACTGAAACCTCAGCTGTTTCAAATTTTGCTTCGGCACAAGCTTTAATCAGAAAAATAAAAGGACTGGGTTGTACATTGGCGCTGGATGATTTTGGTGTGGGTTTTTCATCATTTTTTTATTTAAAACATTTGCCAGTAGATTATGTAAAAATTGATGGTTCATTTATCAGAAATCTAGATAAAAACTTTGAAGATAAGGTGTTTGTTAAAGCATTAACCGAGGTGTCTCAATCTTTGGGTAAAAAAACAATAGCTGAATTTGTAGAGAATGAAGCTATTTTAGAAGTGCTTAAAGAGTTTGGTATTGATTATGCTCAGGGTTACCATATTGGTAAGCCTGGGCTTATGAGAGACGAGTGAATTAAGGAAAAATAACACTCCATCTCCAAGTTAGGTGTGAGTGGAAGTGAGGCTTTAGAGACTGTGAAAATATTCTATTTTTGACCTCCTCCTTTGGAAAAGGTCTCAACCGGATCCTGCCTCATGCGACACTACTACATCCATGTACAATGGGGGATTAATTATTTTCCTGGTTACATATTACTCTCCGCCACTATGTAGAGGTTTAATTTGAATGT
>Ga0209707_1001143_pt1 | contig 15265 bp, 14 predicted proteins | sample EN4Hudsemesocosm_FD_184630 | JGI IMG/M metagenome (GOLD analysis project Ga0209707, IMG submission 184630) | Methane-oxidizing microbial communities from mesocosms in the Hudson Canyon - EN4B Hudson Canyon (SPAdes) (version 2) | ecosystem: Environmental > Aquatic > Marine > Cold seeps | place... | reverse complement strand
TTATTCATAACTTCAAAACTTTTTTCAATAATGATATTTGAGAGTGTGTTATATTGTTTTGTTTTAATGGCTGCATCCAAAAAGAAATAGGGTGATATCATATCTACTTTTCCATCATTAATTTCAGAAATTCTCATAAGAACTTCGTATTTTACTATTTCTTTCTCTTTATTAACAATGGGCTGAAATACTGGAAAGACCATATCGTTCTGAATTGCAATTTTGATTTTACCTGACCATTTAAGTATGTTGTTCATATTGTCCGTAATGTCAATTTCTTTATTATAAATCTTATAACCTAAACGGTGTTTGTTAGCATATTTAAGTGCCATATGTGCAGTGGAAAGTGGATTTTCACTGCTGATTGAAACTCCAATGGTAGCATCCACATCTATTAATTCACCGTTATCTAATTTAAATTTATATGAATTTATTTTATCTTTCATTTTTTGTAAGTCTTTTTCAAAATCACTAAGGTTGAAAATTTCTGTTGATTTAAGGAGTACGAATTCATCTGCATGGGTTCTGTAAATTTTATAAATATTTCCAAAACCTTTCAAACACAGTGCAAATTGTTTTAATATACTATTTCCTGATTCAAACCCATAAATATTGTTTATATTTTGAAATGAATCAATATTGATAAGAAAAAGTGTTGAGAAATCAGATTTTTTAATATCTCTTAATAATGCTGAGTAACTTAAAACTCGAGTTAATTTATCAAAGTAAAGTTGATTTTCTAATTCTCGTGTTCTTTCTTTTACTCTTATTTCCAAATCGTCATTAAGAAGTTTTAATTCATGATTTATATTTTCAATTTTTTTATTATACTCTTCAATAAGTTTCGAACTGTATATAATATTACTTGTTGCATCAAATACTTTAAATGCATTATTTAACTCAAGGGGTTTTTGAATAAAGTAGCTAACTCCTAGATTTATTAGATCGATTAAGTATTCCGAGTCATTGTGTGCTGAAATGATAATTATGATTTGAGATGAGTTTACTTCAAATATATCATTGCATAGTGATATCCCATTTTTATTGGGCATTTTAATGTCACTGATTACTAAATCGTAATATTTATGATTGTTTTTATGATAATCTATATACTGTTGTAGACCATCAACACCATCTTTTTCTGCATCTACTTTTAAGAAGATGTCGCTTAAAACTTCTTTTGTTTCATTTCTTATATCTGGGTCATCTTCTACGTATAATACATCAACATATTTGGATTTTTCTAAGAGGTTTTTTAAACTTATTTGCATATTCATGACGATTACGCACTAATTACATTTCCCAAAGCTTGGTATAAAATATTGGAGCTGATGGGTTTGATTATAAATTCACCATTTAAATCTTGGCAAGCCTCAATTTGGTCCTGCTCATTGTGACCACTTAAAAGAATGATTTTAACATTACTATCTAACTCCTTAATTATTTTTAGCATTGATATACCATCCATATGAGGCATACTGATGTCAGTAATAATGATATCTGGTTTATTGAGCTTAAATTGTTCAATACCTTCAATTCCATCTCTGGCGTAATAGGCGTTTTTAAAAAGCATAGGTAGTATATCTTGCATTATATCAATGACTATTTCTTCATCATCGACAAAAAGTACAGATAGATTTTTTAAAGAATTTTTAATCTGATTACGATCCATGTATATCCTTTACTTTTGTAATTTATTATAAAATAAAAAAGTGGCAAATAAGTGGTATTAAATTAAAATCTGAAAAATTACACCATCTTTTGAATTAGAAACACTCAATTTCCCTGACATACTTTTTTCAATAATCATTTTTGACATATAGAGCCCAATACCTGTACCTTGAGATTTAAATTTAGTGGTGAAATATGGGTCATAAATTCTTGTGATAATTTCTTCATCGATTCCCCCTCCATTATCAGATATGGTTATAAGTGCCTTTTTTTCAACATCTTTTTCTACTTTGACATTAATGTACTTATTTTTTCTTTTTTTACTTATAATTGCGTCTTTGGAGTTGTTGATGATATTAATCATTACTTGTTTAAATTCATTGGGATGGCCATACACAATAATACTTTGCGTATCTAGAGTGACATTGATATCATATGTCTTAAATTGTGGAGATAACATTTCATAAACTTCATTTATCGCTTTAGAGATGCTGAAATTTGATTTTTTCTTGTTGGGAATAAAAAAGTCTCTAAAATCATCAATAGTCCCCGACATGTAATCCAATTGTGTTCCAATATCTCTACCCACTTTTTGATACTGTTGGGCTGTAATGGATTCATTAAACTCTAAAAGGGTTTCTACTTTCAAATTAAGTACTGCAATTGCATTAAGAGGTTGTCTCCATTGATGTGCAATGGCACTCATCATCTCACCCATAAGTGCCATCTTTGATTGTTGAAATAGGAGGGTCTCTTTTTCTTTTAAATCGGATAAGTCAATTATGGAAATAATTTTAATGTATTTCTGTCCTCTGCTGCTATGGATACTTTTGATGAGACCTGGAAAAACCTCTTTATTTTTCTTCAGTAAGTTAGCTTCGTATGGTTCTCCCTTTCTGGCCCGTAAGTTCACAACGACATTATCTCTAGAGGTCTCATCAATTAAGCGTAATACATGTTCTCCCAAAATTTCTCTTGGACTATCAAAGTTAAACAGTTTTATTGCTTCATTATTGGCTTCTATACAGTAACCATTTTTATCAAAAATAAATATGGCCTCTAACGTGGAGTTAACCAACATTTTAAAATCATTAATAGAAGCTTTTAATTTTTTTTCTAAATGTCTTTTATTTTTAATCTCTTTTTTTAATTTTACATTCCATAAATAGAATATAATAATCATTAAAATAGAAATAATCGGAATTCCTATTCTAAAAAAAAGACTGTAATCTATACCTTGTTCAAATTTTACTGAAACCCAATTATTATAGATAGTATCTCTTTCTTTTTGTGACAAGGTATCAATTGATTTTTGAAAAATAGACAACAATAATGGATAATCATTTCTAACACCAATTCCAATTTCCCACATTTCGTCTAGTTTTCCTGCAATTTTTAAGTTATTTAATCTATTCTTGGTTATTGAGTAGCCAATGGTTGCAGCTGTATCAATAACACCGAAAATCTCTTTTCTTCTAACTGCTTCCAATGACTGTTTAATGGTCTCATATACCTTAACCTTGATTTTTGGATATTTACTTTGAAAAATATCAACAGAAGAATAACCTCTGACCATTCCAACCGTCATGGATTTAACTTGCTGAAAATTTTCAATAAATCTCTTTTCATTTGTAGTAGCAATAACAAAAGGTGAAAACATGTAGGGTTTTGTAAAATTGAGATATTTTAAACGCTCAACAGTAAATGCAGCTGCAGGTAAAATATCACATTTTTTGTTTCTAATAAAGTCTAAGGATTCTTGCCAAGAAGAGGTTTCAACTAAATAAAAGGGTATATGAATAAGTTGCGAAAAGTATTTCATATAATCGGCAATCATACCTTTATATTCATTTTTGTATATGGATTCAAAAGGAGCCCAATCTGGGTCTACACACATTCGAATTACATCAGTATTTTGGATAAAACTCTTTTCATGGCTTGTGAAGATAACATTTTTATTTAAAGTATCAATGTTATTTCCAAACCATTTTCTTCGTAATTTTAGTATCTCTTCATCTGAAATTAGATTCATCCCTTTTTGTAAAATTGTCTGTAGTATGGGCAAGTCATTTCGGACACCTAAACGTAGTGATTTTTGAAACTCTTCATCTGCCACACTAGATACCGCAGATAGGGTGTTTATTGCATTTTTTTGTAATAAAAAATTTGCTACTGCAAAGTCTGAAATAGTTGCATCAGCTTTTTTAAATGCCACGGCGCGAAGAGCCTCTAGTGTGTCCTCTGTTTGTTTTATTTTAATTTTGGGGTAGTTGTTTTTTAATATGGAATTGGTATAAAAACCTTTGGGTATTGCAACAGTTTTTCCATTTAAATCTTTCATGGATTTAATTTTTTTATTTTCCTTGAGTATAAAAATTGAAGTTAATAAGTCTGAATAAGGGGATGTGAAATTAGTATACTTTCGTCTTTGTTGTGTATCAACAATGTTTAACATTACATCTAAGTTTTTGTTTTTTAACATAAGCAGATAATCATCCCATGTCTGATTGGAGATATATTCAACACTTAAACCCACTTTTTTTGCAAGTAAATTCATGTAGTCAATAGAATAGCCCTTAGCAATTCCATTCTCGTTGAAATTGTAAGGGGGCCAATTTTTCTCATTGTGAACTTTTATTTCTTTAAACTGCTGAACGAATTTTTTTTCCTTAGTGCTTAATTTTGATTTTGATATGGAATAAACAAATTCATCAATTTCGACTTTATTTTTAGTTAATCCCATCAAGGTGTGTAAATCAAACATTCGCAAAAGTTTTTTCTCAGTAATAGTGCCTATTTTATTTGTGCCTGCATAGGCTAATTTTTTAAGTTGTACGGCTTCAAAAATAAGTGCTTCTTTTGACTTGTTTTCATTGTTGTACTTGGTATGAATAATGTCAACACTTTCCTCAATATTGTTAAAAGCGTAGGTCCAACCTTCTAGTGAAGCCTTAACAAAACTTTCAACTCTTTTGGGATTTTCTTTTAACTCTTTATTACTTGTAAACAAAAAATCATTGTAAAAATCAAACCCGAAATCTTTGGGTGAAAAAATCTTATATTTTATATTTTTTTTGTCTAGAATATAAGGTTGATTTGAAATATACGAACTCATCAAATCGGTTTTTCCATTGATTAAATCATCAATATTATACGAATGTTCTTGAATGATGGTATCTTTGAAATTCAAACCTTTTGAAACAATCATTGCTTGCAAGGAAGTTGCACCTTGTGCATTGTTTGTTATCATAATTCTTCTGTTTTTAAAGTCTTGTATTGTATTGATATTTGAAGATTCCAGTGCTAAAAATATCAAGGGTGAAGATTGAAATATTGCCGCAAGTGCAACAATATTTTTTCCATTGGATTTATCAACAATTAAACTTGAACGGCCAATTCCATATGTGCTTTGACTTGAAACAACGTCATTGACAATATCTATGTTTTTGTTGAATTTTTTTATGGATACATCAAGGTTTACATTCTTGTAAAAACCTTTTTCTTTTGCAATATAATATCCTGCAAATTGAAATTGATCCAGCCATTGTAATTGTAGAGAAACTTTTTCTAGTTTCGCAGAGATTTGAGTTGCGAATACTAAAAGTAATGTATAAACTATCCAAAGTTTATTCTTCATATATATCCCAATTATAACGTGATATTAAAAGTGACATCTTTTGTGTCATTTATTATACTCAAATTTCCATTCAATTTGTTTTCTATAATTTTTTTTGCAATATATAGTTTGGTATTTTTATCACTGGGAGAAGACATAAAGAGAGAATTTAGAGACATACTGTGATTAAATGAATCATTGGACATCTCAATCTTTTGATTAACAAGCATAATAGACAGTTTATCTGACTCTTTATTTATATGGAGTGCAATATTGCCATGAAAGCTTTTATCATCGCTGTAACGTTTGATAATTGAGTCTTTGATAATAGAAAAAAGGCATAAAATAGCCTGACAAAGCTCATTCTCAAAATTAATAGTACTAAAATCGTTCTTGTTCATATTGTTGGTGATTTTAATCTTATGTGAATTTAATTGGGGAGAAATAAGTTGAAGTGATTTTAAAACGGCCTCATTAATATTAAAATCAGTTTTGATTGTGCTGTTTTGAAAAATACGCTCAAAATTGTGAATCATACCTGTTATTCGTTCTAAGGTAGTATGAATTTTTTCTGCACCCTTTGCAATATCTCCGTGCTCAAGTTGCTCTAATTCCGATTTTAGTTCGAGATTTATTACAGAGGTGGCAATAATATTTAAAGGTTGTTTCCATTGATGAGAGATAATTCCAATCATTTCACCTTTAATAACAGATTGGGAATACTGTGTAACAAAATCATCTACATTGATGATTTTATCTTGTATGTTTAATAAATGATTATAGGAATTTAACTTTGAAATCAATTGATTAAGTTCTACGGGTTTTTTGATATAATCAACATCCCCAATATTAAAACCAATTTTCTGAAAAAACGTAAGTTCAAATTTCTCCAGAATAAAGAGTATTTTTAAGTTTTCAAAACTGCTGTCTTTTTTAATTTTTGTATATAATTCTAAAATTTTTTCATCTGAACAATCAATAATTAATACATCTGGTTTCGAAAATAACATTTCTTGAAAAATTTTTTGCAGGTCTGAATCTTGGACTATTTTAATTGAATTGGTATAAGCCTCTATGTCTTTTTTTAAATCGTCATTTTTAGAAAAAATAGTTACGTGCATATCAGACTCCAAAATATATGTACATAAATGTAACAAAATAAAGTGGCAAAATTGTGTTTTTATATTAATTCAGATATTATTTTTGTATATTTAATACAAATGAGCCTTGAAAATAAAACAAATAAACAATTTAATAATAAATTGTGAAATAGGACACGTAATGACCAATATCAAAGAACTTGCCAAACTACTTAAAGAAGTCTCCATATTGTATGTGGAAGACGAAGATGAAATAAGAGAAGAAGTAGCGCAAGTTTTATCCTTATTATCTAATAGAGTTATAACTGCCGCTGATGGAGATGAAGCATTTAATGCTTTTCTTGAATTAAAACCACAAATTATCATTACTGATATTGAAATGCCAAGAACCAATGGGATTGAGTTTGCTAAAAAAGTCAGAGCGCTTGACCTTCAGGTTCCTATTATTATGTTTACAGCATACACAAACAAAGAGTATTTACTTCCTGCAGCGAATTTAAATATCCAAGCATACTTGGTTAAACCCTTGGAGTCTAAGAGTTTAAGAGAAGCCTTATATAAAGTTGTTGAAATACTTCAGTTAACAGCAAATTTAACCTATCACATTTCTCCTGATTTAATCTATGATAAGATAAATGGGATTTTTGTTTATCAAGAAAAAGATACCATTAAGTTAAATAAAAAAGAGAAAAATCTTATGGATTTACTTATTGGAAATAAGGACAGAGTAATTACTTACGATGAAATAGAAAATTATGTCTGGAAAGATTTTGATGAAGTAATGACCAGTATGGCATTAAGAACAATTATTAAAAATTTAAGACGAAAAACTCCCATTGATTTCTTGGAAAATATATCAGGACAGGGCTATCGTTTAAACGTATGTAGTTAAAAGAACTCAAGCTAACTTGAGTTCTTTTACTTTTCTAGTTTACTTCTAGGTATTCATTCCCAAAATAAAATCTATTGTCTATGGCAATCGCTTTATCTTTTTCATCAAATGAAAAATCATAGATTTTATCAGTTTTAAAGTCCTCAGAAATGTTAACTAAGTAACCTTGAGATTCAAGTGCATATAATGAACTTCCATAAGCAATAGCATAAAATCTCGCAAATTTATACTTCTTCTTCGCAATTTCATTTAAATTAATATCCAATTTAATTAATTGACCATCAATAGTTGCAATATAAATGTTATTTTTATGAGTTGTTACATCTCTGATTTCATAATCTTTAATGTTTAAGTCACTAGTACCAACAACCACGATTTTATTAGCAGTTGCAGTAATCAGAGTATCATCTACTACACTTAAATAAATAATATTGTTAAAAGTCCCATTTGCATCAACTACAATGGTTTTAACTATCTTATTCTCTTTTAAACTTACTACAAGTACTCTTCCATTTAAGGTAGGGAATAAGACAATATTTGTTAAAAAGATTGGGTTTGTAATTCGAACATCATTTGCCAAAGATTCTGGAAGATACTCTTTTAATAGATATTTGTTTGTATCGATATCATATAACGCAAAAGAATTATCGCTATATATCATTGCTAAGGTTGAACCTTTTAGGGTCGCTGCAACTATAATTCCACCAACTTCAATACTCTTGGAAGTATCACCAATAATAATTTTACTTCTATTATCACTGGCAATTACACCTTTAGTGCTACCATTGATAAATTCATAACCTTCAGGAAGTTTATATGAAGAGATTTTATCAGCAGTAATAACTTGACCGCTGTCTAAAGTTGCTCCACTTCTGTTAAATCCAATGATACTACCTGGCATGCTACTTGAGTCTTTTGAATAGTCACCGTTAGTATTTTCAGGTTCAAAGAATTTTTTATCTGCACAACCCGTTATCAGAAAAAGCGCAAGCATAATTATTGATAATATTTTCATTGTTTATCCGTTATTTAGTTAATAAGTAATGATTGAGTAAAACAACCAAATCATTCACTCTTGAGTTTTTTGGTATAAGTTTTAAAGTCTCTTTTGCGTCAGCAAATTGTGAATCATTTGCCAAGATTAGTGCTTTATTAAAAAGGGCAAATTCTTTAAGTAAAAAATCCCCTTGTTGTGAAAGTGAACCTAATTTCTCAATATTTTGAGCTTGTACAGCTTTTGAGTACTGTGCCAAATCTTTTAGATATGTAATACTAACTTCAACACTTTTGTTTTCATTTTTAGCTTTTAGGTATTTAGCCACTTCAAATAACTGCTTATTCGTTTTTTCCAAGGTTTCTAATGCAGCTTTATCATTATTGTCTTTTAAAAAACTGTTAAATGCGATGTTTGATTGTTCTTTGTTCTTTGCGTTAGAGTAACTGTTGTAAGTCATTCCAGCAGCAGCCAACACAGCAACCGTAACAGCACCGATAATAATTACTTTGTATTTTTTGTAAAAACTTTCTGCTTTTACAAAACCCTCAAGAAACTTTTCTTCAGAATTTAGTTCTTCTTTTACGAATTCTACGTTTTCTTTTAAACTCATATTCAATAACCTTATAAAAAATTAACTGTTATACTACTAGAATTTTTATAAAACCTTACTTTTATAAAATGTTGAATATAATACCACCTTTAAAATACTATTACAAAAGGGTTGATTATGAGAAAAATTTTATTAATTTCAATGTTATCTTTACTTCTTATTCAAAATGCAACTGCAAAGACTTCTAAGGAAGAGTTAGCAAAAACTCGATTTGAGTCTTTATCTAAATTAACACAAGTTATTGGTACTGTTGAAAAATATTATGTGGATGATATTAAACTAGAGGAGATTGTTAATAAAGCCTTAAAAGGCTTAATGCAGGAGTTAGACGCTCACTCAACTTATATGGACAGAAAATATTTCAAAGAGATGAAAATTCAAACCGCTGGTGAATTTGGTGGATTGGGAATTACTGTTGGTCTAAGAGATGGTGCACTGACTATCATCTCTCCTATTGATGATACGCCAGCTTTTAAAGCAGGTGTTCAAGCAGGGGATATTATCTTAAAAATAGACAGTATTTCTACTTTAAACATGTCATTGGATGAAGCTGTTGGGCATATGCGAGGGAAACCACAAACTTCTATTTTATTAACTTTGGTACGTAAAGGGGAAGCAAAACCTCTAAAAATCGAAATAATCAGAGATATTATCAAAATCCAATCTGTGTATGCAAAAACAATTAATGATGAAGTTTTATATGTCCGTGTATCAAGTTTCGATAAAAAAGTTTCTAGGGGTTTGGCAAAAGCAATTAATGATAATCCAGATATAAAAGGTATTATCTTAGATTTGAGAAATAATCCTGGTGGCCTTTTAGACCAAGCAATTAATGTTACGGATATATTTGTGGATGAGGGAGTGATTGTCTCACAAAAAGGACGAGATGCATCACAAGAAGAGAAGTTTTATGCAAAAAGCTCAACTACATTAACCAAAAAACCACTGATTGTTTTGGTAAATGGAGGAAGTGCAAGTGCCAGTGAAATTGTAAGTGGTGCACTTCAAGATCTAAAACGAGCAGTTGTAGTGGGACAAAAATCTTTTGGAAAAGGTTCTGTTCAAGTAGTATTACCAATTACTAAAGATAAAGGTGAAGGAATCAAACTTACCATTGCTAAGTATTATTTACCAAGTGGTAGAACGATTCAAGCAAAAGGTATTACTCCTGATATTATCTCTTACCCAGGTAAGGCTGTAGGTGAACCTGAATCATCGTTTTCTATTAAAGAGGCGGATCTAAAAAAACACCTTGAGGGTGAGCTTGAAAAAGTAGATGGAAAGAAAAAAGAAAAAACTGAAGAAAACGTAAGTAAAAAAACAATCATTACAAATGAAGAATTGTTAGATGATAACCAACTGAAAACGGCTGTTGATATTTTAACAAGTCTTATAATTACAACTAAATAATAGAGGATAACAAATGAAAATAAGTGATATTGTAGCACTTGGTCTTTGGCCTACGTCAAAGGAAACTACATCTGAAAAAGGTATATCGGAATTAGAAAATCTAGGATACAACCTATTTTATATTGGTAAAAATGCAGATTTATATACGTGTCCAGGTGAGGATCAAAAAGTATTATTGGTACGAAGTGACCGTTGTTCAGTCTTTGATATTCCTTTAAATCTTGAAATTGAAGGAAAAGGTGTTTCCCAAACTGCTATTTCTAACAATGGTGCACAATTTGCTAAAGAGTCAGGAATCAGAACTGCAATTTTATCTGAACAAGTGGATCAATCATTAAAAATTGCTCCAAGATGCCAGCTTATGGAATTATGTAAACCCTTAGAAGCTGAAATTGACGGTGATGTTGTACAATTTGAGTTTATTTTTAGAAACTATTTAACGGGATCTTTATTTGAAGCTTGTCAAAATGGAAATGATCCCTATGGTTTAGAACTGTCTTCTTCTTTACAACAATGGCATAAATTTGATACAGCCATTTTCACTCCCACTACAAAAGGTATCAAAGACGAACCTTTAAATACTTCTAAAGTAAGAGAAGTATTCCCAGAAATCATTTCAAGTTTAGAAAAACTGTTTAAAGATTTCACTGCTTATGCACAAGACAATGGTATCGTGGTAGTAGATACAAAGTTTGAAATATTTATGAGTAAAAATGGACAATGGGTTTTAGGTGACGAAGTATTAACTCCTGAGAGTTCAAGATTTATTACAGTTGAGAATTTCAATGCTGCAAACTATATTTCTATGGATAAACAAATTCTTCGTAATTTTGGTAAAGAAAATAATTGGAAAGAAAAATCGAAAGATTTAAAAGCCGGTGAAAAACTAGAAGTTGAAGTTCCTGATTCTATCAAAAAGACTATTTTAAGTGGTTATACTACGATTCTTAATAGTTTAAATAAATAGTTTTTAAGTGGAGCGCTCTTGAGCGTTCTTTTAATCTAAACTGCTAAAGGTGGTTTTAGATATAATCGCAAAAATATAAATAGAAGGTAATAAATGAAAGCAATTGTAAACGTAGCACTAAAAAAAGGTGTATTAGATGATCAAGGTAAAGCAACTCATCATGCTTTAGATACTTTAGGTTTTAAAGAGGTGGTTTCTGATGTTAGAATTGGTAAACAAATTATCATGGAATTAAATTGTGATTCAAAAGATGCTGCAAAACAAGAAGCTGTAAAAATGTGTGAAAAACTTCTTGCTAATACAGTAATTGAAGATTACGAAATTGAAATAATAGGTTAATAATATGAATGTAACAGTATTACAATTTCCAGGAACAAACTGCGAATACGATACACAATATGCTTTTGAAAAATTGGGTGCTAAGGTAACTGTTGTATGGCATAAAGAAACATTAATCCCAGAGAACACTGACTTAGTCGTAATACCAGGTGGCTTTTCTTATGGTGATTATCTTCGTTCTGGTGCAATTGCGAGATTTGCACCGATTATGGACTCAGTAACATCATTTGCAAATGCAGGTGGAAAAGTACTTGGAATCTGTAATGGTTTTCAAATTCTACTTGAAGCTGGATTATTACCAGGAGCTATGAAAAGAAATGATACTTTGCATTTTATTTCTAAATACAGTCATCTTAAAATTATTAATAATGATAATAAATTTTTAGAAAAACTTGATGTGAACGAAGTGGTTAATATCCCTGTTGCCCACCATGATGGTAATTACTTTATTGATGATGAGGGATTGCAAGAGTTGGAAAAAAATGATCAAATCATACTAAAATATTGTGATGAAAATGGAAATATTGAAAGCTTGAATGGAAGTGTATCTCAAATAGCAGGTATCTCTAATAAGCAAAAAAATATCTTTGGATTAATGCCTCATCCAGAACGTGCAATCGAATCAATTTTAGGTTGTGATGATGGTGTAAAAATGCTGCAAGGTTTTTTTAATAAATAATCATTTATAAGTAAAGCAGCTAGCTGCTTTACTTGAATGTAATAATAGGTTATCGATGAAACTTCTATTTTTGACGCTTCTTTATATTCAACTTCTCTTCTCCTCGGAAAATGTAAAACTCTCTAATGAACAACTTTTTATAAAACAAGCAGAAATTCAGGCAATCATCGACGAACAATTTCCTCAAGAAGAAAATGATAACGTGCTTTTTGAAGATGAAAAAACAGTACATACGTATATAGACAATGATGAACAAGAGATACAAAATGAGATTTTAAGAAATCAAATACCTGAAAAACCAGTTGATCATTTTGAAAGAGCAGTAGTACATAGCAGTTTTATTAATCAATCTTCATCAAAATTTATCTATGCAGACTATGATAAAGTTCCCAAAATAGTTTTTAAAAATCAAAGATTTAAAGTTTCTCTCAAAGCAACCATTACTACAGATGCATTTGATAAAATAGAAACAAGATTTATCAATCATAAAAATATTTCCATATTGAATCCTAAAAATAAATGGGAGTATGGGAATAAAAACAACTATTTAAATAAATATTATTTTAAAGTTGAAACAAAAAACTTTGTTATGCCTACATTTCAAGTATTGATGTATAAAGAAGGCAAAGTATTTGAAATTATTACATTAAAACCTAAAAATATTAAATATACAAATGTATCCGATGAGAAAGAGAATTTTTCAAATATAATAGCCCAGAAACTTGAAATAGTTAGTCATAAAACAAAACAATATACAAATACGCAATTATTAACAATTCTGGAACTAAAATCCAAGCAGGGAAATTTGGAAGACTTTCATTTGAAAAAATTCAAGGAACAAGGACTGAATTCTCTTGAAGAAAAAGGCTCAACTCAAACTGCTTTATATTATGCAGTTATTCCTGTTTTTACAAAAAAAATATCCTTTGAATACTATAACAGTGAGCTGAATAATTTCAAACGTGTTCAATCACAAGTTGTACTTTCAAATGAATTGGTAAGTACGCAAACGGATTTAAATCCCAACAAAAGTAATATACTGTTTTACAAAAAAGTACTTTTTGCCGGTCTGAGTATTTTTTTCTTCATACTCTTTTTAATTAGAAGAAAGTTTTTTTCTGTTTTTTTGACCCTAATATTTCTAATAATATTTATTTTGTATAATCTTCCAAATGAAATGGTCAAAGTTAAACAAAACAGTAATATATATATTTTACCAACAAATAAATCAACAGTATTTTTTAAACTACCAGTGGAACAAAAAGTAGAGATTTTAAACAAAAAAGATAATTTTGTAAAAATATTTTTTAAAAAACGCACTAATAGTCAGGAAATAATAGGTTGGATAAAGGAAAGTAATATTGTCAAAAATTAGAGGTTATTTAATAGTAATACAGTTTTCAATTACCGTTGCAATTACAATTGTACTAATGTATTTGTTTAGAAATCACCAGCATGCCATTAGAAAAGTATGGATGAAGTTGGAAATCAAACTACTGGGAATAAAGTTTGAACAACAAGGTGAGTTAGACATGAGTTGTGATATGGTTATCATGAATCACCAATCATTATTGGATATTGTTGTCATTGAATATTTACATGAAAGAAATTTAGCTTGGGTTGCTAAAAAGGAAATTGCAGATCTTTTTTTCTTTGGGCACATTATCAAAGCACCAAAAATGATCTCAATTGACAGAGAAGATAAAACGGGTATCGTGACTTTGTTGAAAGAGACAAAAGATAGACTATCCAAAGGTCGTCCCATTGCAATTTTTCCAGAAGGTACTAGAAGTAATGGTAAAAGAATTTCAAAGTTCAAATTTGGTGCAAAAATGGTTGCAGATAGACACAAGCTAAGAGTACAACCCATTGTATTAGTAAATACGAGAAAAATTTTGGATTCTAAGACACTAGTTGCAGCTCCTGGAACTGTAAAAGTTATTTATTTGGATCCAATAGTTGCCAGTAAAAAAGAGGATTGGCTTCATGAGACTGAAGAAAAAATGAGAGAAATCTTAAAAAACGAGCTTGCAAATGACGCTTAGTTGGCAAACAGTAGCAGCTGTTGGTTGTGGTGGTTTCTTAGGTGCCATTGCCAGAGTTTATTTAAACTCAACTGTTACAAAACTACTTCCCCATGAATTTCCTTTTGGTATCTTAACTGTTAATGTACTGGGAAGTTTTTTAATTGGAATACTGTTTGCAATTTTTATACATTATAATATAAATGAAAGTCTCAAAGCTTTTTTAACTGCGGGTTTTTTAGGCGCTCTTACCACTTATTCTACCTTTGCAATCGAAAGCTTTTTTTTACTTGAAACATCATTTTTCTTGGGCATTGCAAATATGGCATTGAATGTATTTGGTACGGTGTTAGCAGCAGGAAGTGGGTATAAGTTGTTATTCTATTTCATAAGATAACAAATAAAACTTTCCAAAATAAATACTTAAAGATTAATTTTAAATTTAAGCGTTAAGAAGATATAATCAGCTATTAAATAAATATGTATTAGGAGATAGAATGGGGATGCCAGGTGGAATGGAATGGATACTAATTGCCTTTGTTGTGTTGTTGTTATTCGGAGGTAAGAAGATACCAGAACTTGCTAAAGGTTTAGGAAGTGGAATTAAAAATTTTAAAAAAGCTGTAAAAGACGATGATGAAGCAGAAGAAGTTACAAAAACAGACAGTGCCTCAAAAATCGAAGATAATAAAACTGAAGTGAAATCAGAAGACGTAAAAGATACTACAAAAACTGTTTAGGAATAAATTAATTGCAAAATATTGTTAAAAAATACATTGAAGAGCAACTTGAAAGAGAAGTTGTTTTAGAAAAACCAAAAGATAAGTCATTAGGACATTATGCTACTCCAATTGCATTCTCACTAGCAAAAGAATTAAGAAAGTCTCCAATTATGATTGCTGAAGATCTGGCTTCAAAATTTGGGGAGAATCAAATTTTCGATTCAGTCACTGCAATCAA
>Ga0209707_1001142_pt1 | contig 15265 bp, 15 predicted proteins | sample EN4Hudsemesocosm_FD_184630 | JGI IMG/M metagenome (GOLD analysis project Ga0209707, IMG submission 184630) | Methane-oxidizing microbial communities from mesocosms in the Hudson Canyon - EN4B Hudson Canyon (SPAdes) (version 2) | ecosystem: Environmental > Aquatic > Marine > Cold seeps | place... | reverse complement strand
CATATTATTCTCCAAAATTAAAATTTACGTTTCAGCTGTAGCTTTGTAACTACATGCCATAACGATATTTTTGATTATATGATTTCATTTTTGCCAACAAGCGATTTTGCTTGCCAGTGAAATTATAATATGGGTTTACCCATTCACTTTCCGTGAAGTCAATCACAAAAAGTTACTTGGCGTTACTATGACCAACAAAAACAGCGTTCTTTGACACAATTTCACATTTGAAGCTTATTTTAGGGGAATAAGTGGGGCGCAAGAGCTTGCAAAAAGACTTGTTAGATTAAAAAAAGCGGAGAGCCAAGTATTCAAAAGCCTAATGACTAATAATAAACAAGCGATTAATTCTTAATCTTTAGATATTAAAAAAGCCACCCTACAATGCAGGGCAGCTTTCTTTATACATTCACTAGTTTACTTTCGTATCCTAGCTCATTAAGAGTGATCTTAGTGAGCAGAGATAACCCAGTTAGTAGTTGAACGGATATCAGTCCAGTACAATTCACCGATTGACTCACCAGAATCACCGAATGAAAGAGCGCCGATTTCCATGTCGCCTTTGAATTCAGTATTGATTGCGATACCGTCTACGTAATCAGCAACGTTAGTTCCACCATTCAGGTTAGCAGCTGAATCGATCTTAAGAACCGCGTCTTTAACAGCGTAGATAGTACGTTCTGAGTGAGCGAAACCGAAAGACTCATTATCAGTAAGGTTAGTAGTATCACCACGAGTGTTGTTGATCTTCATGTTTTCGATCTTAACACCAGCGATATCGATATAAACATCTAAATCAGTGATATCGATGTAAGTATCCCAATGGATTTTAGAGTCAGCAATACCTGCATGCTCAGGTACATGTACAAGCGCAGCATCTAAAGTAACTTGTGCAGCAGCTTCTAGAGCAGGATCACCAGCAGCAGCAACAATTTCAGCATCATATGCAGTTTGAGCCGCTGCGTTGGTAGCCTCTGCAGCAGTAACGTCTGCAGCTAAAGGAACATCAGAAAATCCGTTACCGTGGTTTTCGATCTGGATATCAACAGGACCTAAGAAACCTTTAACACTTAAATCAGAGATCAAAGTAGTTGAAAGACCATCTGTTGTTGCAAATGCATCTGCGCCATTAGCGCCAGAACCAATTGTGTAATCAGATGAAGCAAGCTTGATAGCACCGATAGAGAAATTGAAATCCGCTGCAGTGTGAACAATCGCAGCACCCATTGCTAAATCAAGATCTTCTAGTCCCATAGTACCTGCAGTAGCAGATCCACCACCAGCAACAGCTTGAATGTTAGCTATTGTTTGAGTGAGAGAGGTACCAGTACCCGCTACGAATGCAGCCATTCCGCCACCAGACTTCAAGTGATCAGTCGCATCAATGTGTATAACTAAATCACCGTCGCCAAAGTTTCTCTTTGAGTTAAGATCCGCTTTACCAGGAACATTACCAAAAGTATTAAGAGCAAGCATACCAATACCTGTATGAACAGTAGTATCGTTACCACGTGCGTCTAAAACGCCAGCTAACTCAGTAATTTCAGATAAACCGTAATGTAGATCTTCACCAGCAGCTCCGCCACCAGCAACATCAAGGTTGATACGGATGTTATCTAACATTCCGCCTTCAAGTGCAGAAAGAGCACCACCGCCCATGCTGATATCTTGGAACAATACAGAACCGCCATCTTTATATGCGAATTCACCGATGCTCCACTTTGTTTCTAGATCAATCGTTAAACCAGCTTGACCAGTTAACTCACCCATTGCTGAGTCATCTAATGCTTTCAATTCAGCTTGTGCGCCAGCAGAGATTGCAGCGATTGCAGTAGCGCTAATACTAATTTGTTCAGGCCTTTCATATTATTCTCCAAAATTAAAATTTACGTTTCAGCTGTAGTTATATCTACATACCTTAACGATATTTTTTGATTATATGATTTCATTTTTAATAACAAGCTGTTTTGCTTGCTAGTAAGATCATAATATCCATTTACTATTTGACTTTCCGCGAAGTCAATCACAAAAAATTACTTGGTGTTACTATGAACAACAAAAACAGCGCTCTTTGACACAATTTCACATTTGAGACTTGTTTTAGGGGGATTAAGTAGACGAGAAAGCTTGAAAAGAACTCTTTAGATCAAAAAAGAAGAGAAATAAACGGCAAGAAATTCAATACCTGCCGTTTAAAAAGTTATAATTTATTTACTTTGTTTAAAGTAGGTTGTTTTAACTGGCGTAATAACCGGAGCACCTAACTTAACCTCACCATCCGTAACCTTAAATGGATAAGACCAGTGACGAGCCCAGCCAGCGATATGTTCAGTCATGACTTGAATACGTTGAACGTATGAACCATCTTTCAGTTGCTCAGCCTGAATATAAATAATGCCTACTGCCCATACAGCACGTGTCTCAGCGATTGCTTTGAGGTTTTCAATTATTGCAGCAAGCGCAAAATCAGATTTAATTCTAAGCGCCCCGACTCCTGACTCCACAAAAAGAGGCTTAAAGTCACCATCAGGTGACAATGTTAAACCAAAGGGCGTAAATGATTTCGTTTCAACTAATTCTCGTTCCATTCGGGCCCAACCCTGAACCATCATATACTTTAGCTGGTTCACTGCTTGCTCTTCAGTCAACTTCCCTCTTCGCTTCGTACCTAAGACTGCAACAGGTTCATCAGATGGCGCAGTTGCCATTTGTTCTGCTTTACTTTTTTTACGTTCTTCTGCATGAACACTCGTAACAAGCAATAAAGGTAATAAAGAAATGACTGCTGAAAATATAAAGCAGCGTTTAAATGACATCATAAAAGACTCCAAGTGGTTAATATTGTTCTGTAAGGGTAAAATTATCGATAAGTCACCCAGATGTCCATAAAGATTTCATCAAAAATCAACTATTATTGGTAAAAAAAATTTAATGATGCGCCAAAGTCCAAATTCAATATCCGAAGTAACATTAAATTCGAGCTTAAAGAGAGATTGGTTTCAAGTTTCAATAACGTTATCGAACGATCAAATAAGGGCACTACTGAAATCATTGAGTGAGGGTGTATTTTTTGATAGTGGTGCGGACTGTACACGAGGTCAATTTGATATTTTATCAGGTAATCCTGCTTCAGTAGAAAGAGCAGATAAAAACAATAACACCTCGAACTCACTAACTTCAAATTTACCTATATATAGTACCCTCTTTAAAAGAACTCGTTTGAATATTCCTAAAACATATCAACACCTACCTTTTATATGCGGAATTATAGGTTTCTGTTCTTATGAGTACGGAGCGCAAAAGACAATAAACCAAACTAAACTGCTTACCGAGTCGAAATTACCTCATGCGTTTTTTGGTCACTACACATGGTCTTACGTTTATGATCGTACGAACAAACAAGGCGTAGTAACATTTTCACCCGATTGCTTGCCGAATAAACGTTACGAAGTAATCAAGCATATTAACAGCAGCTTAAAAAAAGCAAATACCACAGATAAAAGTTTTGAAATGACTAACTGGCAAAAACAACAGAACTTTGAAAAGTATCATGGAAGTTTTAAGCGAACGTTAGACTATATAAAAGCAGGCGACTGCTACCAAGTTAATTTAGCACAGCGGTTTGAATGTGATTTTAAAGGTAATCCAACTGACCTTTACTTTAGTCAGAGAAAAAACATTAATACCCCCTACTCTTGTTTTTTCTCATTTTCTAAAGATCAACATATTTTAAGCTTCTCTCCTGAACAATTTATTGGCATTCAAGCAAAAAAAGTAAAAACCAGCCCTATAAAAGGTACAGCACAAAATTCTAACGATAAACAAAGTGCGAATAACCTCAAAAATAGCCTAAAGAATAAAGCCGAAAACTTGATGATTGTAGATTTAATGCGCAATGATTTAAGCAAAGTTTGCCAACTTAATAGCATAAAGGTGAATGAGCTCTTTAAATTAGAGACTTTTAGGAACGTTCACCACCTAGTTAGTGAGATCGAGGGTGTACTCAAGCCTGAATACAACGAAATTGATGCATTTTTTTCCTGCTTTCCAGGCGGTTCAATTACTGGAGCCCCCAAGAAACGCGCCATGGAAATCATTAATGAGTTAGAAGAGTCTGGTAGAGATGCTTATTGTGGCTCTGTTTTCTATTGGAATGATGATGGTCAGTTTGATAGCAACATCTTAATTCGTACAATTGTGCATTCTGAAGATAAATTATATTGCTGGGGCGGAGGAGGGATCGTTCATGACTCAGTTGTTGAAGATGAGTACAAGGAAAGCCTTATAAAAGTAGCTAACTTAACTGGGATTGAATCTTGATTAAAGCAACTCATCACCAACCAACTCTAATTGAGCTGAAACTTCTTTGCTGATCAAATCAATATCTCTAATTTCAGCTAGCGAAGGCAGCTGCTCTAATGATTTCAGATTAAAATAGTCAAGAAACTGTTTTGTCGTTGCATACAATGCAGGGCGACCCGGTACATCACGATGCCCTACAACTTTAACCCAATTTCTTTCCTGTAGTGTTTTCATGATAGTCGAACTAACCACAACACCTCTAACTTCTTCAATATCACCACGTGTAATAGGTTGCCGGTAAGCAATAAGAGCGATAGTTTCAAGTAAAGCCCGCGAGTATTTCTGAGGCTTTTCTTCCCAAAGCCGGCTTACCCAAATACTATACTCCGCTTTTGTTTGAAACCGGTAACCACTAGCTAATTCGACTAAATTTATGCCTTTAGCTTGGTAGTCCGACACTAATGAATCGAGTGCAACTTTAATTTCTGGCCTTGAAGGAGCAAGGTCTTCTTGTAGTAAATTGAACAGTACATCGACATTTAAGGTTTTATTTGCTGCAAATAGTATCGCTTCTAATATATTTTTTAAGTTTTGGGTGCTGGATTGAACACCACAAGAATCAGGTTTATTTTCCAACATTAAACAGCCCTCGCTTTCAAATGGATACAACCCAAAGCTTCCGATTGAATAAAATCGATCAATTGCTCTTTTATCAACTCCATAATAGCTAAAAAGGTGACCACAACACCCGCCCGCCCCTCTTCAGGTGCAAACAAACTGTAAAAAGAAATAAAGTGCGGTTCTTCCGAGTCAGGACTTAGCTGGGATAAAATTTGAGCCATTCGCTCCCGTGTCGATAGTTTTTCTTTCTGTATATGGTGGTGTTCAAATAACTCAGATCGATCCAATACAGATTTTAACGCACCAAATATTTCCTGCAAACTTACGCTGGGTAGCGGCCTTGATACAGCTGCATGCTTTGTTTGGGTATAAGCGGAGAATGTATCTCGATTTTGACGCGGTATTTCATTAATGTCTTCTGCTGCTTTTTTATATCGTTCATATTGCTGAAGCCTTCTGATCAATTCAGCTCTGGGGTCATCACACTCTTCACTTTCTTGAGCTAACTTAGGTAACAACATTCGAGATTTTATTTCAGCAAGCATTGCCGCCATTAACAAATATTCTGCCGCTAATTCGAATTGAATCGATTTGGCTAGATCAATATATTCTACATATTGAAGTGTTATTTCGCTTACATCAATATTGAGAATATCCATATTTTGCCGGCGAATTAAATAAAGCAGTAAATCTAATGGTCCTTCAAATGCATCTAAAATAACCGAAAGTGCATCAGGTGGAATATATAAGTCGTGAGGCACTTTTGTGATTGGCTGACCTTCAACGATAGCAAAAGGCAGTTCTTGTTGAATTTCTGGTGCCGACACCTTTGGTGGTGCCGGAGTTTGTTGCGTATCAGCCATCGTTAACGACCGAAGGATAGACCCATTACTTTTCTAACCTCTTCCAAGGTCGCCTTAGCTGCATCACGGGCACGTTCAGAACCTTCTGAAATAATACTTGTGACCAACTCGGGATTTTCTTCATATTGGCGAGCACGTTCATGAATTGGCTTTTGCTCTTCCAATACCTTTTCAATTAATGGTTTTTTACACTCCAAACAGCCAATACCTGCACTCTGACAACCTTGTCTAACCCAGTTTTTAACACCTTCATCAGAATACACTTCATGTAAATTCCATACTGGACATTTATCAGGGTCTCCTGCGTCAGTGAGCCTAACTCGCTGAGGGTCTGTCTGCATTTTTCTTATCTTCTGATCAACTTCATCAGGTGCTTCGCGCAAACCAATCGTATTACCATAAGATTTAGACATTTTTTGTCCGTCTAAACCCGGCATCTTTGAAGATGCGGTCAATAATGGCTGCGGTTCCGTTAATATAACCTTACCACCTCCCTCTATAAAACCTAACAAACGCTCTCGATCACCTAAAGAAATATTTTGCTGGTCGATAATTAATGCGCGCGCAGTTGCCAAAGCTTCGTCATCACCTTGTTCTTGAAAACGTTTCAACAGGGAGCGATAAAGCTTGGCGCTTTTTTTACCCATCTTTTTAATGGCTGCTTCTGCCTGTTCTTCATAGCCAGGGTCTTTACCATATAAGTGGTTAAACCTGCGAGCGACTTCCCGAGTTAATTCAACATGCGCAACTTGATCAGCTCCAACAGGAACCAGTCCGGCACGATAAACTAAAATATCTGCGCTCTGTAGTAATGGATAGCCTAAAAAGCCATAAGTTGCTAAGTCTTTTTCTTTAAGTTTCTCTTGCTGGTCTTTATAGGTGGGCACTCGCTCTAACCAGCCAAGAGGTGTCATCATTGATAATAATAAATGGAGCTCAGCATGTTCCGGAACCATTGATTGAACAAACATGGTTGAAGACCCTGGGTTTACCCCAGCTGCAAGCCAGTCGATTACCATATCAAAAACACTTTGCTCAATCATGAACGGGTTTTCGTAATGCGTGGTTAAAGCATGCCAGTCTGCGACGAAGAAGAAACAGTCATAATCATGCTGTAGTTCAACCCAGTTTTTTAAAACTCCATGATAATGACCCAAGTGTAATTTTCCCGTAGGTCTCATGCCTGATAAAACACGTTGTTGCAACTGGACCGAACTCAAAACAAACTCCTAAGATTATAAAAAAAGGCAGTATAAAGGTTTTTGAAGACTTTGTACGAATTTGAAGGCCAGCTATTTGATTTATAAATAGCTGAAGCTTTTATATTCTAGCTTCACGCATAGTAACGAATTCTTCTGCCGCAGTGGGGTGTATACCGATGGTTTGATCGAATACTTTTTTTGTGGCTCCAGCTTTTATGGCAATCGCAATACCCTGAATTATTTCACCAGCATCAGACCCCACCATGTGCACACCTAAAACCTTATCTGTATTTTTATCAACGATGACTTTCATCAAACTTCGTTCATCACGTCCAGATAATGTATGCTTCATTGCTTTGAATGAAGAAACAAATACTTCGATTTGATCAAATGCGTCATTCGCCTGTTTTTCAGTTAAACCGACAGTGGCTATATTTGGCTGACAAAATACAGCTGTTGCAATATTTGTGTAATCTATAAGCTCCGGTTCATGTGTGCTAAATAATTTATGTGCAAGATACATCCCCTCCGCTAAAGCAACCGGCGTTAACTGCATCCCTCCTGTTACATCGCCTAGGGCATAGATATTATCAACAGAGGTTTCAAATTGTGTATTTACCTGGATTTGTCCTTTTGCATTCAACTCAACATCTGTGTTTTCTAACCCAAGATCTTGCGTGTGAGGTACTCGCCCCGTGGCATAAAGTACCAAGCCGGCGCTCTCTTCTTGGCCGGACTCATACTTAACTTGAATAAGTTTATCTTCAGATTTACTTAAAGCTTTAACATTATCATTAAATTTGAGATTGACCCCTTTCTTAGTAATCTCATCACGAACGAAATGCCTTACTTCATCATCAAAGCCCCGGAGGAATAGATCACCACGATAAACCAAAGTTGTATCAACCCCCAAGCCGTTTAAGATTCCAGCCATTTCAATTGCAATATAACCACCACCAACCACAACAGCTGTTTTAGGGAGTTCTTTCAGAAAAAATAATTCGTTTGAAGTGATTGCCAGATCACGGCCATCAAACTCAGGCACAAATGGCCAGCTACCTGTTGCAATAACAATCCGTTTCGCTGTAATTCTTTTACCTTTAATATTTACGGTATGTTTATCAACAAAGCGCGCACGCCCTTCAATTATTTCAACACCAGAATTAACTAATAAATTATTGTAAACCGTATTCAACCGTGCAATTTCAGTGTTTTTATTCGTTAAAAGAGTCTGCCAATTGAATTTTGGTTTTTCTTTATTCTCCCAACCATAACCGACACCATCCTCTAAGTCTTCGAGTACATGCGAGGCATAAACAAATAACTTTTTAGGTACACAACCTACATTTACACAAGTTCCACCAAGATAACGATCTTCAGCAACAGCTACTCTAGCCCCCATATTTGCCGACATTCGAGCAAGCCTGACACCGCCAGAACCAGCACCGATGACAAACAAGTCGTAATCATAAACATCATTTTGGATAGTGTCGTTTTCAAGAATAGACATAACTTACCTATTTAGAATTTATTTTTGCAGAAGCGCAGCTCTTAAACAGAATGCTTTCAGTTACATCACCTAAGGTCACCTCTCCTATAATTTCATAGCCTAAGCGCTGATAAAATTTTAAATATCGAGTATTCCCGGTATCCAGGCCTATCCCGACAGAGCGAGGGTTTTCAGCACAAATTTTTTCAATTGCATACATTAGCTGCTTTCCATAACCCAAATTACGGAACTTGCTATCAACCCCCATCAATGGCAACTCATGATGCTGGTCTTTAGGTAAACATTCATGAATTTGTTTATGATAGTCAATATAACGCCAAGTGCAGTCCATACCAGCAGTTAACATCATTCGTAATCGCCAATTTATTTGGCTCGTCAAATTCATTCTGATATCTGGGCTACCCACTAAAGCAATGGCAATTAAGTTATTATCTAGTGCCAGACCGATGACATCTTGACCTTTAGAAAAATGCAGATTAAGTAGTTCCCTAATTGTTGCTCTAACGCGTTGATCATATCCCGAACGACTATGATCAAAAAGGTATTTGAAGGTAGGCTCATTTTTATATGCCCGGTATAAAATGGCCTTTGCTTCAGCAAATGCTCCAGATTCTAACCTAACAACTTTAGCTACGGTTTCGTCTGTTAGTGCAGTCATTTATTTTCTCAGTGTTGTTTTGATTATTGTTAATACAAACCATTTGCATATAAATAAAGATAAATAGATATGAAATTATGATGAGAGCGTTAAGCGTGCGCTAACTAAACCTGCAGCGTCGTCTTTTTCAATTGAAATTTGCTCTACAGAAACATTTAAAGATTTGTTAAGAGCTGTTAACCAGGATATCATTTTGTCGAATGAGGCGTTATCAACCCATACTTTAATTTTTCGTTCACCACTTGGCTCAAAACGCTTTAATAAGACCCCATTTCTCTTTGCCATATTCGTCACAGAAGATACGAGCTGCTGGCTACTCATTACTTTGTCAGTCTTTGATGAACCAGAACTTCGTGACAATGATGATAACAGTGCTTTATTTTGTTTAACGAGTGTCAGTAACTGTTTATTTTGCTCGACATCGCGTTGTGCATTTTCCATATAACCATGTGCAGGTAGCCACATGGCATAGAAAATGATGAACATCATTAAAATAATGCTAAATATTTTTAGCACTGAGCGGTCTCTAGGTGGAAGCATTTCGTATTGCTTTTGTAAGCCTAGTACTGTTGAGTTTTGTTTAAGCCCTTCAAACATCATCTTTTCCTTTTTTAAGAGCCGCTAACACTGATTCGACCACGAAAATAATCTTTTTCCTGAACAGCGGAGCTAATTTTCGCTGTTAAACCGGTGCTGACAATGGCTTTTTGCAGTCGCTCAAGCTGATCATATGAATCTGCATGCATTTCTAAAAGTAATTCACCACGCTGCTGATTATAATTAATACTATTAAATTTGAGCTTTGCACGGTCTTTTGACTTTTGATATTGGTAGCCTGTATCACCTAATAAAGATAAGAAACCTAGATCTGCGGATTGGACTGAGCTTTTTTGATTAAGTTTGCCTTTAATAATTCTAGGTAATTTAGCTACGGTTATACGCTTAGAGCCCGGTACAATTTTCTGATACTCGGTTAATGCCTGCTGGCCAATCGTTAGTGCCTCTTTTTCGTAGTACATGCCTTTGCCAATAAAAACACCTAATTGAAGCAAAAAACCTAAGCCTGCAATCACAGCTACTGCTCGCCATTTTTTCCACGTACTATTTGAATCTGACAGAACTTTAAAATCACCTTGGCATAAATTTGTCGCTTGTTTTATATTTTGTAGTTGATTTTGACAAAGCAATTCAAATTCTGAGATTTGGATAATCTCTTTTTCTACCATAACATCTGGGTATTGCTCTATTTGAGCAATTAACATTTCGGCTTCGCCTTGTACGCGTTCTTCTATGTAGACCGCAATAGTAAAAGTTTCACCTTCACCATCGCCCTCATCTACTGGCCCCAAAAATAGGCTATCTAGGTATGGAAGTAAATTTTGAGTATTTAAACGTATCGACCGCTGGTTTTTCTTTTTTAGTAAGGTCGCTTCACTTGAAATACAGATAACGAGTGACTCATCCGTTAGAGGAAGCGAATCACTATCAAGAAATATACCTCTAAAAGGACAGGAAGGCATTTCATCATTAACTAGATTGAAGTAAAAAGAAAATAAGTCACGATCAATATTTACAACAGAAAACTCGCCAGCCTTATTTTTTTCACCTAATGCAATATGGACTTTATCAACATCTTGAGCAAGCTGCTCCTCTACGGCAAAAGGTAAAGCTTGTTGAATAAATCTTGCCTGATTACCGGGCAAACTTACTTTGGTTGAAAATGCAGCATTACATGGCCAAAACATAACTATTTCAGTGTTTTCAATACCATTCTGCATCAAGGTTTGATCAATGCCTTCAAGACTATCTTCCGCACCATATTTCATTTGCTGGTGACTTAGATCATACAAAGCCCACTCAAAAACGGGCTCTGATGTTTGTAATGTTTGCTTTGGTCTTAAAAACAGTTTATTTGGCATAGTTCCAACTATCGTTTTAGCTTTTATATAGTATTGGTTACGTTTGAATTATAGCGCGATCTTATCTTTTGTTATTAAATATTTTTGACCTTGATCCCTAAACAGTACTTGCATCACGCCATCTTTGTTATTTCGATAAATAACTGAAACTAATCTGGATTTACGATCAGCTAATGTTATGAGTGTTGCGATTTCAAAAAACTCAGAGTAAACACCCAAATATTTATCATCAATGCCGGCACTTTGCACTAAAGGATCTGCTTTAAAGCTTTCAATATCTTTCCAAGGCTCGTTTTCACGCTGCCCAATTAGCTCTTCTATTTGCGAATCACTTAATTTATCACTTAAGCTTTGTAACACTTCTTTTGTGGCCGTATTAACATTTATATTCACTCTTCCCTGCGGCAAAACACTAACATGCAGTAATAAGTTCTGATAGTCAGCTTGTGAAATATTTGGTAGCAACAGCAGCTCACTAACATGCTTAAAAGGCTGACCTGCATTTCGGTAGGGCGGATCTAGGGACAAGTATTCGCCATCCTCAATACCTTCAATATTACTCGGTTCCTGATTATCATCAATCCAATCTAGCAAGACATCAATTTTAATTGTTTCAATTGAAAGCCGATCAAATAATCTTTTAAAGCGCTTTACCATCAATTCATTGGCCGTTCCATCAAGTAAAACCAAGTCATTCAGGTTTAGCCGCCCTTGCAGGTCATTAAACTGCGCTTCTAAAAAGGCTTCTTCGACGGGAAGAATAATTGAATTACTTGTTTGCTCTAAATCATCTACAAACTCATTCTCTTCTTTATCTTCATCCCAATCTGCTTTTAATAAACGTCGACCATAAATTTCAGATGCAATGGCATATTCATAGGCTTGCGACTGCGCCAGTACATTACCCGATGTTTGAATAAAAAGACTTTGTCGGTTATACATACCAACCGCCAAAATGGACACCAAAGCAAAAATGAAAATCACTAACATCAATGCAACGCCCTGCTGTCGCTTAGGTAGATTTTTCATCGTCACCCTCCACCTGAAACGGTATTTTCACCGTCGTTAGTTGTAGAGTTACCATTCGCATTGCCGTTATTATCTGAGTTGCTTTCCACAAATTCCTGGCTTGATAGATATGACACTAAGTCGTATAACCTGGAGACAGTTCCAAACTGCTTGAGTTTTAGGGTTATTTTTACGGCTTTAGGAATCCTGTTTTCTTTTATTCTTGGATCGACGGACTCCTCTTCATTGTCACCATCACTTGTCGGCGGCCACTCATCTAACCAACCACTACTACTATTCATAAAGCGTAGTGAGAATTCTTCCACATCTTTCAATAAAACCCTATGTACTGACTCACTATCTTGAGAGCGATCCAATACAGTCCAGTAATGACGAATCAATTCACCTTGATTTAGCTCATAAGCTACACGTTGAAGATTGGAACGAGGATCACCTAATGGATTCCGCCAACCTACCCGGCTAAGCTCTAATTTATAAAAAGTACTATTTGTTTTAACTGCTGGTTGGTAATCACCATATTCGTCACGGATGGAGCGTGGAATAACTTGCTGTAAGTCACGCGAGATAATCAGCATTGTTTTTTGTAGTGCTTTTAATTCTTCTAGCTTTTCTTCTGTATGATCACTGGCTCTAATGGCGCTATTTAGAATTTGCCATGAACCCAAACCAATCATAGCAGTAATACCTATGGCAATAAGTACTTCGAGTAAGGTAAAGCCTGACTCATTCTTTTGTATATTTGCGGGAAATTTACAAGCAGAATAACGGTTCATTAATAACGACCTACAAACCCGGATAAAACCAATTTACGACGTTTTTCATCACTTACCGAATCTATATGATAAACCTCTACTTCGACTTTATTAATATCAGGGTTTTCTGTTTTCTTAACCTTTGAAACCAGCTGCCACTCCTCATTAGCAAAGTCGAGTTCTTCTTTATATTCTCGTGCACCGGGTAAAGATTTTGATAGGCGAAGCTCAGCCATTTTGTTCTCGGCCATCCAAGATGCGAACATTTTCTGCCTAACGGCTAGATATTGACTCACGGTTGAAGCAGTTACTTGCTGTAGCACCATACCGATTAAAGAAAAGAACACCAAAGCAATCAGTACCTCAAGTAGCGTAAAACCTGACTGGGTACTTTTCGAGTTAGAGAGTTTGATCATGATTCGTCTTGTTCGACTGATGGTAAGATAATTTCACCTTGATCATTCGTCTTTATTTCAATGCGACTATCAGAATCATCTTTAATTTGCATGTTAATACTAAATCCGGTTACTTCACCACTTGAAAGCAACATAAAATCTGGTTTTTTTGAAGCTTGGCTATCTAAAATAGAGGAATCATCCTCTGATTGACTGCCAAGAATTTTTCTTTTTTTTCCTTCACGCTGAAAATCAAGTGAGATCCATTCAGGAAGCGAGTAAGAACGCAAAAAATGAGGCTCTGCAGCAACCCACTTCCCTTCAGATTCGTTATAAGTTAGAAACTCGTATAAGTCAGACTCAATTACCACCCCTATTTCAGTGTTACTAAAAATTGACTCCTCTGCAGCCATACGTAAAACAGCATGTAAACGGTTAACTTCATTCATTAACTCACGTTTTTGGTTCCCGCCTCCCACAGTTGTCAATGCAATACTTGAAATCAGCCCAAGGAGCACCATCACAACCATGATCTCAATTAAGGTGAACCCGCTTTGCCTAACTAACTGCTTCATTGAAATTAATTCAAATCATGATTAGTAATGTCCGCATCATCGCCATCACCACCTTCGCGACCATCTGGACCAAATGAATACAAGTCATAAGGGCCTTCTGAGCCAGGGCTTACATATTGATATTCATTTTTCCAAGGGTCCACTGGCACACTAGGTAAATAACCATCTTTACTCCAGTTTTTTGCAGGCGGAGAGCCTGCAGGTTCCGTTACCAAAGCTTCAAGACCTTGTTCGGTACTCGGATAGTTAAAGTTGTCCAGTTTATAGATATCCAGAGCATTACTAATATTTCGAATCTGTGTCTTAGCAACTCCAAGCCGTGCTTTTTCACCTTGCCCCATAATATTAGGGGCAACAACAGCCACAAGTAAGCCTAAAATAACCATAACAACCATGATTTCAATCAAAGTAAAACCCTGTTGCTTTGGAAGTAATCGTTGAGGGGTAATTTTTTTCATAACTCTTTCCTTAAGAATAGATATAACACTATAAAAGCATTGAATTGAATAACAATAATTGAACTAACTCACAAGATTACTCATATTTAGTATTGGTAACATAATGGCAAGAACGATAATTAATACGACACCACCCATAAAAAGTAGCATTAAGGGTTCAAAGAGACCAACAATTGTTTCAATTAGACCTTGTAAATCACTTTCCTGATGCTGGGCTGTTCGCTCTAACATTTGATCAAGCTCACCACTCGACTCTCCACTCGCGACCATATGAATCATCATTGGTGGAAAATAACCAGTTTGCTCGAGTGAAAGGTGTAAATTTGCCCCCTCACTTACCCTTAGTGATGCTTCAACCAAGGCTGCTTTCAAGCAATCATTGCTAAGTACTTCAGCAGAAATTTTCATCGCATCAACTAATGGCACACCACTCCCATTTAGTATACTTAAAGTACTCGCAAACTGAGAAGTATTACTGCCACGTGAGATTTTTTTTATGAAGGGCATATTTAATAAGTAACGATGGTAAGCAAAACGAAATTTGTCTTTTCTCAAGCTGAACTTGAACAGTGCGCCAGAAGCAAGAAACAGGATAAAGATGACTAACCCCCAGTCAGCCAAAAAGTCACTGACATTCAGTAAACCTTGCGTTAAACCTGGTAACTCCTGCCCATTATTAACAAAAACTTCGATAATATCTGGCACAACATAGGTGAGAAGAAATACAACTATTGAAATAGCCACCACACACAAAATAACAGGGTAAATGGCCGCTAATTGAATTTTCTGTCGAGCCTGATGACGAGCTTCTGTGTAATCAGCTAAACGATTCAGTACTAGATCCAAGTGCCCGGCGTGCTCACCAGCTGCGACGGTTGAGCGGTACAAGTGAGGGAATGCAATTGGAAATTCTCCTAAGCTATCTGCCAAGGTATAGCCTTCAAGTACTTTAGATCTAACTGCAAGTAGCATACTTCGGAC
>Ga0209707_1001140_pt1 | contig 15307 bp, 17 predicted proteins | sample EN4Hudsemesocosm_FD_184630 | JGI IMG/M metagenome (GOLD analysis project Ga0209707, IMG submission 184630) | Methane-oxidizing microbial communities from mesocosms in the Hudson Canyon - EN4B Hudson Canyon (SPAdes) (version 2) | ecosystem: Environmental > Aquatic > Marine > Cold seeps | place... | reverse complement strand
CGCTGCAAGTAGTAATTTTTTCATTCTTTCTCCTTTTATTTTTGTAATAAATATTAAAAACCAATTTATGTTTTAGCTAAGATATTTGCGTTAGGGCCTTGTATTTATTACACAACGATAGGGACGGGTTGACATGCAGTATCAACCCTTAAAATTATAATAAGAAAATACAAGGGTACACAAATACCTCAGCTAAAACATAAACAGTTTTAAGCTTTATTACGTACACAGAAAAAAGTTTAACATGTCAAAGTGAGTAAAAAGTGAGTTTTTTTTTAAAGTTACAACTTATTGATTTTTTGTAACTAATTTGATGAAAAGTAGTTGGTTTGCAAGATGATTTCGCTTTATTGTTTCTCTATCCATACATTTCGGAATTGCCGTTTTCCAAAGGGGTCCAGTTTAAATCCATGCACGATATTCAACATAGGAACAACAACCACGGAATTTGCAATGGGTTTCCAAACGGCATCTTGTTCAAAGAGTACTTGGGCACTTTCATATAACTTGGTTCTTTTAATATGATTGGTTGTTTGTCTTGCTTGGTCAATGAGTTTAGTAAAATCGTCATTTTTCCAAAAAGATTTATTTTCGCTGGGTTTATTTAATGCAGCATGTTTAGACAAAAGTACATTTAAAAAATCATCGGGATCACCATTTCCACTTGTCCAGCCAGAAAGTAACATTTCATGTTCACCCATAGAAGATTTTTTTAAGTAGGATTTCCAATCATATGAAATGATTTTTGCTTTTATTCCAATTTCCTTTAAATCTCTTTGTATTAACTTTGCCATTTTTCGTCCATTGGGGTTATAAGGTCTGGCAACCGTCATTGCCCACAAAGATGTGGAGAAACCACCTTCATAACCAGCTTCAATCATTAGTTCTTTTGCTTTTTTTACATCGTATTTATAACCATGTAAATTCTCATTGTATGCCCACATAAGCGGTGGTATTGGATTGTTCGCTACTTTTGCAAAACCATCGTAGACTTCTGTTATAATTTTTTTCACATCAATTGCATGGGATATGGCTTGGCGTATCAGCTTATTATTAAAGGGTTTTTTCTCTTGATTGAAAGTCAAATAAGCAACATTCAAGCCCTCTTTTTTAATAAGTTTAATGTGTGTTGCATTTTCCAGAGAAGTGATTTCACTGGGGTTGGGAAAATCCATAATGTGAATTTGTTCTTCTTTAAGTTTATTGGCCCTTATTTTACTGTTGGCGATAACTTTAAAAATAAGTTTATCCAAGTATGGTTTTCCATCCCAATATTTTCTGTTGGCATTTAGTGTGATTTTATCATCTTTGACCCACTTATAAAAAACAAAAGCCCCTGTTCCCACAGGTTTACTTCCAATTTCATTTTGTCGGTTTCTTTCAAGTAAAAAATTGGCATAATCGTTGGACAAGATAGAGGAAAACTCCATTCCTAAGTTGGCTAAAAATGGTGCTTCAATCCTTTTGAGTTTAAATACAACGGTATACCTGTCTGTAGCAATCACATCTTCTATTATATTATCCATATCCATTGATGACCATGTGGGATAAGCTCCACCCACTTTGTGGTAGCTGTGACTTTTGTCAAATTGTCTTTTAAAGGAAAAGACAACATCAGCAGAAGTAAATTGTGTTTTTTGTTTAAAATATTTTGTTTTAGCAAAAAAGACATCTTTTCTTAAATTAAAAGTATAGGTTAAACTGTCCTTTGATATTTCCCATGATAATGCAAGCCCAGGCTCAATATTGGTTGAATCAACTTGATGTTCAACCAAAGTATCATAGATATTTTGTGCAATATAAAAACTCTCTCCATCACTTTCATGGGCAGGATCTAAACTAACCGCATCACCACTTTTACCAAAAATTAATGTTCCACCATACTGTGGGGTTTGTGCATAAACAATTTGTATAAAAAACAGAAAAATTGAAAAAAATACTTTTTTCATTATTAACCTTTTGACCTATAAAGTGATTAGCTATATTGTTTTAAAATTGTCACTTTTAACTAACATATCATAATCAAGTGAGTAAAAAGTGAGTTTTATCTTTGATTAGTATAATATAATAATTTTTAAATAAAAATCAATTTTCACAAAAAAAGATGATACAATAGCATTATGTTTACCGAAAAAAACTTACCTAAACTCATTATTTTCACCCCCATAATTGCCGTTATTTTAATCGCGATTTTCACCATTTACTTTTTCGTAGAGACTCAAAATAACTATTTTAAAGAAGAGAGTATTCGTCTTGAAACAGAATTCTTAAAAAAACAAAAACGTTTACTTAAAAAAGAAGTAGATACCATTACACAATACGTAAAACATCAAGAGTCGATTTATACAAATAAGGCCATAGAAAAGGTAATAAAGCGTACTTTTATTTTAAGCTCACGATTAAATCAACTCTACACAGATTTGGATTTAGAAGTAAATGATGCAAAACAGAATGAAATTCTAACCAATCTTATCAATTCGAAAATATCTGATGAAAGTTATTTCTTTGCCTATGACGTTGATAACGACAAAATCATTCAGCCCAAGCATAAAAATATCAAAAAAGAGTTCAATGATGATGATAAGTTTTTTGAAAACTATCTTTTTTCAGAAGAAGGAAAACTCATCAGTTTTGAAACAAATAACAAAATTGTATATATAAAACATCTTCCTGAACTAAACTGGATGATTGGGAACATCGAAACTTTAGATAAAGATATCAAATTTATAAAAGAAGCAACCATAGATTATATTTCCACTATTCGTTTTGATAAAAATGGCTACTTTTGGATATACAATACGAATCATGTCTTGATCTCTGATCCTTTTAGAGAAGACAATATTGGAAAAAATGAATCCCACTTAAAAACCCAAGCCAACCAATACTTAATCCAAGACTTTGTCTCAAAAGCCATGAATGATGATGAAGCATCATTTGTACAGTTTATGTGGCCAAAACCCAATGTAGACAAATACTCAAAAAAAATTGGATATGTTAAACATTTTGAAAAATGGAATTGGGTTATTGGTTCAGGTTTATATATTGATGATATTCAAGAGTCAATACTGGAAAACAAGAAAAACCTTGAACAAAGAATCAAAAAATACATTGAGTACATTGTTGTCATATCTATGGTGATTGTTTTAATTATTGGAGTATTATCAATCATTATTTCCAACCAAATTTCTCACACCTTTAGAAACTACCAAAAAAGTGTTAAGGTAAAAGAGTCCATATTAGAACAACTCAATAAGAACCTTGAGGAAAAAGTAAAAATAGGCGTAAGTGAAGCTCAAGAAAAAGACAGAGCCATGTTACATCAATCAAGACTGGCTAGGCTTGGAACTATGCTTAGTATGATTGCACATCAGTGGAGACAACCCCTCACAGAGGTTTCAGGAATACTAATGGAACTCGAAACTGCAACAAAGTTTAAAAAAGTGGATGATAAACTCATCTTGGAGTGTACAAAAGAGAGTGACAAGTTACTCAATTACATGTCAAATACCATAGATGATTTTAGAAACTTTTTCAAACCAGACAAACAAAAAGAAGAATTCTCCATAACTCAAGCTTGTGAAAAATCAATCTCTATTGTGGGAGCTTCATTAAAAGACTTAAATATCACCTTGGTAAAAGATTTTAAAAACGATTTAAAGGTGAGTGGTTATGAGAGAGAGTTTTCGCAAGTTTTACTCAATGTTCTTCTAAATTGTAAAGATACTTTTATTGACAAAAAGACCAAAAATGCTACTATTGTAATGTGCATTGATATCAAAGATGGCAAATCTCTCATTAGTATTGAAGATAATGCGGGTGGTATCAGTGAAAAAAATATTGATGTTATTTTTGAACCATATTTTACAACAAAAAGCAGTTCAAAAGGTACAGGACTTGGACTTTATATGTCAAAGATGATTATAGAAAAAAACATGCATGGAAAGCTAAATGTTCGAAATAGCTCAAAAGGTGCAGTATTTGAGATTTTATTATAAGGATTTGTGATGGACAGTGCACTATTAAAACAATTAAAAAACTTTTCAATTTTATGTGTTGAAGATGAAGATGGAATCAGAAAAAGAGTGGTAAATACTCTAAAATACTATTTTGATGATATTTATGAAGCCAACAGTGGAAATGCTGGATACAAGGTCTATAAAGAAAATAAACCGGACATAATTATCAGCGATATTCAAATGTCAAATGGCAATGGTATTGAGTTCATTAAAAAAGTAAGAGAAACGGATATGTCAACAAAAGTGATTATGTTAACTGCCTTTACCAATGAGGAGTTTTTACTTGATTTAATCAATTTACACATTGACCACTACATTATTAAACCTCTCAACTCAGATAAACTTCTTGAGGGATTAATGGAGGCTCTAGGAGATAAAATCACACCTATTTTAACCTTAGGGGATGACTTATATTTGGATGCTGCAAAAAGGGAAGTTATCTATAAAAGTGAAGTTATTTCCATAAGAAAAAGAGAAAATGCCTTTTTACAACTTCTTCATAAAAATAAAAAATGTTGTATGACTACCTATGATCAAATTGAGGCACAAATATGGGAAGAGAAATATATGAGTGCCACTGCACTTAAAACTTTTATCAAAGAGTTGAGAAAAAAGCTACCCCTCGATATTATTGTAAATGTACCCCAAGAGGGATACAAACTCTTGGAGTAATGTTTTGTAAGATTTTATAATGTTTTGATGATTGCTTTTACACTGTTTAATACAGAATCAGACAAACTCTCTTGCAAAAAGTCTTCAAAGTCAGATGCATCATCCATGCTTATTTTCCATTTGTTAAAACTGTTTTTAATTTGTTTTGTTTTCACAGTATTACCTGTTTTAAAAACTAACTGAACCTCTACGTTTCCATATAAGTTTGAACTAGCTGTTTTTTTATGCGTATATTTTGCATTTAAGTTGAGGATATTTATAACTAATGTAGTATTTGCCTCTAGTGAATTGTTGATTCCAGCTGTTGAAAAATCTTTTCTTAAGGCATCGGTAAACCAATTTTCTAAATTATTTCGAGCATTAAACTGCTTAATTACCTGGCCTTCTTTTTCAATTACTGCAACAATTTTATTTTCTCTTTTATCATTAATCTTAATCAAGTTAATGGTTTTTGAAGTTGCTTCTTGATTGTATTTTGAGTTGTATGGTTTAAGCTCAACCACCTGTTTATTGGCGCACCCAAGGACTACTAATGCTGTAATGCTTACTAAAACTAACTGTTTTATATATTTCATTTACTTCTCCAAATTAGTGATATAAAAATGAATTGAGGTTAACTCATCCACGGTTAAAAAATATGTGGGCATAGTCAATGACCTATTTTTCTTTTTAACCAATATGTTTTTAAAAACTTCAAAACTGACTTTATTAATAGCAGGGGCTATTATAGTTTGTTCATTAAGTTTGTTTGTTTTTTTATCCCTTTGCTTGTACTTTGCAATGAGTGAGCCCTGCCCTTTTGAACCATGACATTTGTTACATCCAATACCCCTTGGATTTTTATATAACATGGCACCATACTCTTTTTTGGTTATAAAAGAATTGTCAATTATTTCGGCATTTGAAGTGGTTAAAAAAACAAAAACAAATACTAAAATCAACCTAATTTTCAAGCTTCAATTCCCCATTATAAAATCTTCATTTTCTTTATGCTATTATACCCAATCAAAATTAAAACAAATACTATTGAAACTTTGGTGAAATAGGTTTTAGTTTTTTATTTAAGAAGACACAGCTCATATTAAATAATATCAATCTCAAAAAACATAATAAGGTTAACACACAATGACAATACTTGACGGTAAAGCATTATCAAATAAGATCAAAGAAGAAGTAAAAATTGAAGTAGAACAACTTCAAAAAGAAGAAAACATCACTCCAGGTTTAGCTGTAATTTTAGTTGGTGATGATGCAGCAAGTGCTGTTTACGTTGGTATGAAAGCAAAATCATGTAAAAAAGCGGGTATTTACTCAGTGGTTCATGAAATGCCATCAACTATTCCACAAGATGAAATTCTTGATATCATTGACAGAATGAACAAAAACCCGAACCTAGATGGAATTTTAGTACAACTTCCGCTTCCTGATCATGTTGATACAACCTTAATCTTAGAAGCAATTGACCCTATAAAAGATGTTGATGGTTTCCACCCTTACAATGTTGGACGAATGGTTTCTAATCTTGATGCATTTGTACCTGCAACTCCCTTTGGTGTTATGGAACTACTTAAAGAATATAATATTGATGTTTTAGGAAAAAATGTATGTGTAGTTGGAGCTTCTGATATTGTTGGAAAGCCAATGGCAGCTTTAATGACTAATGCAAAAGCTACCGTAACGGTGTGTAACAGTAAAACTAAAAACCTTAAACAGCATACATTAAATGCAGATATCATTTGCGTGGGTGCAGGGGTTATTAATTTGATTACTGAAGATATGGTAACCGACGGAGCTATTGTAGTTGATATTGGTATCAACCGTTTAAATAATGGAAAACTAATTGGGGATGTTGATTTTATTAATGTTTCAAATAAATGTTCTCACATCACTCCAGTACCTGGTGGAGTTGGACCTATGACTATAGCAATGCTTTTAAAAAATACAGTAAAAGCAGCTAAAAAAAATAAACGTGTTGACTAGGAAATTTTAATGTTAAAAAAAGTCTATAATTGGTCAGGATCTTGGACAGGTACAATTGTCATTGTTTTAACCATCATATTTTTTATTGCCCAAGCTTTTGTAATCCCTAGTGGGAGTATGAAAAATACACTTCTTATTGGAGATATGTTATTTGTAAAAAAATTCTCTTACGGAATTCCCACACCAACTATTCCATGGTTTGAAATAAAAGTTCTTCCTGATTTTAATGACAATGGTCATTTAATTGAAGGGGATAAACCAAAACGTGGAGATATTGTAGTATTCAGATATCCAGGTAACCCAGATATCCACTATGTGAAAAGAAATGTAGCTGTTGGTGGTGATATTGTTGCATTAAAAGACAAACATTTACTTTTACACCCTAATGAGGGAAATGAATATGTTAAGAAAAATTACAAAGAGAGTGAATATGTATCTTTTTCCAACAAACTCTGGATTGTAGACCCATATAGAAAAAAATTTCCAGGTATTCACAATGATCCTAGTGTCACAAAAAATGGTTCTCAACCCTATCAACTTTTTGATATGATTCCATTACAAGTACCAGAAGGTGAGTTTTTTATGATGGGTGATAACAGAGACCATTCAAATGACAGTAGATTTTGGGGAACAGTTCCTTATAAACTTATTGTTGGGAAACCTTGGTTTATTTACTTCTCTTGGGATAAAAATAAAGAAATCAGATGGAGTAGAGTTTTCAAAAGTGTTGATTCTCTTGAAAATAATACAAGTACACAAAAAATCGACCATGAAGAAGGAATATACTAATGAAATATTTTATTGGCGCAGATCACGCAGGAATAGATATCAAAGCTTATGTTAAAGAGTTATTTGAAAAACTTGGACATGAAGTAATTGATTTAGGTCCCCATTCAAAAGACAGAGTTGATTACCCAGATTTTGCTGCTAAAGTATGTGAAGAAGTTCTTAAAAATGAAAACAGCAAAGGTATATTAATTTGCGGTAGTGGTATTGGAATGAGTATGGCTGCTAATAAATTTGATGGTATCAGAGCTGCACTTTGTCACAATGAATACTCTGCAACAATGGCCAGAGAACACAACGATGCAAATGTTATTTGTATTGGTGAGAGAGTAAGTGGTTTTGGTATGGTTGAAGCTATTGTAAATGCTTGGAATGATGCCTCTTTTGCTGGTGGTCGTCATGAAGGTCGAGTAGAGAAAATAAACAAACTTGGAAGTTGTAGAGCTAAATAAACACGTATTAGGAAACCTATGTTAAACCCAAAGATTATTGAATATATATTTACATCAGCTTCTATTCAAAGATGGAATGATTATCCCAGAATGGTTGAACTGGTTGAACTTGATAAACAAGCCCACAAATTTATCATCGCTTATTTTATTGCAAAACTGGAAGATGATGTAAACTATACGCATTTAATTGAAGCGGGTATTTTTGAATTTCTAAGACGTGTGGTGGTAACAGATATTCGACCAGATGTTTTTAGAAATGCCTTACAAAAAAAAGCTCCTGAGATTAATGCTTGGGTAATTAATAAACTTAAAAGTTCTCTGCAACCTATCGATAATGGAAATTTTCTTAAGAAATTTGAAGACTATCTCAATGACGAAACCATGTACAAAAAAGAGCGTTTTATTCTAAAAGCAGCTTCTTATATGGCAACAAAATGGGAATTTTCTATTGTATACCAAACCTCACAATTTTTATCTGATATTGAAAGTGTCAAAAAATCAGTGGAAGAAGAGATAGAAGACTACTATGAACTTATTGGGGTACGAAAGCTGGCATTAAATAAAAAATTGGCTAAAGTTGTAGACCTTAGTGGGCGACTACGATTTCAAAAAAGATGGGCACAAACCCCACGTGTTCCTGAGACTTCAGTTTTAGGGCACATGTTAACCGTAGCCATTTTTTCTTACTTCTACTCCATTGAAATTAAAGCTTGTGATAAAAGAATGCAAAATAACTTTTTCACATCACTCTTTCATGATTTACCAGAAGCTCTCACAAGAGATATTATCTCACCTGTAAAATACAGCGTTGATGACCTAGCTGAAATTATCAGTGAGTATGAAATCATAAAAATAGAAGATGATATTTTACCCTACGTGCCTTCTTCTATTCATGAAGAATTTAAATATCTATTGGGTCTTTATGATGGAAAAAAAGATGAATTTTTAAACAAAATCAAAGAAGACGGGAAAATTAAAGTCGTTGATGATTTAAGTGCCTACAACTCAGATAAATATGATGTCATAGATGGGCTTGCACTTAAACAGTGTGATAAACTCTCTGCATTTATAGAAGCCAGTTTATCCATATCCCATGGAATCAAATCACGTGAACTACTGCAAGGAAAAAAAGAGATACTTAAAGCACTTAAAAATATCCAAGGGGTGGATTTCCAAGATATTGGAAAACAAATAGATAACTCTTTTGGAACAACGGGACAAACACAAACACAATTGGATTTTGACTAATGAGTAAAATTGTATTAGAAGTTGACGATAAAAACTTACCTACAGTTTTGAATATACTTGAGAATTTAAAAGAGGGTCTTATTCAAGACCTATCTGTAAGTAATATAAGTACTAAACAAAATGATATAAAACCTTTAAAATCTTCTTTGGATAAAATTGAAGCCAAGTCATCAAATCAAGTTAATTCAAATAAGTATCTCTCAAAAGCAAAATACAAACAAAAACTGAATCAAAAACCAGAAGAAGATGAGTTTTTGCCAAAAACAACATCTACTGGGAAATATCTATCTCGTGATGATTTTAAAAATAAGCTAAAAAATAAATAACTATATGGGCTATTTTAAAAGTGTCCCAAAAGAGAAATCATACTTCTTCAGCTTCGGGTTTAAGCTTTTTGAATATTTAGAGAAGTCTATTCTATTCCAGTTTTGTTCTGTGAGTAAGTCATAATACTTATCTATATTATCTTTGTTCAACAATGCCATTTTTGTTTTAATGGTGCCACCAAGTTCCTCATAAAAATCTTTCCCATTAGTATAGTCGTACAATAATACTAAGGCAAACCCAATTTCGCTAAAATGCCCACCTACGGATGCATCCAACTTTCCATTTTTAATTTTACTTATGGCTTCTTTTGTCCAATCAATTCCACCCGTGATTATTTGAGAATCTTTGCCATTCTCACTTATGGCTTTTTTTGCTGATAGAGACATCAAGTCTGAAGCTGCCCAAATAACATCCAAAGCTTCGTTTCTAAATATCAGTCGTTTACTCAAGGCATACGATTTCTCTTTACTCCAGTTTGTAAATGCAATTTGCTTGATAATAGCATTCTCCTCACGTGCAGCTTTAGTCAAGCCTTCATTTCGCTCATGGGTAACAGTAGTTTCTCGATGACCTGTAATTCCTACCACATTTATAGTTTTATTTGGGTTTTTTAATTTTTGTTTTTTGATTAGGTATTTTGCCAATATATAACCAGCATGAACTTCATCAGGTGACATATGTCCAATAAAAGTGGGGTAGATATTTCTAATATAGTTTTCATTTTTTTCATTTTTGGAAATATCGCTGTTTACCATAAAAAGAGGGATGTTATATTCTTTCGATAACTGTAAGGTTTCACTCACAATAGAATTATAAAAGTGCGCAATAACAAAATCTGGTTTTGGTATTTTTTTAAAGGCAGATTCAAGTGCTACTAAATAGGTATATCGAGTAGATTCTTTAACATAAAGAACTTCAAAATTCAAACCTAAGTCTTTGGCACTTGCACGGGCAAAGTTATGTGCAATTCCCCAAAAATTTTCATCATTTCCAGAGGGAGAAACAAAAGTGATGTTTAATTGTTTTTCATTTGAAAAAAGTAAAGAGCTCGGACAGATAAATAAAATAAAGAGATAGAGAAAAATTATTCTTTTCATAATCATTCTTTTAAATAAATTTTGAATTAGTATATTTTACAACATCAAAAATTATTCTCAATTAGTTTCATAAACTAATTACTAAATCTTAGTATCCTATATCTAAGTGGGTTTAAATGACTTCTTTGTTTTACATACGTGAGGGAAAAGACAATTATCACAATCGGGTTTGAGAGCTTTACAGGTATATCGCCCAAACAGAACCATTGCTTGGTGAAATATGTGCAAATCACCTTTTAGCTTCTTCACTAAATCTTGTTCTGTTTTATCCACATTTGCGGCATCACTAAGTCCTAATCGATGTGATACTCTAAATACATGGGTATCCACTGCCATCAAATTTGCACCCTCAGCTTCAATCATAAATACATTGGCTGTTTTATTGCCAACTCCGGCTAAACTCATAAGTTTTTTCGTATCATGAGGAATATCCCCCTCATGAAGATTAATGACACTTTGAGCCATCTTAATAATATTTTTTGACTTGTTGTTAAAAAACGAACAAGACTTTAGTAACTCCTTGACCTCTTCTAGTGAAGCCTCTGCTAAGTCAAAAGCCGTTGGGTATTTTTCAAACAGTGCAGGAGTAATAATATTTACTCTTTTATCAGTACACTGAGCTGAGAGTATAATAGCAATTAACAATTCAAAATCATTGGTATACGTAAGTTCTGTCACTGCATCTGCATATTTCTCTACGAAGGCTTCTTTTATTATCTGTATGTCTTTTTTAGTGGCTTTTTTCATGGTGTCATTGTAATATTTTTTTTTAAATACAAGGTTAAATTAGCATTTTACTTATGAGAATAAATTGGTATTACAAAATGTAATATTTTGTATGTATTTTTACAAGAAAGGTATAATACCAATAATAAAACAAAGGAAAATAATTATGGATATATACACAGTACTTGCGAGTTTTATTCCCACTTGGTTGATATTTATAGTGGCTTGTATATCACCAGGACAAAATACAGTATTGATGATGTCAACGGGACTTGGTAATACTAAAACAAAAACAGTGTTAGTGGCTTCAGGACTTGGAATTGGCGGTTTCGCTTGGTCATTTATCTCTTTACTGGGTATTACTATTTTATTAAAACAATATCCATTTTTTATCAAAGTGATTGCGTTAGTTGGTGGGCTATACTTAATGTATCTGGGAATTAAAACTATCATTTCAACTCTAAAAAGTAAGGTGAAAAAAAATGATACAACTTCAAAATTAAATTTTGAAAGTAATTTTGAGGCTCTTAAAGTTGGACTTGTTACTACATTTTTAAATCCAAAGGTTGCACTACTGTGGATATCGTTATCTCCAATGATTCCCATACAAACAAATGAGTATGGATTACTCTCATTTTACTCTCTTGTTATTGCTTCAATAGTATTTGGGATATACGGAAGTATTGGATTGTTGTTTTCAAGTAAAAAAACGCAAGCTATGTATTCAAATAATGCAAAACTCTTTAATATCATTTTTGGAATTTTATTTTCACTTTTAGGTTTTGGTTTAATTTTTAATCATGTATTATTATAGAGTAAACAAATTGGACAGGACAATATACCTAAAATGAAATATTTAAGAAAAATGATAGAAAAGTTCATTAGTGTACGTGATGATGAATGGAAATTTATAGAATCTAAATTTGAAAAAAGAGTCATGAAAAAAGGTGACATTGTTCATAATGCTGGTGAAATATTTGGCGAGTTTTGGTTTATAAAAAGTGGTTTGGCACGTTCATATTTTACAGATGTAAATGGAAAAGACTTTACTTGGCAATTGTATTTTAGAGGTAAGAGTAAACATGGACTAAATCACTTTATGGATGACAGTGTGAGTTACTATGAAAAAGAGGGTTCACTTTTGCATTTTGAAGTATTAGAAGAGTCCACATTTTATGTTGTGGGACTTGATGTTATGGATGAGTTTTTAAGTACAGATAAAAATTGGGAACACCTTGCTAGAATTTGGTTACATGATACTTACTTTGCAGCAACATACAAAAGAGTTATATCACTTATGAGTGAAAATACTCAAGAAAAATACGAAAGACTCTTAAGTGAATACCCCGACATATTTACACAAGTAAAATCTTATCATATCGCGTCTTTTTTAGGTATTGCACCTCAGACGCTCAGTAAATTAAAGTCAACTAGTTAAAATCTCCAAATTAAATCAATATCCAAAAAATGAATCTAGGTGAATGACAAAGTAATTTTTAACTGATATTATTTCACATAAAAAATATCAAGGACAAGTATGACAAACTTTCAAAAATTTATTCAGCTACATGAAAATGAGACGCCACTACTACTGGGAAATGTATGGGATGCAAATAGTGCTCAGCTGTTTGAAAATGCTGGATATGAGGCTATTGGAACATCAAGTGCAGCTATTGCAGACTCTTTAGGATATGAAGATGGTGAAGAAATGAGTTTTGAGGAATTACTTACAATTGTAAAAGACATTACAGCAACAGTCAAGATTCCACTAACTGTGGATTTGGAAGCTGGATACAGTAGAGATGTAAATGAGATTATAAAAAATATTGAAACTTTGTCTAAAAGTGGCGTAGTGGGTATCAATATAGAAGATTCCCTTTCTGTAAATAAGAAAAGCACTATTCAAGATGCCACTTTATTTTCACAAATCATTAAAAAAATAAAACTACATTTACTTATGAACAATATTGATGTTTTTTTAAATGTACGAACTGATTCTTATATCCTAGGACTTGAAAATCCGAAGAATGAAACACTAAAAAGAATAAAGTTATATGAAAATGCAGGTGCGGATGGAATATTTGTACCTTGTATAACAAACACAAAAGAAATAGAAGAAATAGTAGAGAGTAATACTGTACCTATAAATATCATGGCTATGCCAGAATTAGAATCCTTTGATAAACTACAATTTGCAGGAGTAAAAAGAATCAGTATGGGGCCTTTTGTGTATACCAATTTGAAAGAGAAGCTAAAAGACAATTTAGAAGCAGGAATAAAAACCATAAAAGAAGAGCAATCCTTTAAAAGTCTCTTTCAATGAATTCAATAAATATCCAGTATTATAAAAATGAATACACTGAATTTATTTTGGGCTCATTTGATAATAAGCTCTGCCTCTTAGACTTTAGATATAGAAAGATGAGAGATACCGTTGATAATCGTCTTAAAAAAGGTCTTAAGGCGCAATTTATAGAAAAAGATGATGTGATACTACAAGAGACAAGAAAACAGCTTTTAGAGTACTTTACCATGCAAAGAAAAGAATTTGACATTCCCATACTCACTGTTGGAAGTGATTTCCAAAAAAGTGTATGGGAAGGCTTAGTAAAGATACCTTACGGAGATACAAACAGTTATTCACAACTGGCAAAAAATATCCACAATGAAAAAGCCGTAAGAGCCGTTGCCAATGCAAATGGAGCCAATGCCATAGCCATAATAATTCCCTGCCACAGGATAATTGGAAGTGATGGATCATTAACAGGATTTGGAGGAGGAATACCTCTCAAGAAAAAGCTGTTAGAACTTGAACAAAATTTATTTACGAGATAATGTTTGTTAAGTCAAGAAGACAAATATATTTAAGCTCTATTCATATAAAATAATAATTATAAATAATTAATCAAGGATGTTACATAAAACGTAAAAAACTCAATGATATTGCAGCAAGCATTGCTGCTAGCTTTGTATCTAGAAATAGTGACATTGATGGTTTTTGGGCTCCTGGTGTATTATATAAAAATGTATCTAAAATGAATTCAACTAAACTAGAACTTGATTTGTGCAAGAAAAATACTGATTTTTATGGACTTAATATTAGTCACTTAATTGAGACTTATTTCAATTTTTTACTTAAGCAATTAAAAATACATGGATTAAAAAAAGAACAAATTTCAAGTGTAATTATAAAGCTTGAATTTGCAATGGATGAAAAAAGAAAAGATATTTATAACACTTTTACTGCTGAATCATTTCTATGTACAGTAAGTGTAACGGATGATTTGGGTAAAGTTTATACACGTCTGAGAAAAAGTTTTTGTTGGGAGCATAGTTCTTTGAAAGAAACTCGCAGTTGTAGGCGTGACTAAAAAGTTGATTAGAAAATATCTTAAACAACAAGCTTCAAAGAAGACTATTGTTAGAAAGCATTAGATTTTTTAGAATATCAAGGCGAAGAATCTATTTTAAGAGAAGTGTACAACTAGTACACGCCGACTAAAATCGATTCTTCAACGTAGATAGTTTGAAAAAGATGATGTTTTATAACTATAGTTTTTTGATTTTCTCGATTTCGTCTCGAAGTCTAATCGCCTCTTCAAAGTTCAAATCCCTCGACGCTTTCTTCATCTGAGCATTCAACTCTACCAACATCTTCTTTCTCTCGCTTGCAGGCATTCGGTTAAGTCTATCGGTTTTTAAAGCAATATCATCATACTCTTCAACTTTTAGATTTTCATCTAAATTTCTTGTGGTTGATGTTGGCGTAATACCATGTTTAGCATTGTGGTCTTCTTGAATTTTTCTTCTTCGATTGGTTTCATCTATGGCAAACTGCATTGAGTTGGTAATTCTTTTTGCAAATAAAATTACTCTACCATTAACATTTCGAGCACCTCTACCCATGGTTTGAATCAAAGCAGTTTTACTTCTTAAAAAGCCTTCTTTATCTGCATCTAAAATAGCCACTAAAGATGTTTCAGGAATATCCAAACCTTCTCGA
>Ga0209707_1001138_pt1 | contig 15310 bp, 19 predicted proteins | sample EN4Hudsemesocosm_FD_184630 | JGI IMG/M metagenome (GOLD analysis project Ga0209707, IMG submission 184630) | Methane-oxidizing microbial communities from mesocosms in the Hudson Canyon - EN4B Hudson Canyon (SPAdes) (version 2) | ecosystem: Environmental > Aquatic > Marine > Cold seeps | place... | reverse complement strand
GTTAACGAGGCATTAGCTGATATTGATAGCACATTAGAAAAAGTGGGAGAAGCAGAAGCAAGAGTTGGTGCTAGGTTAAGAGCGCTTGATGATCAGACTAACCAAAATGAGAGCTATCTTATTTCTATGCAGACAACCTTATCCGAAGTAAAAGATTTGGATTACGCTGAGGCTATTAGTCGATTTGAATTAGATAGTGCTGTATTGCAAGCATCTCAGCAGTCGTATACAAAGGTGAAGCAATTATCGTTGTTTAATTATTTATAAAAATTGAGTAATTTTAGGTACTAGTTAACAAATTATTTTCTTAACGTTTACAATATTACTTTTCCTAGCGTAGTAGCAGGCGTAAATGAACTTTCTTGATGTAAAAACAAAAAGTATTCGGTAGTGCCAACTCAAAAGACATATTGCTGAGTTTTTTAAATGCAGTGATTGAGTTCCCACAGCAGCAAAAAATTAAAGACCTTACTATTGTAGACCCTTATAGCATTCCGATGCTAAAAGGCATGAAAGATACTTTTGTTGATGTTAAAGCTGTATTAGATAATGACACGCAAGTTATCATTGAGATGCAGGTACTGAATAACGAAGGCCTTGAAAAGCGAATTTTATAGAATGCCGCGAAAAACTATTCGATACAGCTAAAAAAAGGCGATGCTTACGAGCTATTAAACCTCGTTATGGCTCTAACAATTACCGATTTTCTATTTTTCCCCAATAATGAACACTTAATCAGTAATTTTAAGTTAATTGAAAAGAATCGGTTTATCGAATATGCGGACGGTATAGAGCTGATTTTTATTGAATCACCTCGCTTTAAGAAAAGTGAGCAAGAAAGAATTGCAGACCTTACAAGATAAATGGTTGTACTTTATTCAAAATGCAGGGAGTCTCGAATATATCCTCACGATATAGATAAAGAAATACAGAAAGCCTTTGATATAGCTAATGAAGCTAATTTAGGTGAAGAGGAGTTGGAGTTACAGCATAAAAAGAAAGATTGGATTTATATCCAAAAAAGCTCGATAGAATTAGCAGCTAAACAAGGATTAAAGCAGGGAGTGCAACAAGGGTTTAGAGCAAGGTTCCGAACAAGAAAAAATTAATATTGCCAAGCAGTTGATTGGTTTACTAGATAATAAAACAATAGCAGAAAAAACGGGGCTAAGCTTGCTAGAGGTGGAGAATCTTTGAGCGGTCAGTACTAAGGGTGGATAGTTAGGTGCTAGTTTTTAATTGATATGTAAAAAGAAACTGGCGAGTCATAGTTAAGGAGTTTCTTTTGACTATAAAAAAGCTGCTGTGTGAGAAATAGAGGAATAATGTGTTTAACGGAAAAAGTATACTAATTACAGGTGGGACAGGTTCGTTTGGGCAACTGTTTGTCGAAACTATACTGAAACACTATCAGCCCAAACGCTTGATTATTTATTCGCGCGATGAATTAAAGCAGTTTGAAATGCAACAAGTTTTTAATCAATCGTGTATGCGTTACTTTATTGGTGATGTAAGAGATTTAAGTCGCTTACAGCTAGCTATGAAAGGTGTGGATTATGTTGTTCATGCGGCGGCGTTAAAACAAGTGCCGGCTGCTGAATATAACCCCATGGAATGCATCAAGACGAATGTGAATGGCGCTGATAATGTCATTCAAGCCTCAATTGCCAATAATGTTAAAAAAGTGATTGCATTGTCTACAGATAAAGCAGCAAATCCGATTAATTTATACGGTGCGACAAAGCTGTGTTCAGATAAATTATTTGTTGCGGCTAATAATATTACAGGTGGTAATGAAACCATTTTTTCAGTTGTAAGGTATGGCAATGTAGTAGGTTCACGAGGTTCAGTTGTGCCGTTTTTTAAGAACTTAATTGCACAAGGCGCGCAAGAATTGCCAGTAACAGATGATCACATGACACGGTTTTGGATTACCTTGCCTGAAGGTATTGAGTTCGTGATTAAAAATTTTCAACGTATGCGCGGCGGAGAAATTTATATTCCAAAAATACCTTCTATGCGCATTATGGATTTAGTGCGATCCATAGCGCCAGATATGCCCGTTAAAATAGTAGGCATACGGCCAGGTGAAAAATTACATGAAGTGATGTGTCCTAAGGATGATTCACATCTAACCTTTGAATTTGATGACCATTTTGTTATTGGGCCGAGTATTAGCTTTACTAATAAAGGTAATCATTTTAATGGAAATGCTTTGGGTGAAAAAGGCGTGCCTGTAAAGCAAGGGTTTGAATATGAGTCGGGTACAAATTCGCATTTTTTGACGGTTCAAGAGCTTCAAGAATATGGAATAAAAGCATAAATATGATTCCTTACGGACGGCAAAGTATTTCAGAAGATGATATTCAGGCTGTTGTGAATGTTTTACGTTCTGATTATTTAACTCAAGGGACTGTTGTTCCACAATTTGAGCGAGCGATAGCAGATTATGTTGGCGCAAGCTATGCGGTGGCGGTTAATAGTGGTACTTCAGCTTTGCATATCGCCTGTCTTGCTTTAGGTTTAGGCGAGGGTGATTGGCTATGGACCTCACCGATTACTTTTGTCGCCTCAGCGAATTGTGCTTTGTATTGTGGTGCAAAGGTTGATTTTGTCGATATAGATCCGCAGACCTTTAATATGAGTATTGTTGCTTTAGAGCGTAAATTGCAGCAAGCGGAACAGCAAGGAAGATTGCCAAAAATAGTTATTCCTGTACATTTTGCCGGTTTGTCGTGCGACATGCAGGCTATTTCTCGACTAGCTAAGCAATATGGTTTTTATGTGATTGAAGATGCCAGTCATGCCATTGGCGGTAAATATAAAGAAGAATTTATTGGCAGTGGCCATTATTCCGATATTACCGTGTTTAGTTTTCATCCAGTGAAAATTATTACTACGGCTGAAGGCGGTATGGCGGTGACTAATCAGCTTCTATTGGCTGAAAAAATGCAGTTGCTCAGAAGTCATGGTATTACTCGTGATGCAGATAAAATGTCTCACGAGCCAGATGGTGCTTGGTATTATCAGCAAATTGACCTAGGTTTTAATTATCGTATGACCGAGCTACAAGCTGTTTTAGGCTTAAGCCAATTAGGTAGGATAGTTGGCTTTGTTGAACGCCGACATCAAATAGCTCGGCAATATCACAAACTCTTATTATCCCTGTCTTTAGACATGCAATATCAGCCAGAAGATTGTTATTCTGCTTGGCATATTTTTGTAATTCGTGTGCGTTTAACAGCAGAGAAAAAATCACATAAACAAATTTTTTCAGCATTACGACAGTTAGGTATTGGTGTTAATGTGCATTATATTCCAGTGTATTTACAGCCTTATTATCAGAAAATGGGTTTTAGAAAAGGCAACTTCCCTGAAGCGGAAAGTTATTATGATACGGCAATTACACTGCCTATTTTTCCTGACTTAACAGATGAGCAAGTGGTTTTTATGGTTGAAAAATTGAGTGAAGTGTTGAAATGAAAGTAGCGATTATCCCCGCTCGCGGGGGGAGTAAACGAATTCCTCGAAAAAATATCAAATCGTTTTGCGGTAAGCCTATGCTGGCGTATGCTATTGAAACGGCATTTGCAAGCCAGTTATTCGATAAAGTGATCGTCTCTACAGATGATCCAGAAATTGCTACTCTTGCACAAGAATATGGCGCAGAAACTCCCTTTGTAAGGCCTGTCGAGTTGGCGAATGATTTTGCCAATACCAATGACGTCATTAAACATGCTATTGAATGGTTCTTAGAGCAGGGTGAAACAGTGACAATGGCTTGCTGTATTTATGCGACGACACCTTTTTTAAAAACCGAATATTTGGTATCAGGCTATGAGCAATTAATCCAAAAGGACAGCTCCTTTGCTTTTTCTGTTACCAGTTTTCCTTTTCCTGTGCAACGAGCGATTCGAATAACAGAAGGTGGTCTAGTTGAAGCTGTTTGGCCAGAAAATATTTTTAAACGCTCTCAGGATTTAGAAGAGATTTATCATGATGCGGGGCAGTTCTACTGGGGAAAGGTTGACGCATTCCTGGAAGAAAGAGTCGTATTCTCCAAGGAATCTGTGCCTATAATTTTACCTCGCTATTTAGTGCAGGATATTGATACGCCTGAAGATTGGGATAGAGCGACTTATATGTATAAAGCCATGCAGTTACAACAAAATGAGTGATATGAAATATAAAACAGAGCAAGAGCAATTTTGGAGCGGGAGCTTTGGCGATGAGTATATAGATCGTAATGCTGACGAATCCCTAGTGGAATCAAATGTTGCCTTATTTGCAAAGATTTTTGCTCATACGGGGTCAATAGCTTCAATATTGGAGTTTGGCGCTAACCGAGGGCTTAACCTTCAGGCAATCAAACGATTACTGAGTAACACTCAATTGAGTGCAGTAGAAATTAATCAATCGGCCTGTAATTTATTAGTAGAGTGGGGCGGTTGTGTTGAGGTTTTTAATCAGTCAGCTTTAGAGTTTGAAGTGACACAGCAGTATGAAATGTCTTTTGTAAAAGGTGTGTTGATTCATATTAATCCTGAGTCTTTAACGCAGGTCTATGATGCTTTATTTAATGCCTCAAAACGTTGGGTTCTCATTGCTGAATATTACAATACAACACCCGTTGAAGTGAATTATAGAGGGCATGATGGGCGCTTGTTTAAGCGTGATTTTGCGGGTGAATTAATGGATCGCTATCCCTCATTAAAATTGGTTGATTATGGCTTTATCTGGCATAGAGATCCTGCATTTCCACAAGGCGATATGACTTGGTTTCTTATGGAGAGAGTTGCTTATCTATGAATGTTGCTTTTCGGGTTGATGCGTCGCTAGAGATGGGTATCGGTCATGTTATGCGGTGTTTAACGCTTGCCGATATTTTAAGTGCGCAAGGCGAACAGGTTAGTTTTATTTGTAGAGAGCATCTAGGTCATTTAATTCCGCTGATTGAACAAAAAGGGTATTTTGTTTGCCATTTAGAGCAAATGCAATACAGTGTCAGTTCTCAATTAGTTGATTTGGCATTACCTGTTTTAGCGCATGGCAAATGGTTAGGGGCATCACAAAGAGAGGACGCCCAGCAGTGCCAAGAATTTTTAGCACAATTTAAGCCGGATTGGTTGATCGTGGATCACTATGCGATTGATTATAGGTGGCAACAGGTTTTACAAGCTGATTATAAGCAACTTATGGTCATTGATGACCTTGCGGATCGAGTGCATCAATGCGCTCTCTTATTAGATCAAAGCTATGGACGGAAGGCAGAAAGTTACCTGCCATTCGTGCCTAACGATTGCACCTTATTAGTGGGTTCTGAGTATGCCTTATTGCGACCTGAGTTTGCGCAATGGCGTTGTGCCAGTATAGCGCGGCGAATTGTTCCGGAGTTTAAAAAATTACTTATCACGATGGGTGGTGTCGATGCTGACAATGTAACGGGTCAAGTACTTGAAGCCTTGCAGCAATGTTTGTTGCCGAAAGATTTAATGATTACTGTAGTGATGGGGGAGACGGCGCCACATTTAGAGGCCGTTAAAAAACTAGCAGCCAATATGGGAATTACAACGCAGATTAAAGTTAATGTTCATAATATAGCAGAGCTAATGACAGAAAGTGATTTAGCAGTCGGTGCGGCAGGGGCAACGACCTGGGAAAGATGTTGTTTAGGCTTGCCAACAGTTGCCATTGTGTTAGCGGAGAATCAGAGAATGATAGCGGAACGATTAGCGCGCGAGCATAGGATGTGGTTGCTTAACCGTGCTAGTTTGGAGCTAGATTTAAAAGGGTTGCTAGAGTCGCTTAGCTCCGATGGTTTACATATTGTTTCGAGTCAATGTCAGTCTATTGTCGATGGGCTTGGTGCACATAAAGTTGTTACAGCACTAAGAGGTACTTGCAATGATATTAGCTGAAGGTCAGAAAATTTTAAAACTCGACGTGGGTATTATTGAGAGAGTTAAATTAATTAATTTTGTTGATTTGATGGATGTGGAAAAAATAAATGTGTTGCGTTGGCGGAACCATGAAGCGATTCGGCAGTGGATGTATCACTCTGAACTTATTTCTTTGGATGAGCACTTAAGCTTTATTGCCAGCTTGAGGCAGTGGGAAGATAAGCAATACTTTATGGTGAGAGCGCAGGGTCATGATTTAGGTGTGATTGATTTTGTAAATATCGACTTTCAGCAAGGTTCATGTGATTTTGGCTTATATGCAAATCCAGAAATAAAAATCCCTCATATAGGGCGACAGTTAATTTCTGCAGCTATAGCATATGCTTTTAAGGTATTAAAGTTACATGCCTTATACTTAGAGGTCTTCGGTGATAATACGAGAGCAATAAAACTGTACCAGCAGTTTAATTTCAGTGTGCTAGAACATAAAAAATTAGATGGGAAAGCTATATTACGACTCTCCTTACATCATTCGAAAGGTTTAATATAGAATATATGAATCTGAAAATTAAATTGGCTGGGCGTAAAATTGGCGTAGATTTTCCACCCTACATCATCGCTGAAATGTCCGCGAATCATAATGGCGACATTCAAAACGCTTATAAAATTATTGAGATGGCAAAAAAGGCGGGCGCTGATGCGTTAAAAATGCAAACATACACGCCAGATACCTTGACTATTGATTGTGACTCTCCTGATTTTCAGTTAACCAGAGGGCCTTGGGCTGGGCGTACTTTATATGATTTATATCAAGAAGCCTACACCCCATGGGACTGGCATCGGCCTTTATTTGACTATGCTCGAAAGCTTGATATTACTCTATTTAGTACCCCTTTTGATGAAACCGCCGTTGATCTGCTCGAAGATTTGAATGCCCCTGCTTATAAAGTTGCATCATTTGAAGCTATTGATCTCCCACTTATTAAATATGTTGCCCAAACGGCTAAGCCGATGATTATTTCTACCGGAATGGCTAATTTTCAAGAAATTACCGAAGCGGTTGATACTGCAAGGTCAAACGGCTGTAAAGAGTTAGTATTATTACACTGTATTAGTGGTTATCCGGCGCCTATCGAGCAATCAAATTTAAGAACAATACCTGATTTATCTCAGAGGTTTTCTGTGCCAATAGGTTTGTCTGATCACACATTAGGAACGACTGCGGCGATTGTTGGTATTGCTTTAGGGGCTTGCGTGATAGAAAAACATGTCACCTTAAGTCGTCAGGATAGCGGTGTGGATAGTGTTTTTTCCCTAGAACCTGATGAGTTAGCGCTGCTATGTAAGGAAGCTAAAAAAGGCTGGAGTGCTTTAGGTGTTGCGGGGTATGAACAAAAACCAGTAGAAAAAGAAAACATACGCTTTAGGCGTTCTATTTATGTGGTCGAGGATATAAAAAAAGGTGAACAATTCACATTGCAAAATATCCGCATTATTCGTCCTGGATTTGGTTTAAAACCTAAATATTATCCTGATATTTTAGGGCAGTATGCATTGGTGGGTTTACCGAAAGGGAACCCCTTAACGGGTAATGATATAAGTGGCGCATAAAGATAAATTGGATGTATTGATTATTGGCTGCGGTAATATCGCGGGCTATTTTGATGAGCAGAAAAGCAAAAAAAATAAGCCTTATACGCATGCAGGCGCTTATGTTTGGGATGGTCGTTTTAATATAAGTGCCTGTGTAGAGCCAAACCAAGAAAGAAGAAAAGCATTCATGAAATTTTGGGCGGTAGACAAAGAATTTTCTAGCTTAGATAAGCTTATTGCTTCAGGGGGATGTTTTGATGTTATTAGTCTCTGTTCGCCAACAGCAACTCATTTTCATGATTTGCAGAAAGCCATCAGCCTCAAGCCAAAAGTGATTTTTTGTGAAAAGCCGGTCACTTATGCTATTGCAGAAACAGAGAAAGTGATTGCTGAATGTGAGAAATCTAATATTTTACTGCTTGTTAATTATACGCGTACTTGGGATCCGACTTTTGTTCAGCTGAGAGCGAATATTCGGGCAGGGAAGTGGGGGCAATTGCGCTCTATTATTGGCACTTATAATAAAGGAATTCTAAATAATGGTTCTCACCTAATTGACCTTCTTTATTCTTTTGTGGAGTCCATTGACATTGTGGGCGTAAGTCATCCTATTTTTGATTTTTTTGAAAATGACCCAACGGTTTCGGCTCTACTAGAAGGCTCAAATGACGTACCGATACATCTTGTTGCTGCAAATGCAGCGGATTATGCTTTTTTTGAATTGCAACTAATCTTCTCTCAGGGAGTTTTAGTCATGGAAGAGAGCGGCTTTAGATGGCGCGAGCGTAAAGTCGAAGGTAGTCATATTTTTTCAGGTTATCAGCGGCTAGACAGTGGTGTTTTTCAAGACGGAAGTTATGAGCAATCCATGCTAGGAGCGGTTGATAATATTTATAAGTCAATAAATGGTAGCGATACCTTGGCAAGCACAGGTCGTTCAGCATTAAAAGTGCAGCGTCTGTGTGAAGCTATAAAGCAAGCGTCTTTATGTAGTGTGGAGGGGGGGAATGCAGAGTAAGCGAGACCAAGCGAAAGCAGGTGAATTAGCCATTTTAGGCGGTGAAAAAGCCATTAACAGAGAGTTTTCGCAGTATAATTCTTTGGGGGAGGAGGAGAAAGAAGCGGCAATTGGAGTACTGGAAACAGGCGTATTGTCTAAATTTCTAGGGGGGTGGCATGAGGATTTTTATGGTGGCCCTAAAGTACGGGAATTCGAGCGTGACTGTGAGGCATATTTTGATGTAAAACATGCCGTGACCGTTAATTCTTTAACTTCTGGGCTGATTGCAGCCGTAGGTGCTGTCGGGATTGAACCAGGTGATGAGGTGATTGTCAGTCCATGGACGATGTGTGCCAGCGCAACTGCTATTTTGCATTGGAATGCTATTCCCGTGTTTGCTGATATTGAAGAAGAAACGTTTAATCTTGATCTTAAGTCTGTTGAGGCAAATATAACGCCTTATACGAAAGCTATTATTGCAATTGATATTTTTGGGCATTCGGCTGACATAACGGTATTAATGGCAATTGCTGATAAATATGGATTAAAAGTCATTTCAGATTCAGCGCAATCGCCAGGCGCGCTTTACCAAGGAAAGTATGCAGGAACGTTGGCTGATATAGGCGGGTTTAGCCTTAATTATCATAAGCATATTCATACCGGTGAAGGCGGTGTTTTAGTGACTAATGATGATGCGTATGCTGAACGTATGCGCTTGATTAGAAATCATGCTGAAGCTGTTGTTGAAAAAAAAGGTGAAACAAATTTAGCGAACATGGTCGGTTATAATTTTCGTTTAGGTGAAATTGAATGTGCAATTGGTATAGAGCAATTAAAAAAGTTAGATAAGCTTGTTGCTAGGCGACAATATATTGCAGCGCGCTTAACATCGGGTTTACAGGGGCTAGTTGGTTTGCGAACTCCCGTTACTAAACTAGATTGTACGCATGTTTATTATGTGTACCCTATGGTGTTAGATGTGGATATTTTAGGAATAAGTCGAGCGCGAATTTATGAAGCTTTGGTAGCTGAAGGCTTGCAAGGCTTGGTTGCAGGTTATGTGAATGTACATAGGCTGCCCATGTATCAGCAGAAAATTGCTTATGGATCTAAAGGGTTTCCTTGGAATTCAGAGTTTTGTCATCGAGACGTAGATTACCAAAAAGGTATTTGTCCTGTAGCAGAGCATTTACATGATCAGAGTTTTCTGGGTTATCAAATGTGTTTGAATGATTTGACAGATAGCAATGTGGATTTGATTATTTCTGCTTTCAAAAAAGTATGGGTTGGGTTGGCGCAGTTGCGCTAAAGTAGTGGGTTAAACAGGGTAGGGTTTACTATGGAACATAAGCAAATTACTAAAGTATCCAATGAATATTACAATCAAAGAGGTAAGCAATACCCTTGCACCTCAAAGGCTGTTTTTTGGGATGATCAGCAAACGCAATATTTGCGTTTTCATGAGATAGTTAAACATATCGATTTAGGTGCTGATAGCACTGTTTTAGATGTGGGTTGTGGTAATGCTGAGTTTTATAAGTACCTGAATTTTAACGGATTCAAAGGTCAGTACAAAGGTTATGATATTAATCAGGAGTTACTGAGTCAGGCGAGTCAAATGTACTCTGGCATTGATGTTGAAGAAATTGATATTTTAGAACAAGATATTGTTGAGCGTTTTGATTATGTTGTGGTTAGTGGATTGTTTAATTTGAACTACGGGCAAACTATGGCGTGGGTTGAGCGGATGTTGACGGCACTGCATTGTTTGGCGCATAAGAAAGTGATTTTTAATGCTATTTCAACTTATGTTAATTTTAAGCAAGATGAAATGTTTTATATTAATCCAGCGGCGCTTTTAGATTTTGTTCTGAGCAATTTATCATCGCAAGTTGTGCTTGAACATGGTGTATTGCCTTATAACTATTTAATGGCAATTGATAAAAGTCAAAATTGGCGGTCGCTTAGTGGCTCCTAATATGTTGAAAAATATAGAGGTTTGTTTGGTTGTAGCTCATGATGCGGGAGGTGCAGAAATCCTTGCAAGTTATGTGGTGCAAAATAAATTAGTGTGCAGGTTTGTTCTTGAAGGGCCGGCTATCGTTGTTTTTCAACGAAAATTAGGGGCTGTGGCGTTGTGCAGCTTGGCTCAAGGGTTGTTGGATGCAACTTGGTGTCTTTGTGGCACAAGTTGGCAATCAGATATTGAGTGGCAAGCGATTCAATCTGCTAAGGCTAAAAAAATCAGGGTTGTTAGTTTTATTGACCATTGGATTAATTATCCTGAAAGGTTTATTCGAGCAGAGGTACAGCATTTGCCGGACGAAATTTGGGTAGGTGATGCGTATGCGGAAAGGATAGCAAAAGAACATTTTTCTAGTACACCTATTAATGTAGTTGATAACCCTTATTTGGTAGATATAAAGCAAGAGGTCAATGCGCTTAGCAGTACTCTATTAGTGAAAAAGGGAAATGAACAAAATGTCTTATTTGTGAGCGAAAATATTTCAGGTCATGCTTTATTGAAATATGACGACATAAATTACTTTGGATATACAGAGTTTGATGCTATAGAGTTGTTTTTAAAAAATTTAGACCAGGTTGGTGATAATATTAAAACGCTGGTTATTCGGCCTCACCCCTCCGATAAGCTAGGTAAATATGCTTTGTTTTTAAAACGCTATCCAGAACTTGTTAAAATAAGCGATGAGCCGTCTCTTTTATTGGATATTATTCATGCTGATGTAGTGGCAGGTTGTGAGAGTATGGCGCTCGTTGTTGCATTAGTTGCTAAACGAAAGGTGTTTACTTGTTTACCTGGTAACCGAGGGTGTCGGTTACCTCATGAAGAGATTGTAAGAATACAAAATATGCATTAGTCGAATTTGTTGAAGTGCCCTCTTATTTTTGTTGTGTAGAGGCGAATTGACTTATCTAGTTAAGAAAAATTAAAGAAAAAAATAAGTGAGCCGATAGAACATATGAGTTTAGAATTGATCATATTTTTAATAATTTTTTCTTAGTCGATTAATCGTTAAGAAATTCTGGAGGGTAGCATCATGGCAATGGTAATTAGTACAAACGTATCGTCAATCAATGCACAAAGAAAATTGACTGACACAAATAATGCTTTATCAACATCAATGGAACGATTATCATCTGGATTACGAGTTAATTCAGCAAAAGATGATGCTGCAGGGTTAGCAATTGCAAATAAGATGACTTCACAAATACGAGGTATGACGGTTGCCTCTAGAAATGCTAATGATGGTGTTTCTATGGCACAAACTGCTGAGGCGGCAATGGGGGTCATGACGGAAACCATGCAGCGGATGCGTGATTTAGCAGTGCAGGCATCAAATACCGGTGCAGTAACGGGTGATGATAAAAACAAGTTGCAAACAGAATTCCTCCAACTAAACGACGAATTACAAAGAGTAATAACCAACACTGAATTTAATGGTAAGAAAATCATTAATGGTAGTTTATCTGGGGGGATAAATTTCCAAGTAGGGGCTAATACGGCTGCCGATAATCAAATAGCAATTAGTGTTGCGAATTTATCAGGTACTTTATCTGAAGTCTTTAAAGTGAGTATCGGATCAAATACTAGTACTGGCGGTGGTCTATCTGCAATTATTTCTCTTGATGCGGGTATTAAAGCAGTTGATAATGCGCGGTCAAAATTAGGTGCGGTACAAAACCGGTTTACAACCACTATTTCTAATTTGGCTTCAGCGATTGAGAATCAGTCAGCTGCAAGGTCACGTATATTAGATACTGATTTTGCTGCTGAAACGGCTGCTTTAAGTCGGAATCAGATTTTACAACAGGCAGGTACCGCTATGTTGTCTCAGGCAAACCAGGCACCTAACGCTGTACTTGGTTTATTAAGATAAAGTAAGATACATTTTGGTGCTCATGTATAGTATATGGGCATCAACTATAGTAATAATGTGGAGGTGAAATATGAATAATGATATTTCAAAAGTAGTATCTGTCGCATTTACTCCTCTTGCTCGTGATCTTAATAGTTCTCAAGAAGTGCAAGTTGACTCTAAAAAAGAAACTAAGGAGTCATCAGAGTCAGTTCAGGAGATTAGTAAAAATAATGGGCTTGAAAATAAGGTGACATCATTAGACGAGGCAAGGAAGCTAGCTGAGGAAGGTAATAAAATACTTGAGAATGTGCAAAGAAACCTGCAGTTTAAGATTGATGATTCTAGTAAGCAGGTTGTGATGAGTATTGTTGATAAGAAAACAGGTGAAGTAATTAAGCAGATTCCGTCGGAGGAGGTTTTGGCAATGGCTCAAAGATTACAGGAATCAAGTGTGGAAGGTGCAATTATTCAAGATAGAGCTTAGGTGATTGGAGGTATGATATGTCTATAACATCAACGATAGGTATCGGAAGTGGAATGGATATTAATAGCATTGTATCGCAGTTAGTGCAAGCTGAAGGTGAACCTGCGTTTAATGCTATTAGTAGGAAAGAAGATGCTGCAAATGAACGATTAAGTGGGTTAGGTCGATTAAAGTCTTCTTTATCAGATTTTAGAACTGCAACAGGAAAGTTGAATGAGCTTGGTGCGTTTAGTACGCATCAAGTTACTTCTACTAATGAGGATCTTTTGACGGCTAGTGCTGGCTTAGGTGCAGCTGCCGGTAGTTACTCATTAGAAGTTCAGCAATTGGCAGAAGCTCATAAGTTAACATCAGCTGGTTTTTCTGGAGCTGATGCTGTTATCGGCAGTGGTTCGTTAACCTTGTCTGTCGGCGGTAATTCTTTTTCTCTTACCTTGGATGCAAGCAATAACACGGTTGAAGGTATCCGAGATGAAATTAATAAAGCAGCTGATAATACAGGCGTTAATGCAAGCATTATTAATGTAGATGATGGGCTTGGTGGCACTGTTTCTAAATTAGTATTGACAGCTAAAAATGAAGGTACTGCAAATGCAATTACGGTTACTGCGACAGAGGATGCTGCTGCTCCAGGATTATCTCAACTAGTTTATGATCCGCTGGCGAGTGGAGTGACTAATTTAACGGAACAAAATGCAGCCCAAGATGCAAAGATTCTCGTTGATGGTCAAATGGCTACGCGTAGTACTAATTCAATCTCTGATGTTATTCAGGGTGTTACCCTTGATTTAAAAAAGGCTGAAACAGGTACTGTTTTTAATGTTGATGTTAGTATCGATGAAACCAGTATTAAAGAAGTGACTGATGGTTTTGTTTCGGCTTACAATGGTCTGATGGGGGTTGTAAAAGACTTAGGACATTACGATGCTGAAAGTAAAGATGGAGGAGCCTTAGTGGGGGATTCGCTTTTACGTACTGTACAATCTCAAGTAAGGCAGGCGGTTGCCGATACAGTCAGTAGTGCGAGTACAAGCTATAATTCATTGGCTAGCATTGGGATTTCTATTGATAAAGCGGGTGTAATGTCTTCGGATAGTACTGTATTTTCAGATGCACTTAAAAGTAATTTAACAGCGGTCAGTGATGTATTTTCTAGTAGTGATGGCGTAGCGGCAAGACTAGATACACGGTTAGATCAGTATTTAAATTCTGGTGGTACTTTTGATGTACAGACTTCATCATTAAATAAACAAATAAGTCGTTATGCTGATGATAGGGATACTGTACAGGTGAGATTAGATAATTTGCAGCGTGGAATGATGAAGCAATTTATTGCGATGGATGTTGCAGTTGGGCAGTTTCAATCAACAGGTGCGTATTTAGCACAGCAACTGGCCAATCTTTCTTAAGAAGGTAGGAAATGAATATGAGACCTAATATGTATAGAAATAATGCACATAAATATGCGGAAATTCACTCGGAGTCTGTGGCTGAAGAAGCGTCTCCTCATAAGTTGATTCAAATGTTGATGAGTGGTTTTTTAATGCGTATCAATGCGGCAAAAGGAGCTATTTCAAGAGAAGATTTCCAGGAAAAAAGCATTCAAATTTCCAAGGCAACAGGTATTGTGGGGGGGTTGATCGATGGTCTTGACCTTGAGCAAGGTGGTGAAATAGCAGGGAACTTGAATAGCTTATACGATTATATTAATGTGCGTCTTTTTGTGGCGAGCGCAGAAAATGATGTTGAAGTTTTAGATGAAGTCAGTGGGTTGATGCGTGAAGTGCAAACCGCGTGGAATGCAATTCCTGATATGTACCGCTAACGAATGAGTGATGGTATTGAGGTATTACAGCGTATTATTGTTGAATGTGCTGAGGATATAGAGGAAGTTATGTTGGCTGAGGATTGGCAGAAGTTAGCGACTATTCTTCAGCAACGCCAGGTATGTCTTGAGGAAAGATTGCCTCTTTTATTTAAGGAAGATAGTCGAACTGAGTTAGTGAATGTGATTAAGAGAATACAAGTAGATGATGCTGTTTTTTTGTCCGTTTTACAGCAGGAAAAGACTGAATTAGAAAAGAAATTACATTATATAAAACAAGGTAAAAAGTCGGTAAAAGCTTATGAATATTGAATTGTTGCGCTGTGTAAGCTGTTTAAAATTGGCAGCTCTGCCATTTTCTTTTAGTACCTAATGTTACGCAAAAATATGAAAAGTGGCTTAAGCCATCTACAGATAAGGTATTATGTCCCCGCCGTACTGCGTCAGTCATTAGGTTAAGCATAATATCAGTTAGTATTCTGGGTTGCGAATGACGTATATATTTTCTAACAGCAAATAATGGTGCAAAGTATATTTGATTACTGTTATTTTAAAAATGTGATTATTCTTTAATGTCGTTACCTTTTTCCGAAATTCCTACGCTTTTTTTTGAGGCAGTTAATAGAT
>Ga0209707_1001137_pt1 | contig 15312 bp, 17 predicted proteins | sample EN4Hudsemesocosm_FD_184630 | JGI IMG/M metagenome (GOLD analysis project Ga0209707, IMG submission 184630) | Methane-oxidizing microbial communities from mesocosms in the Hudson Canyon - EN4B Hudson Canyon (SPAdes) (version 2) | ecosystem: Environmental > Aquatic > Marine > Cold seeps | place... | reverse complement strand
TGAATTCATCATGAACAACACAGTTACCTTGCCACATAATCATGTCAGCATTTGTTTTATTCTTAATATATTGACCTAAATGCCTATCAGGACCCCACACAATTTTTTTGCCTTCTGACATTAAATGTTCAACAATTTGTATTGCATTGCTTGATGTCACAATCCAATCAGCACGCGCTTTTACTTCAACACTGGTATTGGCATAAACAACAACTACTCGATCAGGGTATTGATCACAAAATTGGCTAAACTCATCAATTGGACAACCAAGGTCCAGTGAGCATTCAGCCTCTAAAGTCGGCATAATCACTGTTTTCTCTGGACTTAGTATTTTCGAGGTTTCCCCCATAAAACGCACACCCGCGATAACCAATGTACTCGCACTATGTTGAGCGCCAAAGTTCGCCATATCTAAAGAATCTGAGACATAGCCACCCGTTTGTTCTGCCAAAGATTGTAATTCATCATCCACATAATAATGTGCAATAAGAACGGCATTTTTTTCTTTTAGTAATGCTTTTATTTTAGCAATATAGTCTGCTTTATTAGCTTCCGTTAGCCATGGGCTCGGTTCAACATTATCAATAAGGTGATCAATACTTGTTTGTAACTTATGCGGAATTGTTTCAGCTAAACTCATGTTATGTTCTCTTGTCTCAAAGCGTTGATAATCGCTACATTGGCAGCGGGAAAATCATCATCGGTCAAATCGTTAATAGTGCACCATCGCAAGCTCTGACCTTCACAGCCCTGAGCGATTCCTTCAAATTCTGTTACGGTCCATACATCTAATAACACAGACTTGTCACTATAATCATGGGCTATTTTTATCAGTGGTTTTGCTGACAAAATAGTAATTGATAATTCTTCTTTAGCTTCTCTTACTAAGGCAGCGAACACCGACTCATCTTGTTCGACTTTGCCGCCCGGAAATTCCCACAAGTCGCCTTGGTGCTGATGAGCCTGCCGTAATGCTAACAATACTTGTTTCTTAGAATTAACAATAACCGCAACGGCAACGTGAACAGGTGTTAGCACACTTAGTCTTTATCCATTAAAACGTAAATAGCACCACAATATGGACAAGCCACTTCACCCTTAGACTTTATATCTAAATAGACTTTCGGGTGAGCATCCCATTGACTGGTATTTGGCATAGGACAACTTAACGGCAGATCAGAGGAGGGAACATCGTATCGTTGTTGTGCACATGATATCTTTTCACTCATAATTAATCTCCAATCTGCCGTTAAACACTATCTTTCTTAATCTTGCTCTGAACTTGTTTCCGCCATAACAGGCGCTTTACGCAAGCGAATATTAAGCTCTTTCAATTGAGGCTCACTCACAGCACTTGGTGCGCTTGTTAACAAACAGCTTGCTGATTGTGTTTTAGGGAAAGCCATAACATCACGGATAGATGCAGAGCCTGTCATCAACATCGCTAGACGGTCTAAACCAAATGCTAAACCACCGTGAGGAGGACAACCAAACTTCAATGCCTCTAATAAGAAGCCAAATTTATCATCTGCTTCTTCTTTAGAGATACCCAATAATTCAAACACTTTACTTTGCACATCGGCTTGATGGATACGCATTGAACCACCACCCAATTCTGTACCATTCAAGACCATATCGTATGCACGTGATAAGCACTTGCCAGGGTCTGTTTCTAATAAGTCAAGATCAGACTCACGAGGCGCTGTAAATGGGTGATGTAAAGCTGTCCAACGGTTAGACTTCTCATCCCACTCAAACATCGGGAAAGCGACAACCCATAAAGGCTGCCAGCCATGTTTAACGAGATCTAAATCATGGCCGACTTTCACTCGTAGTGCACCTATCGCTTCATTTACGATGTGTGCATTATCTGCACCGAAGAACACTAAATCGCCTGTTTGAGCTTCTGTGCGCTTCATGATTGCATCGACAACATCATCAGGGATGAATTTTAGAATTGGAGACTGCAAACCTTCACGCCCTGCATCAATATCATTCACTTTGATATAAGCTAGGCCTTTCGCACCATAGATGCTTACATATTTGGTGTAATCATCAATTTGTTTACGACTCAAGCTTGCACCACCCGGCACTCGTAAAGCTGCAACACGACCTTTTTCATCATTTGCAGGGCCTGAGAACACTTTGAAATCAACACCTTTCATTAAGTCACTAACTTCAACTAACTCAAGGTCAATACGTAAATCAGGCTTATCACTACCATAACGAGCCATTGCTTCAGCATAGGTCATGCGAGGAAATGGATTTGGTAATGCTTGTTCTAATACATTCGCAAATAGGCTGCGAATCATCTCTTCCATCATGTTCATCAAGTCTTCTTCTTCAACAAAAGACGTTTCAATATCAACTTGAGTAAATTCTGGTTGGCGATCTGCACGTAAATCTTCATCACGGAAGCAGCGAACAATTTGGTAATAACGATCCATTCCCGACACCATCAACAACTGTTTAAACAATTGTGGTGATTGAGGCAAAGCAAAGAAATCACCCGCATGCGTTCGACTTGGCACAAGGTAATCACGCGCACCTTCTGGTGTTGCTTTAGTCAAAATCGGCGTTTCAATATCTAGAAAACCATTATCATCTAAATAACGACGTAATTGAGTTGTTATTTTTGAACGGAAACGCATTTTCTGTTGCATTTCAGGACGACGTAAATCAATGTAACGATGACGTAGACGAACATCTTCACTTACTTCTGCTTGTTCTGTTAATGGAAACGGTGGCGTTTCAGAACTATTAAGAATATCAACACGTTTTGCAACGATTTCAATTTTACCACTGCTCAAATCAGCATTGTCACTGCCATCTGGACGTAAACGTACTTCACCTTCAATTTGCAGAACATACTCACTACGAACGCGTTCAGCGATAGCAAAGCTTTCAGCATCTTCAGGATTACATACGATTTGGACTAAACCTTCACGATCTCGTAGATCAATAAAAATAACACCACCGTGATCACGGCGACGGTGCATCCAGCCCGCAACAGTTACAGTTTGTCCGTCTAATGTTTCGTTAACATCGCCGCAATAATGGCTACGCATAATTAAGTCTTTCCTAAATTTTTCTAAAAATATATGTTGCATGAGTTACATGCAACGCTATGTTATTTCGTGCTTGCCGTATTCTCGGCAATCAATTTATCTTTTCCCCATGGCGGTACAACAACCCCCATTGAGATAATCATTTTTAAGCCATCTTCTACAGACATCTCTAGCTCAATCACATCATTTGCAGGCACCATTAATACAAATCCTGATGTTGGATTAGGTGTTGTTGGTATAAAAACACTAATCACTTTTTCATCAGTTTTTTCTTGAACTTCCCCCAAATCATCAGAAGTCATAAAGGCAAAACTCCACACGCCTTTACGCGGATATTCCAATAAAAGCACTTTACTAAACGACTTTGCATCTGTCGCCAGCACCGCTTCCATAATTTGCTTAATGCCTGCGTACAAACTCCTTACTAAAGGAATTCTTGCTAACAATGCTTCCCATGCAGCGACAATTCGCTTACCAAGAAAGTTAGCAACCACCATGCCTGTCGCTAGTACTAATACCACTGCTAGAACAACGCCTAAACCAGGAATATGAACACCAAGTATCATATCGGGCTGATAAGCCTCTGGCAGTAATAGTAATGTCTTATCTAAAAAAGACACTATTGCACGCACCACAAGAAAGGTTATGCCTAGGGGCATCCAAACAAGTAATCCTGCAATAAGATATTTTTTCATTTCATTTAAACCTTAATGACAGCCGCAGCTGGTGCCGCAACCCGCGGCTTTAGGCTTTTTTGTAGATGAGTCACTTTCAGCAATATTACGTTTACCATCACTTTTAAAATCAGTTTCATACCAACCATCGCCTTTCAGGCGAAACCCTGCAGCCGAAACCAGCTTCCTTAATGTTGCATCGTCACAGGCCGGACAATGCACCAGTGGCTCATCACTCATTTTTTGTAATGCTTCAAACTCATGTTCACATGCATCACAACGATATTCATATAAAGGCATTTATTCTTTTTCTCTCTATCTTCATAGGCCCGCAACTTCTAATGTTCGCGTAAGCTAAATAATTTATAACCGCGTGATTATACCTAAAAATGTTCTTTTCGGCTTTTTGACTTTTCCTAGTGCCGCCATAATCAGCTAAACTCTGCTAATGAAAAATCATCACGACTGGAAAGCTATCCGCCGCCTTTTGCCCTATATCTGGGAGTTTAAAGGACGTGTAGCAATAGCATTAGGCTTACTGACCATTGCAAAACTTGCCAACGTTGGTATTCCACTTGCGCTAAAAGGTGCGGTAGATGCGCTCGATCCCCAACAGCAAGATATTATATTTTTGCCCATTGCAATGTTACTTACCTACGGCTTACTGCGCTTAGCAAGTAGCTTATTCAGTGAATTAAGAGACGCATTATTCGCCAAAGTCATATTTAATTCTGTTCGTCGTATTGCTGGCGAAATTTTCAAACATTTACATAATCTATCCCTTCGCTTCCATCTACAACGTCAAACTGGCGGTATATCTCGTGATATAGAGCGCGGTTCTCGTGGTATTAGTTTTTTATTGAACTTCATGATTTTCAATATATTACCCACGCTCGTAGAAATTGCTTTGGTTACCGTTATTTTGCTCAGCCAATATGACAGCATCTTTGCCATTATCACTACAAGTACGATTCTTTTATATATAGCCTATACCCTTGTCGTTACTGAATGGCGTATGCGATTCCGACGCGTAATGAATGATATGGATTCTAGAGCGAATAACCAAGCTATTGATAGCTTATTAAATTATGAAACCGTCAAATATTTTAATAATGAAAATTATGAGTTAAATCGTTACGACGACACACTGGCATCGTGGGAAGCATCTGCAATAAAAAACCAAACATCACTCTCACTCCTCAATATGGGTCAAGGTGCCATCATCGCGACAGGATTAACAATTCTTATGTTACTTGCAGGTCAAGGTGTTGTTGATGGTGAGCTTTCATTAGGTGATTTAGTATTAATTAATGCATTTCTACTTCAACTCTATTTACCCTTAGGCTTTCTTGGTTTTGTTTATCGTGAAATTCGCCATTCACTTGCCGATATGGAACGCATGTTCAGCCTACTTGAGCAATCACAAGAAACCCTCGATAAGCCAAATGCACCCCCCTTAGCTATTCAGGGTGGTGAAATTCGGTTTAACCATGTTAATTTTCACTATGATTCAAATCGAAAAATATTACACGATCTGGATTTCACCATTGAAGCAGGGAAAAAACTCGCAATTGTCGGCGCGAGTGGCTCAGGGAAATCAACACTTGTTCGTCTCTTATTCCGTTTTTATGATCTTCATTCTGGCTCCATTATAATTGATGGTATGAATATTAAAGATGTTCAACAACATAGCTTAAGACAAGCCATTGGTGTCGTTCCTCAAGATACTGTTCTCTTCAACAATACGCTTTACCACAATATTTTATATGGCAACCCAACTGTTGATAAAGCAGCAGTTATTGAAGCTGCCAAGCAGGCCCATATCCATGAGTTTATTCAAAAGCTACCCGATGGCTACGATACCTTGGTGGGAGAACGAGGCTTAAAACTATCTGGTGGAGAGAAGCAACGAGTTGCCATCGCGCGCACTTTATTAAAAAATCCTAATATTCTAATATTCGATGAAGCTACCTCCGCTCTAGATAGTCATTCGGAAAAAGCCATTAATAAAGCGCTACAGACGATCAGTGAAAATAAAACAACATTAGTTATCGCTCATCGCTTATCAACAATTATAGATGCTGATATTATTCTAGTTTTAGACCAAGGCAAAATTATTGAGCGCGGTACTCACCATCAGCTACTAAGTAAGAATGGACATTATTCTGCTATGTGGGCACTACAACAATCTGAAGGATCACACCATGCATAAAGTACTCCTGTTTATCACAACCGTTTTATTTTCATCGTTCTCCTTTGCTGATTGGCAGGTGGAAACATTTACCCACTCAGCTACCGATACCGAATCTAGTTCAGCAATGGTTAGAAATGAGGATGGTTTTGAACTCGCAATTTTTAGATCTAATAAAGGTATTGTCTGGATGGACTTCAGCTTGTCTGATTATGATTTCGATGAACTATCACAAAATGAATTACCACTTTTTCAAATAGATGACCAAAAGCCGGTGCAAATGATTCGGGGCTTTGTCGCAACAATTGTTCCTGAAGATGAAGGTATCAACGCCATTGTATTCAGTGATTCAGAAACTATTTCGACTGACAAAGATTTCAGCGTAAACCATATCGTTACAGAACGTTTACCTGAACGCGTTATATGCCCTATTTTTCAAGGCGAATCTCGCCCTCATCTAGGTACGCTTGAAGCGCTTTTAAATGGTACGAAAATCACATTTAAATATACCTTACTTGATGGTACAAAAGGTCAAACTCAATTTACATTAGATGGCGCAAAAGAAGCGCTTAATAACACTGTTTTTAAGTGATTTCACACACTCATCGAGTCATTTCTTGGACATTTCACCCTCTAGCAAGTAATATAGCTTCCCGAAAACGGACATAACCGTAATTCATAAGTGTACAAAAAGATACACCAAATCTGTTCAGTTCCAGTTCAGCTTTATTATGACAAGCTACAACTGCACTAGGGCAAATAACTTAAATTTTGAGAGGCAATACAATGAAATATGCTAAATCACTTATTGGTGCAGTATTAGGTGCATCAGTTTTATTATCATCAGCGGTTATGGCTGAAGAAAACCACGTAATTACAGCAGCAGTTACAGCATTTAAACCAATGGTTATCAAAATTGCTCCTGGCGATACAGTTTCTTTTGAAAATATGAATGGTCATATTTCAAACACTGTTTTTACGAATAAAGACCACAGTACATCAGAATACATTCCAACAGGTGCTGAAGGTTGGACATCTGGCATGGGTGTAAACATGACAACAAAACCACTAACAGTTGAAGGTATCTACCTTTACAAATGTGACCCACATTGGGGTGCAGGCATGGGTGGTGTTATCATCGTTGGTACACCAACAAACTTAGATGATATCCAAGCTACAAAACCAAAAGGTGCTCTAAAACGCCTTGTTAAGAAAGCAAAAAAAGCACTTAAATAATTTTCATAATTATTGCTAAACAAAAAAGCCCGCATTCTTGTGGGCTTTTTTGATCCAAACCCTTACGTATATGATAAAATTAAGCGTTTTTTAAGTGGGCCAGTCTAATTCTAGTCTACTACATTTTAAGAATTCTTATATTTTATCGCTGGGAGATCCCATCTAATGTCTAACACTGTTGATAACAGTAAACGACGATTCCTAACCACTGCAGCAAGTGTTGTCGTGGGTGGTGCAGGCGCAGCAGCTGTTGCTGTACCGTTTGTTTCGTCGATGTTGCCAAGTGCAAAAGCCCAAGCTGCTGGCGCGCCCGTTGAAGTAGATATCAGCAAACTAGAAGTCGGTCAGTTGATGACGATTGAATGGCGTGGAAAACCAGTTTGGGTTTACCGTCGTTCTCCTGAAGTTTTAGAGAACCTTGGAAGCCAAGACGATAACCTTCGAGATCCTGAAAGTACTGAGGTAGGCCAACAACCTGATTACTGTATTAATGAAGGTCGTTCAATTCGTGAAGAACTAATGGTTTTAGTTGGTATCTGTACTCATTTAGGTTGCTCTCCAACATACCGTCCAGAACTAGCACCTGAAGATTTAGGTGTTGATTGGAAAGGTGGCTTTTTCTGCCCGTGTCACGGTTCTAAGTTTGATCTTGCTGGCCGCGTGTTTAAAGGTGTTCCAGCCCCTATCAATCTCGTTGTTCCACCATACTACTTCGAAGGTGATAATCGCATTATCATCGGTGAAGATGCACAAGGAGCTGCATAATGTTTGCTAGTTTAATGGGATGGGTAGATGCGCGTTTCCCTGCGACAAAAATGTGGGAAGAGCACCTTTCTAAATATTACGCACCAAAGAACTTTAACTTTTGGTATTTCTTTGGCTCATTAGCCATGCTGGTTTTAGTTCTTCAAATTGTCACTGGTATCTTTTTGACGATGAACTACAAGCCTGATGCTGCACTTGCCTTTGCATCTGTTGAATACATTATGCGAGATGTTGAATGGGGCTGGCTAATCCGCTACCTGCACTCAACAGGTGCTTCAGCCTTCTTCATTGTGATTTACCTACATATGTTCCGCGGGCTTATCTATGGCTCATACAAGCAACCTCGTGAATTAGTCTGGTTGTTCGGTATGTTCTTATATATGGCGCTCATGGCAGAAGCCTTCCTAGGCTATTTACTTCCTTGGGGTCAAATGTCTTTCTGGGGTGCTCAAGTTATTATTTCTCTATTTGGTGCTCTACCAATAATTGGTGAAGACTTAGCGTTATGGATCCGTGGGGACTTTGTTGTTGCTGATGCGACATTAAACCGCTTCTTTGCTTTCCATGTTATTGCTGTGCCTCTTGTTATTCTTGGCTTAGTTGTTGCCCACATTATTGCATTACATGAAGTAGGCTCTAACAACCCAGATGGCGTAGAGATTAAGAAAAACAAAGATAAGAACGGTATCCCTGTTGATGGTATTCCATTCCACCCCTACTACTCTGTAAAAGATATTGTTGGCGTGGTTGTGTTCTTATTTATCTTCTCTCTAATTCTTTTCTACGCACCAGAATTTGATGGCTGGTTCTTAGAAAAAGACAATTTTGTTCCTGCTGATCCACTTAAGACACCAGAACACATTGTACCGTTATGGTATTTCACACCGTTCTACGCAATCTTACGTGCCGTACCCGATAAGTTAATGGGTGTTATGGCAATGGGTGGTGCACAAGGCTTATTGTTCTTATTACCATGGTTAGATCGTAGTCCTGTGAAGTCAATCCGTTACCGCGGACCTTATTTCCGTTGGGCACTGACATTATTCATCATCAGTTTCCTTGCTCTTGGTTACTTAGGTACTCAACCTGCAACGGCACTGTATACCAATATGGCACGTGTATTTTCAATCATTTATTTTGCATTCTTCATTTTAATGCCTTGGTATACGAGCATTGATAAAGACAAAGCTGTTCCAGAAAGGGTGACAATGAAATGAGAACATTAATCTCTGCATTATTTATCGGCTTAATGTCGATCACATCAAGTCAAATAATGGCTGCATCAGGTGGTGTTCATCTTGATCCAGTTGAAATCGACTTGTCTGATAAAGCATCACTTCAACGTGGCGCTAAAACATTTGTAAACTATTGCTTAAGTTGTCACCAAGCTTCTTTTATGCGTTATAACCGCATGGGGAAAGATCTAGGTTTAACAGACGCCCAAGTGAAAGAAAACTTAATGTTTGCATCAGATAAAGTCGGCGACACAATGACTGTTGCTATGCGTGCTGAAGATGCGAAGAAATGGTTTGGGGTAACACCACCTGATCTTTCTGTCATTTCACGTGCTCGTGGCACGGCATGGTTGAATACGTATTTGCGTACATTCTATCTAGATGATGCCAAAACAACAGGTACTAATAATAGTGTGTTCAAAGATGTGGGTATGCCACATGTTTTATGGCAGCAACAAGGCTACCTATCTCATAATGAAGCAGGTCATTTAGAACAGGCTACCGATGGGGAGTTATCAAGCTATGACTACAATGTTATGGTCACTGATTTAGTAAACTTCTTAGCCTATATCGGTGAACCTTCAAAAATTCAACGTCTAGAATTAGGAAAATGGGTATTATTATATTTATTCCTGTTATTCCTTGTCGTCTACCCAATGAAAAAAGCATTTTGGAAAGACATTCACTAAATATGGTTTGACTACGAAATGAAAAAGGGAGCCCGCGAGCTCCCTTTCTCATTTTCATAACAAACAAAGCCCTAGATACCATAGAGTATCCACAGGAGTAAGTAATACAATGGCCAATAGCAACCGACGCTCAATGATGACTGTTTACTCAGATCCTTCATGCCCATTAAGTCACCGCACCCGCATCGTAATGCAAGAAAAAAACATTACCGCGAACATTGAAGACGTTATCGATGGTCAATGGCCTGAAGATGTTGCTGCAGCTACACCTTATGGTACTAGTCCCGTATTATTTGAACGAGATATTATCTTATTTGATGCTAATATCATCAATAACTATTTTGATGAGCGCTTTCTCCAGCCACCACTGATGCCATCAGATCCAGCTTCTCGAGCACAAGCACGAGTGATGCTTCATCGTATAGATAAAGATTGGTATTCACTTTGGAACTCTCTATTAGGCATAGAAAAAGGGAAAATGAGTAAGGCGAGAAAAACAGTTCAAGAAGATCTAACTGTATTGGCACCTTTATTTGAACAATTTGAATTCTTTATGAGTAATGAATTCTCATTACTAGATTGTAGTATTGCACCACTACTTTGGCGCCTGCCTTTGCTTAAAATAAAATTACCTCCAAAAGCAAAAGCTGTTGAAGAGTATGCTGAACGAATCTTTGCTAGAGAAAGCTTCCAAGCAAGCTTAAGTGATATTGAACGAGAAATGCGCTAATTGTAAAGTAGACTTGAGCCTATCATGACATCCCAAAGACCTTACCTAATAAGAGCCATTTACGAATGGCTTGTTGATAATAACCTGACACCTTATTTACTGGTTAACGCCACAATTGATGGCGTACAGGTACCGCATGAATTTATCAATGATGGCAAAATAGTCCTCAATATCGATCCTGGCGCTGTTCGTAACTATCATGCTGATAATGAATGGATCAGCTTCTCAGCACGTTTCTCTGGTAAAGCAATGGAACTGTTCATCCCTATCCATGCAGTACAGTCTATTTATAGTAAAGAGAATAACCAAGGCATGTTCTTTCCAGATGAAGAACAGCCACCTGAACCTCCTACCCCCATCAAAGCAGCAAAACGGCCCGGTCTTAAAGTCGTAAAGTAAGTGAACTTATAGCTGGTATTTATCCATCCGGTAGCGCATAGCCATTCGCGTCAGACCAAGCTCCCTTGCTGATTGTGATACATTGCCATTAGTCCGCAACAATGCTCGCTCAATTAAGTATCTTTCCACATCTTCTAGCTTCATCTTCTCTAATTGTCTATCCGCTTCATTAGAAGGATGGTCTTCGACTGTCTGTACGGCCTGTAGGAATAGATCTGTAGTGTTAATGACACCTTGTTGACATAACATCACAGCACGTTCTAATACATGCTGTAACTCTCTAATATTGCCTGGCCATTCATACTGTCGAAGTGCAGTGATAGAGTCAGAAGACAACTCGGGAGATTGTAATCCATATCGCCGCGCAGCTTTTTCTACAAAATGACTCACCAGTAACACGACGTCATCTTCGCGATCTCGTAATGGAGGTAAAATCAACTCTAATATATTTAAACGAAAGAATAGATCTGAGCGAAACGTTCCCTCTGAAACCATCTCTAATAGGTTCCTATTCGTTGCTGTAACAAAGTGTGCCGAAATAGGAATCTCTTTAGTCGAGCCTAAGCGTCGAACAACTCGCCGCTCCAACACATTTAATAGTTTAGCCTGTAACGCCAATGGGAGCTCACCCACTTCATCTAGAAAGAGTGTTCCTCCTTCAGCCACTTCAATTAAACCTGCTTTAGCTTGATGTGCATTTGTGAAAGCCCCTCGTTCATAGCCAAACAATTCAGCTTCTATAAGCTCGTTTGGTAAAGAAGCACAGTCAACATGAACAAAAGGTTTGGTACTCCAGCTACCTGATTGATGATAGAGACGTGCCGCAACATCTTTACCTGTTCCCGTTTCGCCACTAATAAGAACAACAGGATGGCTGTCAGTACTATTTTCAACCAAAAGAGCGATACGTTTAATTTGTTGGCGAAGAGCAATAATTGCAGCACTTGAGCCAATCATTGTGGTTTGCTCTATAGCCTGCCTATCACGTTGGAGTGAATAATCTAGCTGCTGGCTTACCTGTTTATTAGCAAGCACCTTGGATAATATAAGTAGCAACTCATCAAGATCAACTGGCTTTTTCAAATAGTCTGTAGCACCTAATTTCATGGCTGAAATAGCATCATTAATCTCACCATATGCGGTCATGATAATGATAGGTAAATCTTGCCAAGCCTTTTCATTATTTGTACGAATCGTTGAAAGTAGATCAAGTCCACTGCCATCAGGTAATCGGACATCTAATAATAGTAGATCTGGTAGGGTGACTTTTAAAGAGGAATTCGCATCCTGAATTGTTGATGCTATTTCAACGTTATAGCCATCACGCTCGAGTCGTCTCGCAACAGACTTTGCAAATAATGTTTCATCTTCAACGAGTAATATTTTCAGCATAATGCAACCTTCTTTACTTTATTGCCGCCGGTAACATTAAACTAATTTTGGCAACAGTACCGCCATTTATTCCTGCCCCATAGCTTAATGTTCCTTCATGCTGTTTTATAATCTTTTGGGCAAAAGGAATACCGAGTCCGTAACTTAAACGCTTATCATCACTATTTCTTGTCAGCTTAGATAGTGGGTCAAAGCTCATACCATGCCCTTGATCAACGATACTCAAACAAATCACGTTATCAGTCTGCTCATACTCCAAAGTGATTATATCCCCTTCCTGAGAGGCCTCAAGTGCATTTTGTACCAAGTTAAATAATGCTTGTTCGAATAGGTGATTATCTAACTCAACCTTTTTCGCAGCAAGCTGCCATCCGACTCTTTTTAAGCTAATATTTTTATCGACAAGCTGGAGCTCAATTAATAATAGTGCGTTATCAGCTAGCTCTACTAACGTCGTTTCAGATAAATGAGGCCTCATGGGATGTAGATAACTTAATAATGATGTTACCCATAGCTCCAGCCGATCAACAGCCACGATAATATCCGTTAAGGTATCTCTGGTATTTACCGGTATGTCATCATCTTTCGCAACTTGAGATGCTGCACGGATCCCTGCAAGTGGATTACGAATATTGTGTGCAACAAGTGGAACCAACTCCCCCATCGCAGCCTGCTTTTGAGTTTCAACTAAACGATCACGACTACTTACTAAATCAGCAGCCATGGTGTTAATTGCTTCTGATAGTTTAACTAACTCTGTAACGCCAACTAAGGGAATATCATGGCTCAAGTCACCCTTACTTATTAGTTTGGCACCGTCAATAACATCAGACAATGGAAGTACGATATTTTGTTTAACAAAACGTCTAGCAGCAACTAAAAGACTAATAGCCATTAACAATGGCAATGCTGCCAGCCATATAAGCCGTTCGGACCAACGTTGTTGAGAATCGCCTAAAATGCGCTGCTTATCCGTTAATAACTGTTCTAAATTTGCAAATGCAGTTTCTAAATGTGCAAAGGTCTCCTGCTCCAAATCATTATCTAGTAACTGCTTCTCTTCAACTACAAGATCCTCAGTATGAAACAAAACCACCGTTTTATCATAAAAAGCATCATATGCTGTTGAGACCTGGTTAATCGCTAGTCGCTCCTGCTCATCAGATGCTAATGTATTTAATTCGAGTAACTCATCCGTTATCGTACGTGTGTAAGACTGATATTCATCAATAGCATCATTATCATGCAAAAAAGAAGCATCAAAAACTTCTTTCAACTGACGATACAGCTCACCACGAACGTTTTGCACCGATGTGTTCATTGAACCAATACGAAGTGACTCAACCGAACTATGCTGCCAAAAAATAGACCACATAACACCAACGGATATCGTAATAAACACAAGAAAGATGAAACTCAGTTCATGCAGTAATAATGTTGATTGTAGAGAGTTAAATCGCTTAAACATTAGTAAATGGAGTTCAAAATCCTAGTACTTTATTGCCAATTACAGTGATGCCGGAGTAAACCCTAATAAAGTAACTGACTCATCGATTAATGCTTCATCGCCATCTTGCCATTCATCACCATCAGGAACGATAGTACGAACTTGATAGATTCCACCAGGGACAGCTTCAGATAATGTAAATATATAATACTTATTTGCATATAAAGGAAAATCAGCTTTTTTAGGATCATTTATATATGGGCGGATTATATACTGTTCGGCTGGTACTTTCGCGCCATTGAAATCAATTTCAATCTCTTGTTTTTTAGCACCTCGAGCTAACTGCCATTTAACTTTCTTTTGTAAGTAGTGCCAACGTTCAGGGCGTGAAGAGTTAATAGTTTTAGCAAGCTCACGTACATCAAACTCAAGGAAGAATACAACAACACTGTTCCCTTTTTGATTTTCTCTATCTTGATATGGACGGTTAAACTTTCCAGTGAAAAAATCAATATGCGTATCTTTTCGACCGGTATTACGCAAATTCGACAGAACCAGATCAATCGTATCTTGACGGGGTCCATCAACAAAATGTTCTTTCTTATAAATATAGTTCAGCGTACCTTCTTGCTTAATATTTTTTAAATGTGCATTATCAAATATCTCATTATTGATATCTGAAAAGCCTGAAACAGCAAAAGCACTCTGGCTAAACATTAATAGCCCATATGACAACATCGAAACTAACCACATCTTCTTCAAAATCACTTACCTCATAAATATAGAAATTTTCATCAAACTTCTAAATGTTAATGTTATTCTAATTCTTCTTACTAATCTTATTTACTCGTGGAGTATACCTATGACCTTCCAACAGTTGTTAAAGGTCCCAATTTTTTTTATTTTTCTTATACTTCTATTATCTGGTTGTAAGCCGACTGAATCAAGCAGAATCTACCAGAAAGTAAGTTATGACAATTTTGAAGATACACTACAAAATCTTGATATTGCAATATCAGAACACAACTACAGAATAATTCACCGTAGCAATATTGGCCAAGCGATTCGTGATCGTGGGGATAAAAACTATCCTCTTTCTACCGTTATTAGCTTTTGTAATATCACCTATGCTAAAGAAATGATGGAAATAAATTCAGATCTTATTAATGATATGCCTTGCATTGTTACAGTTCGAGAAGAACAAAAAACTGTTATTGTTGGAACAAAATTCATGGTGGTTAATACTGATAACAAGCAACAGAACAATTTTGCACTGCGAATTAATAATAACCTTAAATCAATTATTGAGGCTACCGTTGAATAGGTAACCTCAATTATGATTCTTATTTTTCCAAACGTTCTGGCCGAACTTCACTTAAAGCACCATCAGAACGTGCTTTTAAATAAGCGTATAAATCGCCAATATGTGGACGAATGTTCGGGTCATTAGACCATGTCGGCATTTTGAAACCTTTTGCTGCCTCTT
>Ga0209707_1001132_pt1 | contig 15366 bp, 11 predicted proteins | sample EN4Hudsemesocosm_FD_184630 | JGI IMG/M metagenome (GOLD analysis project Ga0209707, IMG submission 184630) | Methane-oxidizing microbial communities from mesocosms in the Hudson Canyon - EN4B Hudson Canyon (SPAdes) (version 2) | ecosystem: Environmental > Aquatic > Marine > Cold seeps | place... | reverse complement strand
CAACACCTTCCTTAAGAAGATTTAATCGTGATATTTCAGTAGGGGCAAAATGCACTTCTGTTAATACACTCGTAAGCTTTCGATTTGCTTCCTCAGGCCAGGGTGAATAGAGATTACCAGTTCTTAGTCCAGCCTCTACATGCCCAACCGGAATTTGCTTATAAAATGCAGCTAGAGATGCAGAAAAAGTAGTTGATGTATCACCATGCACCAATACTAAATCTGGCTGAAATTCAATTAACACCGACTCAACCCCTTTAAGAACTGCGGTAGTAATATCCGTCAAATTCTGACCTGATTTCATAATATTAAGATCATAATCAGGCACAATATCAAATAAATCTAACACTTGGTCAAGCATTTCTCTGTGCTGGGCAGTAACACATACTTTAGACTCAATCCCACCGTGCTTAACTAGTTCTTTTACAACTGGTGCCATCTTTATGGCTTCTGGTCTAGTACCAAATATTGTCAGTATTTTCATTACCACTCCAAGATTTTCGCATTCATTTCATTGCAAATAATCATCAAAGTACTAATAAAAATTCAATGATGATACTTATCTACCTTATAACATTAACTCACCAACGATTTTTAACAGCTCTATACACTTTCTCTAAGTAAATAGTAACCGAACCTTTAAATCCAGCATATACTTGAAATACCGAGCCAATTTTCGTCTCATCTCCACCCATTCGTGCCTTAAATGAGAATACATGTGGATTTTTATCCTTGTCAATTCCACCTAGATCATACCATTGACAACCCCGCTCTTTTGATTCATTTATCACATGCCATTGCAACAGATAAGCTGCGCGTAATTTTCTTCCAACTTCATTTGTTGCTCCCAGCAAATACACTGAGACATCTCCACTTAAACTTGACAGGTGACCTGCAATGGGTTTTTTGTCAACATATGCAATAGCCAAATGAAACTTCTCCTGCCCTAGTGATTGCTGTTGAACAGTCTGAAAAAACAAGTTATCCATGTCGACATGAAACGACTTTTTTGCTATCAGTTCTTTGAATAGCTCTCCAAAATCATCAAAAAGAGCCGAGTCACCACCAGTAACAATTTCAATTCTCTGCCTTTCACTTTTGTTAAGGTGATTTCTCCATTTCGGATGAAAACCCTTACGAATAGTCTCAAGGTTAACCGATAAATCAATGAGTATGGTCGCATTGGTTTTTCCAAACTCGACAAACCCCGCCTTATGGTAAATAGATATTTCTTGAGCCTGTCGTAAAGAACTCTTATGCCGCTGAGAAATTCGAAGTACAAAGCCTCTATTTTTTACATATTCATTTTGAATTGCCACTAAAGCAGACAATAAATCTTCTGCATACTGTTGCTGCGCCTTATCTACCATTGGCCCCCCACTGATGTATGCAATGCCTCCTACGCCTAAAGGAAGCTTTTTAATTCTGACATTCGATAGAGCTATTACAACACCTTGCTCATCAATAACTGCAATATGTTCAGAGCTAGCACCAATACGTTCTGCTGATCGCCTGCCATACTCCCAATAGTGAGTATAACTATAATCAAAAAAATGCTTTGCCATTGAAAGCCATTCATCAAGACTCAATATTTCAACTCTATAATTCAATTTATTTACTCAGTAATGATCTTAATGATCTTAATGATCTGATTATTCTTCTAAAATAGAACAACCAAGAATACGCACCATCAACAGTTAACCTAAATTCAATAGGCCAAACATTGGGCTCCATAGAGAATCGCCCTATTTTCCCTTGCGGTTGATTAGCACTTACCATTTGCTCTTCAAGAGTTAGAAACTGCGTTAAGCCACTAGCTCTAGCTAATTCTAATACCTCTGTATTAAAATCCCCATGAGGAAAAGCCAAAGACATAACCTTCTTGCCAATCAAACCTTCTAAAATATTCTTTGACTGACGTAACTCCCTCTCCATTGATTTTTCATCAAGGCTGGTAAGTTTGGGATGTGTATGAGTGTGCGTACCTAGAGAAACAAGAGGGTTAACTGCAAGAGCTTTAATTTGATTGCTATTCATTAATTTTTTATTCTTATCGCAATGATTGCTGCCTTCTAGCCACCCTGGATTATCTCCCATATATCCAGTAACCACATAGATTGATACTGGAATACTTAATTCATTGATAGCAGGTAGCGCATTACTCAGTAAGTTCTCAAACGCATCATCGAATGTGATTACTACCGCTGGTTGAGAGAACTGTCGATGATTACTTGAGTTCTTACTGTCCATAGCAACCACCCTATGAACTACAGATTGAATCTGAAAACGGAAGGCCTTAATACTCTCATCAGTAATACCGTGGTAGCACAGTATTACTCGTTTTGAATTAAGGAGACGCCCTTGAAACGTTAATATCCATAAAAAGATAGCTATTGCTAAATATAGCAGACGAATAAGGATACCTTTTTTACTATATACCACCATTACTCCAAAGCTCTTGTTTCCCTAATGGAGGGTATGTTCCTATTACAATGAACCCAGCTTTAAGCCAAGCCCTAAGCGCTGAATCATTCCATGTTTCTACATCCAAATAAATTGAAGCCTCGTCTGAAATTTCTTTTTCAATAATTCTATGTAGCACCGCTGGGGAAATGGAATACCCTCGCCATTCAGGAAAAATTAATGCCGCAAAGAAAATCACACTATCTTTTTCCAATGGAACATACCAGTTACCAAGAGACTCCGCCGTAATAGTCCACCAATACCCAATGATTTTGTCTTCCATAAAAATCCCCCAGAAATTTGCTCCCTGCATAAATAAAAGAAACATTTCATCAGTTTTCTTTTTACCAACAATATCGTATATTTGTTTTTTTGTTTGATAAGAAATATCTGAGAAAATACTGTAATTTCTATATACAACACCATTCAAGAGAGGACTTTCAAAGTAACCATGATTACTATATTTCAAAACAATGTTAGCCTTTTTTACAAAAAGGCTTTTGAACCGAATTCTCAAAGTTTTATATACGGCTCTAACCCCAGATTTTGTTAGCATTCGCCACAATTTTTTTAGCTTGTTCAATTATTATACGCCCACTCATTACGCCTAATCCAAATCTCTCGCCATTGTATAACTTTTTTAGAAGGGTATAAAATGCCGACAGGATTCCAAGCCCTAATAAAAGCCCCTATAATATAGAAATACTCACCAAATCGGATAGACACCTTATTATTCCAATGTTTATGAATAAGAGTAACTTTTGCTTTCAACATTCGTACCATTTTATCTGCAACAATTGTCTCAGAGGCGCCGCCATAATGAATTATTTTTGCATCAGGGTAAATTACAGGCTGAACTCCAATACTCAATGCTCGTAAACATAAATCCGCCTCTTCTGCATACATAAAAAAATCAGAAGAGAAACCATTTAATTTAGACCATGTCTCTTTTTTTAAAAGAAGGAAACATCCCGTCACAATATCCACATTTCTGACAGTATCACGCATCCAGCCACCATATGATTCGCTATCGAAAAATACATTTCGCTTAAAGAGAGCAGTCAACCCAAGTGCAAAACAAAATACACTCCATAACGATGGTTTTTTCCAACATGATGTTGGATCAAAGGTACCATCACCAAGATATGTCCTCCCGCCAAAGATACCTTCATCCCTCCATGATTTAGCAAAAGCTAAAAGTTTATTTATAGCATGATCAAGCACAACAGTATCAGGATTCAGTAATAACAACCACTTCCCTTTGGCTTCTCTAGTAGCAAGGTTATTTCCACAGGCAAAACCAAGGTTTGTCTTATTTGCAATAAGATTTATATTCGGGAACTCTGCAATTATAGCTTCAACAGAACCATCAGAAGAGTTATTGTCCAGAACAATTAACTCATAATCTATTTGCTTAGTTTGCTCAATGACTGACTTAATACAATCAATCGTCATTTGCCGCGTATTGAAGCTTACAATAATTATAGAAACATCACAATTCATCCGTACTACTACCTCCCCAAATATTACTGACACATTTGCAAACAAAACAAAATTCTATTTTTCAATATATGTAGGCGCACCACCCTAGCTCATGAAATACAGGGTCGTCCTATCATCATTTTCACTCACATAAGGAGTGTGAGCCCGCCACCTTCGCACAAAAGCCGCTTTGTTAAGCGATCTCATTTACTTGACGGCTGCCGAAAAACAACTTTCCCCAAGCGAGCTTACAGTTCACTTGGGGCTAGGTGAATCTTTCTGCCATCTACTTTTGGCTAAAAATCATCACTCCGTTTCCGCAATTGCCAGCGTTAACAAGTGAGACTGATCCTTTTTTTATTTACGATAGGTTTCTCTGTAAGCCCCCCACATATCCTTAACCCAAGATGGTTTTTGCCTACCATCAACACGCATAAACCTATCCATATAGTCAAATAAAGCGTCATGCCCCCAGTGAGTATTAATCCCCATAATATGACTAGCTAAAACCCAACCACCCCAATGCATTGCATTAGTATCACGATAAGGAGCATCCCAATTAAGCCCATCATAATCTTTCCTATTAAGATGATTCAACCCCCATTCTGGCATCCCTTCATGCCCCGAAGTCCCCGACTCAAACTCCTGGCCTGCTATATATTCACCTGATAAGTATTCGTCATAATTCTTCCGCTTTCCTGGGTTAGCATGTCCATAGTACTCACCTCCACTAGCATGCTCATGTAACCTATATGGCTGATTTTCATCATCTGGATTTGGTATAAAAATATCATAATCTTGATCTTTCCCGTCAATCCATAGCTGTCTTTGTTCAGATATACTACTTTGCGGTGAAGCAGTCACATAAAATGTTTGTTCATCCTCAGCAAATGACACATAACCAGGACCTCCATAGCCTACCATATCAACACTTACACCACCAATCTCCAACATACTTTGAGCAAGTGGGCTATTTAAAATCCTTCCAGCAAATAAAATAGGAAACTTTCGCCCCGAACCTATTTGCCCATTAGCATTCCAAGTTTTCCATTCAGGACTTTCTTCATCATGAACACCATAATTATCTATACCTATCTGAATTAAGCCAATCAAGAGTTTTTGTTTTTCTTTATTATTATAATTTGATGAGTTTAAAATTAAAGCAATCTGACTAACCTGCTTAGATATCTGTGAACCATCACCAGGTATATTTTTCTCTGGGTGCATATACGAACCACTAGTATCTAAAGCGAAATCAATCCATGGGCGCTCTACCATGCGTTCAAAAGTTTCGTCTTGACTTGCATCCTTCGTTAAGCCTCGAGATAAATCTAGTATATTTATTCCCACTAATGGTATTGAGCCAAGTATTGAGTAATCGATATCACTCACATTAAACTTAACCTGCTTGCTCTCACCAGCATAAGCAGGACGAAAATCACCTACATTAGGCACTTCATTCATTACCGTAAGAATAGCAACCGTTTCAAGAGCCATTTGTTTTGTAGACCAATTTGGCTGTTCTATATTAGAAATAGAAGAAAGCAAAGATGAATTACCATTAATTTTTAATGGATTATTTGTACTTAAATCAGAGGCTGAAGGCCTAGCCTTATTAAAATCGACACTATAGTTTTTTAAACGGCTATCAAAACCTTGAAAAACATGATTACCACGCCCATAATTTGGATTAACATCACTACTTTTAGGATTAATCATAGACCCATTAAGTGTAACACCACCGACCTCTATTGATGATGGTTCAATTCTTATAATATTAATACTTGAATTTATTTCATCAGTTTTCACCCAAAAATCACCATTAGCAAACTTCCCATATTGATATTCTTTATCAAAATACCACGTTATACCAAATTGTGTAACATGGTCTGTCATGAGGATCTCAGGAGCCGCCGAGGTGACTAATGTAGATGTAGATGTAGATCTAGATGTAGTCTCAACTAAAGCTGGCTCAACATTAAAATATGAATAACTTGAATAGCCGTTACCATTAGACGCACGAACACGATATTTATAATCGACTAAAGGTAAAACACCATTATGATCAAAGCTAGTAATATCTCTGCCTAATGTTGCTATATTTTCCCAAATAACAGCATCCAGGGAGCTATCTAAAATAAATTGTATTTCATTTTTTGCGTTATCCGTCCATGAGAGAGTCGTTTCCGTTTCAGAAACTGACTCTGCATTCAAGTCACTTGGTGCCACTGGTAATGGGGTTATATGTGGTGTTCGAAAATTAGCAATTAACGACCTTGTATTATTCATTGATAGCGCATTATTTTCGACACTTCCACCAGTCTCTATTGCATTGTATCGAATATCAGGGTTTGAGAAATAGCTAATTCTTTTACCGCCAGCACAGGCGTTAGACATTATCGTCTGAACCCCCTCTCCACATTCTTGATGTCCATATGAATAATCATATGCACCTATAATGTAATTGGCGTTACTATTTTCATGGCTATTTCCCATGATATGCCCCAACTCATGAGCTAAAGAATAGTTAGAAAGACAAGCATAAACTGAGTCATCATGAAGCACAATGAAAGCAGAATCTTCAAAGCTTTCACTCGGCTCGTTCATCAAATACGTAATACCACAATCACTCGTATCTGCGGTAAGAAGAACAACCACATCTCCCGCTCTATTATTACGCAATGTATGAATTTCATCCATATTACCATCTTGTGGATTTTTCAAGTCAGTTAAACTTGTTTGCGTATCACCGCTCTCAACATAATCTGTTAAAAACATAAGTACAACATTAAGATGAATGCCAACATTACTATTTTTATAAGCTTGATTTGTCATATCAACGGCATTCATTATTTTTGTTCTTACTCCATAATGACCTCTTGCATTCTTTAATGCCTGCAATGTGTAATACACCACAATATCTATGACTACAGGGTCTTCACTATTTGAATTTTTCAACTGAATATCATCACTACTTAAGATAGAAGATATTGAATCGGTTAATAATGGAATAGTTAACGCATTGTTTCTTAAGGAGTCAACCTGATATATAGTATGGAGTAGCCCCACTTTTGGTCGAATTTCATATGTTTTTTCATTAATTTTGACTATTCCTGTCATTTGCTCCCCATAGACTGTCAAAAAAACCTCACTATCTAATTCATTTTCAATGTAACCTATCCATGTAGAAACACCATTAACTCTATCAATTATTCTTGTACGAATAGCCGTAACTCTCAAGTCATCAAATAAGTTCAAGACTAGCTTATTTGACCAAAGTACATCAGTATATATATCAGTAACTCTATTACGTCCTGAAATAACTTTTATAGGCAACTCACTATCTTTATATTGTTCATAACTAACATTACTGAATACTTCAGGTAGATAATCTTCCAGACTACCTGCTGACGCTGGGGATTTTTCCATTTGTGAGTTAAACTCGCTCACATTATCAGGTATAGTTGAGCAGCTAAAAATAAAAAAACAGCTTAATATTACTATAAGTTTAATTTTTTTCATATTATTCACATTTTGTAAAGTTATAAATATATAAAGCAAATGCTTATCAAAATTTATTTCATGCGCGATCCGCAGGCATTTCTTCAAGTCCAAGTACATTGTTGCATATTTTATAATAAATCCTACTGTACCTGAGTACAATAATTTTTTATAACGAGGTGTAGGGCACAGCTGAACAAGCACATATAAATTTTGGGGCGCTAAAATAGGCTGCCAAAAGCTTTCTAGCATTCACCGCTACCTTTGCAATCGAGCAGAGTGATTACACAACATAACTGAAACCGAAAAAGTTAAGTTCTCTCTCTAAAAATCAGTGAAACGGAGCGCAGCGATAATTTTTAGTCCGCAGTAGGCGGCAGGGAAATTCGCCAATCCGAAGTGAGCTGTAAGCTCGCTCGGGAGGCAAGAATTTTATCCCGACAGCCGTGTAGCTTTAACGAAGCCGCTTTTGTGCGTAGTTGAAGCGGACGCAGGACGAGCCAAGGCATTATTGACGCCTGTGGTGAATCGATTTTTGCGACAGGAGTCCCAAAATCTTTAGGCGAGCCACACAGTGGCGCGCTAGTAACAACCTCTCAAATTCATCAAGCTAGCGGCATTTATTTAACACAGGTAAAAGAAAATCAGGCAATATTTTTAAAACAATGCAAGTTATTGCCTATAGCAATTTACGCCGCTTTCTGAAACAGTAAGCCATGAAAAAACACATAGGCGAGTGAGCACTCGCAGAGCTAAATTATTTTTCTTGGAGTTACCACCCTTAAACGCTCACTGAGAAAGCAACGGTTTGTCGGCACTTATTGTCATGGATATGATTGATAATAAACCACTATCACATACAGGCATAGAACCTATCAGTAATCCTCCTTATTTTATAAACACTACAACTTTTCTCTCTCAATACTCCGAGTCACAACAGCTGGAACTCCAACTGCAACAGAATAAGGAGGTATATCCCTTGTCACTATACTCCCAGCTCCAATAATACTTTTTTCCCCAATATTCACACCTTTTAGAACCATAACTTTCTCACCTAACCAAACATAATCTCCAATACATACAGGTGAAGCCTCTAATTTACCAGTATTCCATGGAGGCTCAAACTGCATATCAAAGTCGTGATCATGATCTGATATAAACACATTAGACGCAATAAGACAACCCTGGCCTATTTCAACCGACAACGCTGCACCTATATGTACAAAAGGGTGAATTTTTGTTCCATCACCAATAGTTAATTTAATTTTTTTATCGGAAGAATCGGAGGAAAATGCCTCAATCCGTCCAAACCGCCATACATTTACATTTTCACCAATATCTATTGAGCTACCTCCATAAATATAAGAAGGACTATCTATAACAGATCCTTTCCCAAAAGCAAAAAACCTTCTTAGCCAATAAAAATACCTAAGTTTTCGAGCAGACCAACTTAATGCTCTAACAAAAAAGTTAGGCTTTAGTGTATCACTTAATATTTTCATAACGTTCACAACCTAGCATAAAATTCATTATTGACACTACTTTTAGGTATTCAGTTGTAACCCAAAAAGGTTGGTTACAACTCATTATTAAGCATTTCAGATTCATAAACTTGATAAAGAAATTCTTCCAACTTGCGAGCAGCTACTGACCATGAGTAACAGCTAGCTGTTTTCTGTGCAGCAACCTGCATTTGAGCCCTCTTATCAGGATTATTTAAAAGATACCCAACCTTTTCCACCATAGCATCTACATCACCAACTGGAACAATAAACCCATTAACACCGTCCTCAATAATATCCTCCGGCCCACCACATCGAGTACTTATTACAACACACCCACATGCCATTGCTTCTAAAACAGGCATTCCAAACCCTTCTTTATTGCTAGTTAAAAGCCATGCAATTGACTTAGAGTAAAGCTCTCTCGCCTTTGTTACTGATGGTAGGCGCCAATAAGTGTCAACGCTATAAGCACCTGGTCTACGACCACTTCCATATGAATATCTAGCTACCTGTGAAGCGTGACTTTTTATCCACTCCATAACAGCTATTGTCATTTCAGGCCCCTTAGTCGCCCCCCATCGTAATGCAGCACCTATACCATCACGTTTAACCTCCTCAAATTCCGGATAATATAAGTCAGTATCAACACCATCAGGAACAACACCAAGAACATCTTTGCAAGCAACTTCTCTGAACATATCAACAAGGTGACTTGAGACAACTAATACATATTTAGGAAGCTTCCATGCTTGAGACATCTGCTCCCAATTTTCCAACTCAGCACCATGACAATGAAGTACTTTTATCCCATGTTCTTCAGGTAATTCATGAGCATCCAAGGTTGTTCTTGCACACATAGAAAGAATAATTTCATCTTGAGCAAAATCGAGTACTTTTAAAGTATCATAAGACTGACTTTCTCCCTGGAAACCAGAAAGCCAATCATGATTTCCATAGCGGAATTTCAAATACGCTGCCTGCAAAATCCTCCTTAGTGAAAAGTTATCTGTACGATAAAAAATACGAACCTGATGCCCACGATTGAGCAACTGATTGCCAAATTCGACAATTGCACGAACCCCCCCACCAACCCCGGAATTAGGAAGCAAAAAGGAAATTAATAATTTTTTATTGCCGTATTTCATAACTAAGAGACACTTCCATTTTTATTAGGTTACTAGTTGATTTTTCGAGATTTATATTGCCAAAGAATACGGTGAGCCATACCTAGAGAGGCGCAAAGAATTACTAGCATAAAAAAGGATTTAAGCCTAAGGCCATGGTGAAATGCTTTTATATAACATTGACCCGCTTCTTTTATTTTCCCTACCCGAGCCTTTGATCCACCGAGTGCATAGAGGCTCTTAGCAAGCTCATAAAGTACAATTTTACGGTCATTTGCATTATTTAGACAAGGAGTCTTAAGGAGGTTTTTTAAAACTTCTATTTTAGCATTTAAGCTATAGTCTACATTGCTTTCTCTCACCCTGGATAAACGATCTTCTCCTTCATTCAAATCTCTGATTAAAACCCCTGGGTGGACAGAAAATGCCCAAAGTCCACAAAGAGCAACACGTGCAGCAAAATCGGTATCCTCCCATAGAGAAAGTTTCTCATTAAACACCCCAGAAATCTGCACTATGTCAGCACGAACCATAATAGCCTGTATAACAGCAATCGAATCATTTATAACCCATGCTAGAGGATCAGTAAGAACCCCTTCCTCTGCATCATTGTGATGTATTGAATTAACCCAAAATGATTGCAAGTCAATTCCTGTCTTTTTATACCAAGAAATATTACAGACATGCGCAACAAGCCGTAAATCGGCCTCCATTATTTTGACTTGATTTTCAATTTTACCTCGCATCCAGCGATCATCTGAATCAAGAAAAGCAATATATTTAGAAGTTGCTAACTGTATTCCATGGTTTCTTGCTGCACTTACTCCTTGGTTTTCCTGATACACATAGCATATATTATTACCATAAGCTCGAACTACTTCAGCCGTTTTATCAGTAGAACCATCATCCACAACAATTATCTCTTTAACAATTACGGTTTGTAATAAAACACTTTCAATTGCCTCAACAAGATACTCAAGCCTGTTGTAAGTTGGAATAATGACAGTAACATCAACTTCACGTCGAGAATTCATAATAAACTACCTTTGTAAAAACGCATGATCAGAAGAGTACCCTAGCCGCTTAAGCACAGGAGATACCTCTTTTTTCATACGTTTAACAGTTGATACCTCTAGTTCAGTCCAGTTTTCTAGACTTTTATAAAAAGCTTTACTATGGGAAGCTTTTGGATCTTCCAACCCAGGCGTTCGACAGTGATCAAAGTCATAAAAACGAAGCACTTGTTCCTCCCACTCCTCTCCTATATGCTGGAACACTGGGCGAAGAGCTTTTTCAGGGTTATTTACTAGCTCTTCATAGTACACTCTAACCCCCCTGCCACCAACTTCCTCTTCAAAGTCCAAAATTTTTTCACACTGTTTGGCCCAATATCTAGCACCACCAACATAAGGATCACCGCAATCAATTTTATGTTTTTCTGCAGGCTCTATTGGCATATTTGCAACTGAGCAAGCTACATCCAGTCCATGTCTAAATAAAAAAATGTATCTAGCCTCAGAGCCATAGAGTGATTCAATAAAATTCATATTATCAACATAGTGAGGACATTTATCAACCCAACGAACTTTGCCTCGTGATTGCGCATAGGTATCAAAAAAATAATCAATAAATTCTTTAAACTTTTCTTTTACATGAGTTTCTTGAAACCCCATTCCTGCCAAACCTTTCAATGCCAATTCATCTTCCCAGAGTTTAGAAAGTGGACTAATAAACATTGACTCAAGTGGACATGCAATTCGGCTGTGACTATCCAGAACAAGACGCATTAAAGTTGTACCAGAACGATGAACACCAAACACAAAAACAGGTGGAAAAGTAGATTTTTTGGGCTCTGGAGTACGAAATATAATTTTTTCCCTATAAAACCTTCGAACCATGCTTCTAAGTATTTTTCTCATTAAATATTCTTCCCTATAATTATTTTATTGCCCCAATCCCTATACTTTAACTCAATTTTACGCACCAAAATAAAGCAAGCCATTACTGCGATAATTGTTAATATTACTTGAACCCCTAAATTAATATAATTAACCTCTAAAAATATTTTAGACCCAATATACGCCATAGAAAAAACTACAGCCCCACCTATAACTAAGCCTAGGATAAGATAGGCATAGTAAATAACCACCGACAACCCAAGAGTTTTTGATACATAAAATGGCTGTATAAATCCACGTATTAATAGCATTGGTAATGCCGTCCCCAAAGCTACACCTATTATTCCATACCGTGTAACCAAGACAATACTTAGACACAAGTTTAGAACCGCTTCAAAGGAGCTAGTAACGGCATACCAATGATGTTTTTTTAACGCATACATCAATCCAATGCCAACATTTTGCGATACAGCCACCGCATGCCCTACTGTTAAAATAATCAAAATCTGGATAGATGCTTCAAAATCATGCCCTACCCACAACAAAAGAAAATCTCCCCCATACACAACAAGGATGGCCGCCAATGAAAAAGCCATTAGGCTACATACAAACAGCGCCCGAAGAAAGAGAAGAGATAATTCTTTTTTCTCCCCTAACATATCCAACTTAGCAAAGCGAGGAGTAATTACCCCCATTGCAGAAACAACAAGCCGTACAAAATACCTAACCAGTAAAGATGCGACAGCAAAAACACCAACTGCTGACATATCAACAAACTTTGCAATAACAACACTATCTACATTCAGTCGTATCGTATCAGTAATTGCTATTACAGTTGTTATCCCCCCAAATGATACTAGCTTATAAAGCACACCTTTATCAATGCTTTTTATTTCTATTCGAAACTTAGAAATATAACGAAAGCAACATATTACATAAACTCCTTCAGTTAGCAGCACAGTAATTAAATGCGATAAAGCGACGCCCAGCAATCCCCAGCCATAATATAGAAACGAAAAAGTAAGACTTGCTCGAATTAAGTTACTCGTAGTTACTACTATATTTGTAATAATGAACATCTCGTGTGCAATTAATGTGATTTTAAAAACACTTATTGCAAAACGTATGGCCATCGATAGCGCTAATATTTCAATTGCTAATGAAAAATTCTCGAGTCCTTGTTGCGGTACATCAATAAGTTTAGCTAAAACATCAGATAAAAGAAATGTCCCACCAACAATACTAATCCCTATCGTAATAAAAAAAGCAAAAGCAGTGCTAACTATTTTTTTAACTTCACGCTCAGTCCCTTCTCCAGAAAAGCGTGCCACATAACGCATTACTGCACTAGCTACACCGAGATCTAAGAACCCATAGTAGCCAATAATTGAACCAATAATCACCCAAATTCCGTACCCAGACTGCCCAAGGTTATGAATAATGACAGGCGTTAAAATAAAAGCAAGAATAGCCTCAACACCTAGGGTAGCCCAATTGCTGAATGCATTAACAAAAAATGTGTTTTTTTTAAATAACATATAAATTAAATATTAGGCAAGGATTTTTTTTTACTTGCATGATATACCTGCGCACTATATGAAACTGTGCCGCCAAGAAAGAGATAAAACGCACTGACCATTTGTCCAAAATATGAAACTGCGAAAAAGTTCATCAGATGAACAGATAAAATCACACCAAGCGCCCAGAGCACCCAAGTCTGATTTATTGATGTGGCTTTTTTCATGCCTCTACCAATAATTGAAAATACGCTTATTAAAAATAAAATAAATAATAACATCCCTAGCAAACCTGCCTTTACGCCTTCAAATAAATATTGATTTGTTATATCCGATAAAGCATGCCCCCAGTGCCCTGTAGATAAAATACCAATCACCCACCACTCGTTAATATGCTCCACAGCTTTATCAATGAGATGATACCTGTGCCAACCAGTTGAACCACCAACAACGTTAATTCTTGAGATTAAATGCCAAACAGGAGCTTCCATAATAAGGTGTAAAAATATAAGCAGACTTAATAATAGCCGCCTAAATAAAGGTAAAAGATTTCGTTTATAAAAAAGTAAAAAACCTAGGGCACCAAAGATTACAGCCATTATCGGAGTACTTGATGCAGAATTAATTACTATCAATACCATACAAACAATAAAAAATATCCCTTTAGAAAAAGAAAGGTCTTTAGTTTTCCACAAAGCAGCTAATAATGGCAGAGAGCTTGCCCAAAAAACACCCGCCGTAATCGGGTGCGAAAACGGACCTTGACATCGCATTCTTCCATCTCGTATATATGTAATCTCAGGAACTCCACCAAATACTGAAAATAAATTCCTTCCTGACCAACGCTCAACCAAGAAAAACAAAAGAGTTGGAATTGCAAAATAACCCAATAATGTAACAAGTTGTTTAAAATCATCAATTGAACGAAGATATACACGTCCAACAAAATACGCACCAATTACTTCAATCATATAACCAATACGAGTCACGCTACCAGATAGTTCTCCCACCAAAATCCCATAAGCAATAATACTCCATATTGCCCACATGCGTATATATCGATCAGGCTTTTCAAAAGATATATTTCGATATTCTTTTCTATTAAAAATGCGGAAAATCGTAAAAAGCAAAATAATTCTTACAAAACTAAAATCAAGCGATACAACGACAATACGCTGCGCACTGGGAATTAGTGTAATCATCACTAAAAGCGGAATTACCACATATTCTCGAGACAACATCAATACAGATAAGATACAAGCGATTAAAACAAAAACTCCAAACGGATGCAAATTAGACACACCAGCCCAATCAAGATGACTACCCCTCATTTATATTTTCCCATTCATTAAATTCAATAGTCAAATACCTCCGGCAAAACCGGAGGCTTGAAAACAGTAAACCGCTCAAAGCGGGTTAATTTATTTACCACCTGAAGGCATAGGTATCTACACAAGTTCAACTAATTATAAAACAATGAGTTAAATTCTATTACCTGTGATTTTTGGCAACATTGAGTAATAAAAATCAACATACGGGACCATACATCTTCATGAAAAATCAATTTTTTTTATAAGTTATTGATTTTAAATTATAAAGATATGTAGATACCTATGCGTATAAAGTGACGGGGTTCGCAAAAGGCGATCTACCCATCCTACGGACAACCTAACACCAATATGAAAATAATCATGTTCTGAGGTTTAAGTGTTTATATATTAGGATTGGTGTTACGTTAAACCATTACATCAATTTTTAAAATAATTATATACAGGGGTATATTAAAGTTTATGCTTGAATATAGGCGAGTATGTAGTCTTTTAAGAAAACTGAAAGGAGCGTTGCAACGATAAGCCATTGCATTCTATCGAATTTA
>Ga0209707_1001129_pt1 | contig 15375 bp, 14 predicted proteins | sample EN4Hudsemesocosm_FD_184630 | JGI IMG/M metagenome (GOLD analysis project Ga0209707, IMG submission 184630) | Methane-oxidizing microbial communities from mesocosms in the Hudson Canyon - EN4B Hudson Canyon (SPAdes) (version 2) | ecosystem: Environmental > Aquatic > Marine > Cold seeps | place... | reverse complement strand
CGAAGGTTAGGGCTTCTTGGGCGATTCTCATAAGGCATGTTCCTGATAGTACATATGGTATTATCCAGTCAATTATAACAATATTTACACTTTTTTTCTAAAGTTTTTTATGGCACTAGACAGTAATTCAACATTAGCTTCCAGACCGGTTAAAGAGGTCTATGCTGTTTCACGACTGGTCCGTGAGGCAAGAGGCGTATTGGAAGGCTCATTTCCGCTTATATGGGTGGAAGGTGAAATATCAAACTTAGCTATGCCTGCATCAGGGCATATTTATTTCACATTAAAAGATGAAGCTGCGCAAGTACGCTGTGCAATGTTCAGAAATCGTAATAGAAATGTACGTTTTACGCCGAAAAATGGCATGCAGATTTTGTTACGAGTTCGAGTCACTTTATATGAGGGGAGAGGTGAGTTCCAACTTGTTGTAGAGCATATGGAAGAAGCGGGTAGTGGTGCTTTACAACGCGCTTATGAGGCCTTAAAACATCGCCTTGGTGAAGAAGGCTTATTTGATCAGGCTCATAAAAAAGACTTACCAACATTACCGCAAAGTATAGGGGTGGTTTCCTCACCTGATGGCGCTGCAGTGCACGATATTTTAACGGTATTAAATCGCCGATTTCCTGCTGCTAATGTCATTCTTTATCCTGTTGCGGTACAAGGTGGAGATTCAGCCAAGCAAATAGCCAGTATGATTAACTTGGCAGACAGTCGACAAGAGTGTGATGTATTAATTGTTGGTCGTGGTGGTGGTTCATTAGAAGACTTATGGAGTTTTAATGATGAACTTGTTGCTCGAGCACTTTTTACTTGTGAAATACCTGTAATAAGTGCTGTTGGTCATGAAGTTGATTTTACTATTGCTGACTTTGTCGCCGATGTTAGAGCGCCAACGCCTTCAGCTGCTGCTGAATTGGCAGTGCCTGATGCGACACAATGGTTAGCGAAGGTACATAGTCACAGTCATCGACTGAGTTTATTGATAAAACATCGTTTACAAGATGAAAAACGACATTTAAATAATTTACAACAAAGGTTGCCACAGCCTTTAACAACCATAAATCAACATATGCAACGTGTCGATCAGTTGGGGCAACAGTTAAATCGAAATTGGCTGCAGATAATTAACAATAAACGCCAACGAGTAGATTATTGGTCAGTACGCTTAAAACATCCCCAAGCTAGAATTGAAGCTAATCAATATAAATTAACGCATTTGAATGAACGTTTACAGCAAGTTGTAAAACAAAAACTGACTCAAGCATCATCTCAACATAAAACCTTATTTCAACGCTTACAATTAAATTCTCCCTTGCCGAAGATCACGCAACAGCAGGCAAGCGTAGGGCAAGCCAGAAATCAATTAGATAATGCGATACAAAAAATAATTGAACAGAATAAAGCTGATTTATCTCAAAAAATGAGGACGCTTGCCGCAGTAAGCCCTTTAAATACTTTAGAGCGTGGCTACAGTATTACGACAGAGGCTAAAACAGGACAAGTGATACGTTATGCTGATGATGTTGAAGTGGATCAAGAGATCACTATTCAGCTTCAAAATGGAAAAATGAAGGCTGTTAGAAAATTATAGGTTTTCCATATCTGTAGGTCGAGTTTTAACTCGACATGTTGGATTGAAGTCCAACCTACCTTAGCCTTGTTTAAGGATGATGTGAGAGATTTTCCCCACAATGCGGGCAGTGAGTCAGGTGACCTGTTCCGGCCAATCTAATCAGAGCCTTACTTTCTTTTAGAGATAAACCTAATGATATTCTAAGTTGCTCAATATCACGAAGTTCTTCATGAGTAAGTTTGCCATCAGTTAATGAAGACATTAATTGCGCTCTAAATTCATCACGGCGATTTTGCATTTCAATCGTGAAGCCACTGGCGATAATACCGGCGGGCAGTGCGGCAAAACCAACACCCAAGATAGTAATAATAATGCCTAATACTTTCCCCGCGAATGTGATTGGTACAACATCACCATAACCTACAGTGGTTAAGGTGATAGTTGCCCACCACATGGCTTGAGGGATTGAGCCAAAGGCTTCTGGTTGAGCTTCACGTTCAACTAAATAAATGCCTGCAGAAGCAAAAATAATAAGTATAAATAGAATGCTTAAAGCGGAGACAATGCCAGGAAATTCATTTTTGAGTACCTGCACCAATGTACTGAGCGAGCTAGAATATCGTGTTAATTTTAATACCCGTAATAATCTGACTACTCGTAAATAGCGTGTGTCTAACTGGATAAATAAACCTAAATAAAATGGCGCAACGGCTAATAGATCAACTAGGGCTAATGGGCTTTTTGCATATTTCCATCGACTACGCCATGGCTGCTCAGGATCAATTTCAGCAGCACTCCAGATACGGGTAATATATTCAATTGAAAACAAGGCGATAGATATGTATTCAAACCAAACAAACCACGATAAATACTCACCTCGTACTTTCGGCATTGTTTCAATAAAAACAATTACAACAGTAATAGCGATAAAAAACATTAGGACAAGATTAATCAGTCGAGCTAAACCGTGATGCTCAATCTCGAATATTTGATGGGTACGATGTCTTAGTGTTACCTGCTCAGTATTTTCTACGCTATCTGTCATGTTTTATTCACCTACCTTTTAGAGACGGAAATCCCTACCAAGATAGACGCTTAAAACTCGTTTATCTTTCATGATCTCATCAGGTGAGCCTTTTGCAATGACTTCCCCTTCATTAAAAATATAAGCACGTTCACATACTTTTAGCGTTTCACGAACATTATGGTCAGTAATTAGAATGCCAATGCCACGTTGTGCCAATTCTTTAATAATGCCTTGAATATCAAGTACCGAAATGGGATCGACCCCTGCAAAAGGTTCATCTAATAAGATGAATTGTGGATCCATTGCCAAGGCGCGAGCTATTTCTACACGGCGGCGTTCACCACCGGATAAAGCCATGCCCAAAGAATCGCGGATATGTTCAATATGAAAATCAGCTAATAATCGTTCAAGTAAATCTAATTGGTCTTTTTTATCTAGATCATTTCGTGTTTCGATTATCGCATAGATATTATCGGCTACACTTAGTTTTCTAAATACAGAGGCTTCTTGGGGTAAATAACCTATTCCAAGTTGAGCTCTTTGATGAATAGGATCTTGTGTTAACTCTCGTTGATCAAGAAAAATAGTGCCATGGTCAACAGGAATAAGACCAACAATCATATAAAAACTGGTTGTTTTACCTGCACCATTTGGACCTAAGAGACCTACAATTTCACCACTATTCACCTCAAGTGAAATGTCTTTGACTACTTGTCGGTCACCATAGGTTTTTGATAACGATTGGGCAGATAAAATACTCATTTCAGAAATTATTTCCGCTTAGTTAGTAAGTTGAACATAACGGCGAGCAACCCAGCCAATAACGACTTGATCATCAATGACGCCTCTGACTTGTAGCCATTTTTTTTGCTCAGTAAGAACAATCAGCTCATCACGGGCTTTGAAAGCACCAAGCTTATTGTATTGTGTGCCAGGACCGGTTCGTACATTCAAATTTGTTGTCGTGACAGCCGTTGGATAGCTATCATCTTGTTCAGCAGCTGGAACACTAGGTGTTAATATTGATACAGGCTCTGGTTTAGTCGCTGTTGGTTTTGACTTTTTCTTACTGCCTGGTGGTTGAATAATGATATGAATTCGTTCACCTTTACGAGGCGTTGTCCCTTCTTTAACGGGCTTTGAACTGGCATTGACGATATTTTTTGTAATATCGTATTCAATACGGTCGCCACTAAACTCATCACCATTTTGCCAAACATGACCTTTGCCTAGTAAATAAATTTTTTGTGATTGTGCATGATATTCCATTTGCAATGCACTAGCACGGATTGGCTTTTCACCTGGTTTTTGGACTTGTTGGTATTTGGCAAACTGTCCTTGAGCTACAGCTTTAGTCAGCTGTTTATTTTCATCGTAATAGAAGGTAATTGTATCGCCTTCAATTCGTAATGTACCTTGCGTTAATATTGCTGTTCCCTTGTACTGGGTAACGCCTTTTTCATCATCAAGTTGAGCATGATCCGCTTCAATATCAATCGGTTTTTCTCGATCGCTAGGCAGTGCAAAAGCTAAACTAGGTAAGAGTAGTAGCGTGATTAACAGTTTATTGTGTAGTTGGCGCATCATAACGTCCTTTGACTCTCGAGTGGAGATTAATCATTTTATCTTCAAGTGAGGCATGTAAGCCAACGGATTCAGATTTTCCGTAAGGTGACTTCATACTGACAGCAAGATCAGTATATGCCGTATTGTGTAGTGTATCTAAATTGAGCTTTTCAGTTCGTAACTCAACATCAGAATCCTCTTTCTGGGTGATAATGACATTACCGGTGAGTAAAATATCATTACCTTTACCTTGGGTAGACCCTTTATTTGAAGTTATTATCCAAGTATTTTTTTCAGCTTCGATGAATTGGGCTGTAGGAAATAGAATCTCTGTACTATCATCTTCTGGGTAATGAGCCATTTCTTTACCATTAATGATGCGTGATGGATTACCCTCTTTGTCCATAACAGTTAATGTAAAGTCAGTCATTGCATAATCACTGGCTTTATTGAGTTTACTGTCTAGACTAGCTTGTTGTTCTGATTCTTCACCAGATAATAACCACAGAGTGACTACAGCCAAAAGAGGCAGCAGTATTTTGGCTAAAAAAGAAAGATTAGAAGTGACGTTCAATTTGATCTTGTAAGGTGCCTTGACCTTCCATTATGAGTTCACATACTTCTCGGGCAGCACCTTTACCACCCTTAGCGGGCGTTATCCAATGTGCATGTTTTTTAACGAGTGCATCAGCATCTTGTACCGCAATAGCAAGACCAACCCGACTCATGATGGCTAAATCTACCCAATCATCACCAACATAAGCACATTGCTCCGGCGTTAAACCTAAGCGTTCAATCAGTTCTTCAAAGGCTGGCAATTTAACTTTCTGCCCTTGGTATAGGTGATTAATGCCTAAACTATTCATGCGATGTTCCACTACTTTTGATGTTCGGCCTGTAATAATGGCAATTTCGATTCCTGTATATTGCAATAGTCTCATGCCATGGCCATCACGAGAGTGAAAAGCCTTATATTCCTCGCCATCATCACCAATAATAATACTGCCATCGGTGAGTACGCCATCCACATCAAAAATGACTAGTTTTATATCTTTAGTACGAGCGAGAATATCTTGCATATTAAACCCTAATTATCAACTGTTGTTAAACAACGCCAGCACGAAGTAAATCATGCATATTAATGGCACCAACAAGTTGTTGTTCACTATCAGTGATTAACAAAGCATTAATCTTGTGGCGTTGCATAAGCTCTAATATTTCAGCAGCTAACATGGTTGCTTGGCCGGTAATACAGTTACTAGTCATAAAGTCAGCAATTGCTGTGGTATGTACATCCACTGTTTGAGCTAAAACGCGTCGTAGATCACCATCGGTAAAAATACCAACGATATTACCTTTATCGTCGATGACGCCCGTCATACCTAAGCCTTTATTGGTCATCTCAATTAAGGCATCGCTGATAAGGGCTTTGTCACTAACAGTGGGAATGGTGTCACCGGTATGCATAATGTCGCTAACATGGAGCAATAAGCGACGACCAAGGTTGCCACCAGGATGTGATAATGCAAAATCTTCAGCAGTAAAACCACGAGATTCTAATAAGGCGATAGCTAGAGCATCGCCCATCACTAATGCGGTGGTAGTGCTTGATGTTGGGGCTAAACCGTGAGGACAAGCTTCTTTTACTGCACTGACATCAAGGTGAGCATTGGCATTTTTTGCAATCGTGGAATGAGGCTTCCCTGTCATCGCAATAAGAGGAATACCTAGACGTTTTATCAACGGTAAAATAGTGAGTACTTCACTTGTTTCACCGGAATTAGAGAGTGCGATCACCACATCTTTATTGGTGATCATGCCTAAGTCGCCATGGCTTGCTTCACCAGGATGAACAAAGAAAGCGGGGCTACCCGTGCTTGCCAATGTGGCGGCAATTTTGCCACCAATATGTCCAGATTTCCCCATACCAATAACAACAATACGACCTTCACATTGAAGTAAGTGTTGGCATGCGGCAACAAAATCATCATCAATGCGGTCACGTAAGGCAGTTATTGCCTCTAACTCGGTATTGATAACGGCAAGTCCTAAAGACTTAAGTTGTTGGGCTTCAGTATCTGTCACGCTGGTATTCCTGACATACTTTGGTAAGCAAGAAGACCATTATAAGCGATATAGATAAATAACATAGCTACCCCAGCAAAACGACCAATATGACCTTTATTGCTGCGTGCAAATAGATAGAGCAGGACAAATAAACCGATCATAAATGGAAAGTCACGATTCAATAATGAGGGATCTATATTGGATGGTTGAATAAGTCCTGGCATTGCTAGAACAGCCAGTAAATTATACATATTCGAACCTATAATATTCCCAACAGCGATATCATGTTCATTTTTTAATGCAGAGATGATAGTTGCAGCCAATTCTGGCAAGCTAGTTCCTATTGCAACGATGGTTAACCCGATGATGAGATCACTAACACCTAGCAAATAGGCAACACCAGTTGCTCCCCAGACCAATGCTTTAGAACCAATCAGTAATGCTGTAAGACCGATAATAAAGCTTAAGATAGATTGGCGAGTCGTCATGTGAGGTTCAGAAAACTCTTGTTCGAATTCTTGTTCTAGAGGATCACTTTTGCTGCTACGAACAGCTAAATAAGCCATTCCAAATAAGGTTAAGATGAATCCAGAGAATAAGATGATGCCATCGACATGACCTAAATGCTGATCCCATACTAAAAATAAAGAAACAGCCATTACAAAGGCTAACATTGGAAATTCACGTCGTAATGTATCTGAGTTAACAGTTAAAGGAGCCACTAGAACTGTAATGCCGAGCACCATACCGATATTTGCAATGTTTGACCCAAGAGCGTTACCGATACCTAATGCTGGAGCACCATCAAATGAGGCGAGAGCTGCAACAAGCATTTCAGGAGCCGAGGTACCAAAGCCAACAATGGTAAGGCCCACAATGAGAGGAGACACACCAAAATTGGTAGCAATATTAGCAGCACCATCAACAAAACGGTCGGCCCCCCATATAAGGACGGCAAAGCCTGCAAGAATAGCTAGAATAAAAAGTACGGTAGTCATAAATATGAAATGATTCTTTAAATATTAGGTATAAAAAAGCCGAACTGCTGTCCGGCTTCTTATTATATGTGCTTGGGACTTACTTGTCCCATTGAAGACGATTTAATCTGAAAATACGTCGAAGTCTTCTTCAGGTGGATTGCCATCATAAACTAAGTTTTGACGACGTTGAAGATAAGCATCACGAACATAACTATATTCATCTTCAGCGGCTTCATCTAGAACTTTCTTCACACCTAATAAGTTTGCGCGAGTATCAACAACATTTAGTGCTGTCAGTGCATTGCGAGTGCTGACATCATCAACATAGGTTACTGGATCTGTATAAATATCAGCAACTAGGCCAAATGAATCACGAACAGTTCGTGGGCCAAAGAATGGTAAAACAACATAAGCACCAGGATCAACGCCCCATACGCCTAATGTTTGACCAAAGTCTTCATCGTTAGCTTCATGTCCAGCATGGCCTGCGACATCAAAGATTCCTGCCATACCAACAGTACTATTCAGTAGGAAGCGACCGGTATCATCAAATGCTTGACCAAATTTAAGTTGCAATAAGTCATTAAGGATGACCGTGATTTCATTTAAGTTACTGAAAAAGTTACTTACACCCATTTTCATACCATCAGGTACTACTACATCATAACCTTGCGCTGCTGGTTTGATAATTGCGCGGTCTAATGTGTCATTGATTGAGTACATTGTGCGGTTATAACGTTCGAATGGATCGTTAACACCAACAGATGTATTTGTTGATGCACAGCCTGATAACAGTAGGACTGCACTCAGCATGCTTAGCTTTAAAAGTAATGTGATATCACGCACGTTTCATTTTCCTAATACTTGATAGGGGGTTATTGAGAAAGAATAATCGCATGGACGAGGCTTATGAATCAAGTTTATGTGGTGTAAAACACGATGAAATTGTTTTTACCGTGGTATGTTTACAACGAAATTAAGATGCTGTTGTTATAAATAGATAAAGTCAGCAAGTTATAAAGCCAAGTACGCCTGATGTCATCCCTTGACGTATAATCAACCTATTATTAATTATTTTGTGAAACAACATGACAAACCCTTTATTAGAAAATAATACCTTACCGGCCTTTTCAATGATCAAGCCAGAGCATGTTGAAGCGGCATTAAATCAGGTATTGGACCAAGCTAAACAAACCGTTATTGACGTGTTGAAGAATAATGAGAGTCCAACATGGCAATCATTAGTTTTACCAATGGAGGCACTAGATGCATCTATAGATAAGGTTTGGTCGCCGGTTAGTCATCTTAATTCAGTGATGAATTCGGATGAACTTCGTATTGCTTACAATGCATGCCTTCCTAAATTGAGTCAGTTCGGTACTGAATTGGGTCAAAATGAAGATTTATATAATGCTTATAAGCACATTGCAGAGAGTGCCTCTTTTGCTGATTTAGATATTGCTCAGCAGAAAGTCATCAATAATGCTTTACGAGATTTCCGTTTATCGGGAGTTGAATTATCTCAACAAGATCGAGACAAGTTTAAGCAAGTTTCGCAAAAGTTAACGGAACTTACCGCCAAGTTTGAAGAAAACTTGATGGATGCAACACATGCGTGGAAAAAACACATTACAGATGAAACTTTGCTTGAGGGATTGCCTCAATCAACGAAAGATATGGCAGCTCAGTTTGCACAACGTGATGAAGTGGAAGGCTGGGTATTTACGCTAGATTTCCCTTCTTATATGCCAGTGATGTCTTATGCTGATGATCGTGACTTTCGTGAAGAAATGTATACCGCATTTGCTACCAAGGCATCTGATCAGGGACCAAGTGCAGGTAAATGGGATAATACCGAAATTATGACCGAGATCCTTAAATTACGTCATGAACTTGCACAATTAATTGGTTTTGACAATCATGCCGAACGTTCACTCGCTACCAAAATGGCTCAGTCGCCACAGCAAGTTCTCGATTTTTTAAGTGATTTAGCTGCACGTTCAAAGCCAATCGCCGAAGAAGAGCTTGATGAGTTAAAAGCTTTTACTAATGAAACTGCTGGTATGACCGAACTTGAAGCTTGGGATGTAACGTATTTTGCTGAGAAACTTCGTCAGCAACGATATTCAATTTCACAAGAAGAAATTAAACCTTATTTTCCAGAAAATAAGGTTGTATCAGGACTGTTTTCAGTGGTGAATCGTCTTTATGGTCTAGAGATTAAAGAAAGAACAGATGTTGATGTATGGCATAAAGATGTCCGATTCTTTGACATTTTTGATGGCAAAGGGGAGTTACGCGGCCAGTTCTATTTAGACCTTTTTGCACGTAACCACAAACGCGGTGGTGCGTGGATGGATGAATGTTTGGTTCGACGTCAAACTGAATCAGGCATACAAACCCCAGTTGCGTTCTTAACCTGTAATTTCTCAGAACCTGTTGGTGATAAACCTGCATTATTTACCCATGATGAGGTGACAACTTTATTTCATGAGTTTGGTCATGGCCTACATCATATGTTGACTAAGATTCACCATGCAGGTGTATCAGGAATTAATGGTGTGGCATGGGATGCAGTTGAATTGCCTAGCCAGTTCATGGAAAACTGGGCGTGGGAACGTGAAGCCTTAGATTTAATTTCAGGTCATTTTGAAACGGGTGAAGTTTTACCTCAAGATTTGTTTGATAAGATGATTGCAGCACGTAATTTCCAATCTGCCATGATTATGGTGCGTCAATTAGAGTTTTCATTATTCGATTTCCGTTTACACCTTGAATTTAATCCTGAACAAGATAAACAAGTCGATAAGATTCTGGCTGAAGTACGAGATCAAGTTGCAGTGGTAAAACCACCTAAATTTAATCGTTTTGCTCATAGCTTTTCTCATATTTTTGCTGGTGGTTATGCGGCAGGTTATTACAGCTATAAATGGGCTGAAGTGTTGTCAGCAGATGCCTTCTCTAAGTTTGAAGAAAAAGGCATATTCGATCGCGCTACGGGTCGTGAGTTCCTAGAATCAATATTGGAACAGGGTGGCTCGCGTGAACCAATGGAATTATTTATTCAATTCCGAGGTCGAGAACCTGAGATAGATGCTTTATTGCGACATTCTGGTATTGCAGTCTAATATTTGAGTTAACTTGATGGTGCATTTTTTGCGCCGATCAAGTTGAATGATTTGTTATGCAGTAGTGCATACGAGCAGTTCCTTCCATTTTCTTTGGCTTGGTAAAGAGCTTCATCCGCTCTCGATATTATATTTTCAAATGATTCCCCTGGGTGACTGATACTCACCCCCATACTGACCGTAAGTATGTCAACCTGCGGAAACTTATGTTTCTTAATGTCTCTTTGTAACTTTTCAGCAACAATAAATAAAGGTTGCTCCGATACATTAGGGATAATTATCATAAACTCCTCTCCTCCCCACCTGCCGACGACATCACTCTTTCTGGAACTATTCTTCAAAATATTAGAGAGTTCCTTTAAAATCACATCCCCTGTTTGATGACCATGAGCATCATTTATTTTTTTAAAAAAATCTATATCGATAATGATAATACCAAAATTATTTTTATATCGTTCAGCAAGGTGCTGTTGCTGGATGAGAACTTCATCAAGCTTATGGCGATTATAGAGCTGGGTTAGCCTGTCGGTGACCGCCATTTGCGAAAGGCTATGATTGGCATGGTATAGCTTAAGTGTGACTCGATCTAAAATATCTTCGGTTTCTTGCCGTGCAAGTTGTTCTCTTTCTAGTCTTCTCAACAGTAGTTCTTTATCGTGATTACTCATCGCCAAACACCTCAAACTGGTAAGCTGATGCATGTTTATCCGGAGATGAAATAAGAGCATCCATTCTCTTCATCGTTACCGTTGATGAATCGTTAAAATGTTCGATACACCCTCTAAGCAATCCATATACGAAATACGGATAGTGGTGGTCACTTGAGTAACCTATAGTGATTCTTCTTGGATTGACCCTTTGTATATCGAAGCTTGGAAATTTGGCATCGGGATAGAGCTTATTCAGTTCTTCATGATGGATGATATTAATGTTCTCTAAAAAGTCGTAGAGGTTCACAGCGTTTGCTATTAAGCCTTCAGAAGCATGTGCACGTTTTGCCGCTTTAATCAAATGAACTAAGGCATACTCTCCAAAATCTATCCATACCTTATCTTTTGAGTTATCGAAAAGGTAAGCGCCGTCTGATATTAACCATTCAAGATACAAAACATCATAGTTTCCTGCGGACGAAAACCCGCCTTTGTTTGGATAATCTCTTTTTAACAAAATGCTATCTGTTACTTCATATCCAAAGCGGTTGGTCAATAAACTCAAATATGTTCGAAAAATAATTCCGCGCACTTTTAATGCCTCCCATTTCTAATTTGCATAACAGTTTAATAGACAGAATGCAGTAGTATTTGATATAGACCGAATTCTATCTATGTTATGAGGATGCTGCAGTATATTTATACCTTATCAAAGGTCAATATCATTCTAACATATCTATGATTACATCTGTCTAGACTCGCTTTCGAGATATGTTCTTACAGAATAAGGTTCCTCAAAATAAGTAGCTTTGCCATATTAAATAGATAGAACAGTTTTTAGTGCTTCTTCATTCCCATAATTCACCGTTATCCCCCCTCATCAATCAAAATAACGGATGTTAATCTCTTCCTTCAGGATATAGACCGAAACTTGATGTTAAATCATTAGCAGTTTTGTCAGTTATTACATGCTTTAAAACTCTTTTTCATTTAAAAGAATTTGACTTATTGCTTCTGCTACCCAAGAACGACTTTACACTCCATCGATATATCTTGGCTGGGGAATGCAGTGATCACTGTGAGTATGGGTCAGGTAAGGGGGAGACAACAAGGAGTCAAAGGCATGTTAGGAAGTTAGGCTTTAGCCTCGCCTGAAATAGACGAGGCTAAAGCCTAACTTCCTAAGTCAACAACATTGCCTGCAGGGGGGGGCTTAAAAGCAAGCCCCGTTAATATCTATTCCACAGTCACAGATTTAGCTAAATTCCTAGGCTGATCCACATCGGTTCCTTTAATCAGCGCAACATGATAGCTCAGCAACTGCAATGCTATATTAAAAGTCATCGGTGCTGTTATTCTGCCCACATTGCTTGTTACTTTAACCACGGTAAAATCTTTTTCTGAACTTAAATCTGATTGCTCATCTTCAAAGACTATCATTTGACCGCCACGGGCATTAACTTCTTGCAGATTTGATTTAAGTTTTTCTAGTAAATCATCCATAGGCGCTATGGCGATAACAGGCATGTGTTCATCTATCAATGCTAGAGGTCCATGTTTTAATTCCCCTGCCGGGTATGCTTCAGCATGGATATAACTAATTTCTTTTAACTTTAACGCGCCTTCCATTGCAATGGGGTACATGGTTCCTCTACCCAGGAATAATGCATGTTCCTTATCGGCAAATCCTTGGGCAATAACCTTGATTGTCTCTTCATGCTCTAGGGTATTATTAATTAAATTGGGAAGTTTTTGTAATCCCCGTACGATACGCGCCTCATGTTCATCAGTAATATGTTTTTGAACTTTTCCTATACTGCTCACCAGTAGTGCTAAAACAACTAATTGCGTAGTAAAGGCTTTGGTTGATGCTACACCAATTTCTGGGCCTGCATGGGTTAAACAAATTAAATCAGATTCTCTGGTTAAACTTGATTCAGCAACATTACAGATCGTTAATGTTGGAACAGGGGAAAGACCTTCTTCATCAACTTTTCGAGTACTATTAATTTTCTGTAAGGCGGCTAATGTATCGGCTGTTTCACCTGACTGACTGATAGTCACAAATAGCGTGTTATCTTGCACAACCGGGTTTCGATAACGATATTCACTCGCTACTTCCACTTGGCAAGGCATACCTATAAAATCTTCAAACCAATACTTTGCAACTAAACCAGAATGGTAACTGGTTCCACAGGCTATAATTTGTACTTGCTGTACTTTAGCAAAGATGGATTCAGCTTGATGACCAAAACTAGAAACTAAAACTTGCCCTGCTGTAATACGGCCTTCCAGAGTATCGCTGACGGCTTGTGGCTGCTCAAAGATTTCTTTGTGCATATAATGCTTATGATCACCTAACTCAACTGAATTAGAGGTGACAGTCGACTGCTTAATTGCTCGCTCTACTGGCTCACCTTTAGCATCAAATATTTCAACTGTTTCTCGTGTGATTTTAGCTACATCACCTTCCTCTAGAAACATAAACCGTTGGGTAACAGGTAATAAAGCCGATACATCAGAAGCAATAAAATGTTCACCTATACCGATTCCAATAACCAGAGGACTACCTTTTCTGGCTACCACCAAGGTTTGAGGATCATTTATCGCTACCACTCCCAGTGCATAAGCGCCTTCAAAATGCTTTATTGCCTGAGTAACGGCTTTAAATAAATCATCTGTGGTTTCTAATTGTTGATGCAGAGCATGGGCAATGACTTCTGTATCTGTTTCTGAGGTAAAGCGATATCCAGCAGCTTGCTGATCAAGCTTTAAAGCCTGATAGTTTTCTATAATACCGTTATGTACCACCGCCACTTTGTTATTACAAATATGTGGGTGGGCATTATTTTCTGAGGGGACACCATGAGTTGCCCATCGGGTATGAGCTATGCCAATAGGGCCGGAGATAGCTTGTTCTTGCTGTTGAATCTTTGCTTCCAGGTTTTTTATTTTACCTATCGCTCTAACCCGCTGTAATTCGCTTGATCTATTTAATACTGCAATTCCAGATGAATCATAGCCGCGATACTCCAGCCGTCTTAATCCTTCAAGTAAAATGGGGACAACATTTCTTTCTGCTACTCCACCAACAATTCCACACATATTATTCTCCTAATTATATTTAGTGGCTTTTTAATCTTAAATTAATACAAAAATTTTAGTTATTACTCTGTATACAATGACTGATCTAACCCAGCTAGCCCTGCCTGACGGTATGGGTTTAACTTATCATTCATTTTTGCTCTTTAGGTCTATTTGTTTTAAGGCAAGTAGGCCGTTTTCTGCAAAGTTAAACAACTCAGTGTAAGTTGCATTATTGATAAGCACTCTAATTATTTCTGCTTCAATATTAAGATAATCGTGTACTAATGCGTTTCTCATATCAATAATTTTACGCCATTTTACCTTATTAATATCGGCTATTCCTTGTTGGGACAAGGCTTCAAATGCAGAATATGCATCAGCAGGCGCACTACTATTCAAGGCGTATGCCCAATGCTTTGCAATGCCGATGCAGCCTTCTATTAGTATTTGTAATATTCGCTTGGCGGCTCGATATTCATATCGACTTAATTCACCTTGTTTTATAATATCAGTTAAGCCTTGAAGCTCACTTTTTAATTGCGAAAGCTGTTCTTGCATTGAAAACAGGTAGGTATTATCCATAGATAGCCTGCTGATGTTGGTAATGGTATAGGTAGTCGATTTCCCATTTTGACATGATGCGTTGCTGTTCTTGATATTGCCTGGATTTTTTGATAATTTATCATTATCTTACATGCCTGTGAATAAACCACAGGTTTCTCATTCCCACCGTATTCGGTGGGAATGCATACCGTGCTGTGGCCCTAGACAGGTATGTATTCCCACGCGGGAGCATGGGAACAAGATGATCTAGTTTTTTGCTAAGCTGTGCTTTGTTAATAGCCATGTTATCTTATCACTTACAAATAAACGACTGGCTTACACTTTATCGAATAGCATTACTAATAATTACCCAGTCTTTCTCTTTGATAACTACCATCTTGTACATTTGCACACCATTTCTGATTACTTAAATACCATTTAACGGTTTTACGCATACCAGTTTCAAAGCTTTCCTGAGGCTTCCAGCCTAATTCCTTCTCAATTTTACTGGCATCTATTGCATATCTTACATCATGGCCCGCTCGATCTTGCACATAAGTAATTAAATCTGCATATTTTTCAAGCGCTGTAGGCTTGGCTGGCACTAATTCTTCCAAAAGCTCACAAATCGTATGAACCACTTCAATATTTTGTTTTTCATTATGGCCGCCAATATTATAAGTTTCTGCAATCTCTCCCTGCGTTGCTACTAACACTAATGCTCGTGCATGATCTTCCACATACAACCAAT
>Ga0209707_1001126_pt1 | contig 15417 bp, 8 predicted proteins | sample EN4Hudsemesocosm_FD_184630 | JGI IMG/M metagenome (GOLD analysis project Ga0209707, IMG submission 184630) | Methane-oxidizing microbial communities from mesocosms in the Hudson Canyon - EN4B Hudson Canyon (SPAdes) (version 2) | ecosystem: Environmental > Aquatic > Marine > Cold seeps | place... | reverse complement strand
AATTTACCGTTATAAAAGGTTTCCCTGTTCGTAAGCTACTATTATGAATTGCTTTAGCAAATAATTCTTTTCCTGTCCCTGAATCACCCATTATTAAAGCTGGAACATCCCTAACTGCAATTTTTTCAGCTTTAACAATAAGCCTTTTCATGTCAGGGTTTTGGGTAATTATGTCATCAAAAGCAGCTGATAAAGGCACTTCAGAGTTAGCTAATTGAGTGAGCTTTTTATCCGCTTTTTTAATTAATTTAGGGATGTATTCTGCTGAAATATCAAAAGGTATGCTAACAAATGCTCCGCCTTTATCCTTACTTGACTGAACAAATCGAGTGTTATATTTGGTTTTACCCAACAAAATTGATACAGCAGTCATTGATGGAGTTCCTGGAGATAAGTGAATACTTATATCAAGGTCAGGTTCTGTAGTTGTCAATTCATGCAGGTAACCATCCACCGCTTGATGAATGTCACCAAAATCAATCGGGGAACATAGTGAACATTTAACTGGAATAACTTTTATCTGGGTTTGCGAGGTAAGCCAAGCGGTATAAGCATCTACCATCGGTTTTTCTTGATCATGTAATAAATGCAGTTCAACAAAGGGTAACTTATTTAATGCACCTAATACCGGCCCTTCGCCTATGACCTCACCAGTACGCACAGAAATTTGACCGCCAGCTTTAAGGTCAGTCATGCCAAGCCAAGAAAGTAAAATTTGTTTATTCATTACACATAACCATATTGGCATTAACCTTGCTTTATTCTAAAGAGATCATAACTTATATTTTAAATACCTACCTCTAATTTTAGTTAAGTCTATCGACTCTATTAACAATAAGTAAGTTAAATATTATTATGGTGTAGAGCATTGAAAAATGCCATTTTATGACGGACTAAGTATTACAGTACAAAGTCCGTCGAATTGAATAGCACTGCGCCAACAGTAGCAATTATCGGTCGTCAAAAGTGAGAAATTGACATGAACATACTATGTTTATAACGAACCAAAGTAAAGCCCTTATTTTTTGCTTTCTGTTTGCGCAGCGCTCCTTATATTTATTGGAGTTCTTATGTATTACATTTTGTATTTATGCAAAAAATTAGGCTGTATTAGTCATTCACCAGAAGATTTTAAAGCTCATCATGTAGTTGGGGGCTCTGCATAATGAAGCTATCACCGATTAAAAGTAAATTTATATATGCTGGTATCAGTGAAAAAAATTCCGACCAGCTTGAGCACGCTTTAAAAGGCTTGCCTCTCTGTATTGATAAAGGTATTCACAACCATATACTATCAAAGCCACACCCTGCGAGAAACGCCTACGTTGGTGCAATCACTACTCGCATTAATAACCTATCAAACATCATTGATACTCGAATGATTAATGCTGGTGAGCATATGATCAGGAATGCTTCAATGGATGTTGCTTCAAGTATCTTAACTTTAAAACACGCACACCCTTCTTTAAACTTTAAAGAGATAATTGACTTATTTTATACAAATTCCAATTCATTAGAAATTCCCAAGATTCGCTTACCTAAAGCTGACTTAGACAATAATGTATTAACACCTATAGAAGTAAAATTTTGGCAAAAAAAGATTCTTCTTACTATTCGTCAAAATCGTGAACTACTTTCATATCGCTTAGGTTTAATTAGTGAAAATGCTCTTCAGTATTGTACTGACGAATGCGTAGATGAAAATAAGAATGATGTTAAAAAGCGAGAGGAATTTGCTAAAACGCTAGTGATAGCAAATACGCAGACAGGAGAATATTTTCCTGCCAATCAGTCCATCAGTGCAAAAAGTCAATCATACTCAGAAAATGTTTGTTTACTAAATGAGTTAAATAAATATTCTATTAAACATGACCTTGAAGTAGCACTAGTAACGATAACAGTGCCGCCATCCATGCATATGAGCTATCAAAAGAAATCAGTTTTCTCACCTAGTGATGTACATAATTATATTTTAAAACGCTGGCAAAAATACACATCCCAAACTACTCAATGGACTACCCCATGTTTTTCATTCAAAGTAATTGAACCTCATGATGACGGTACGCCACATTGGCATGTGATGATGTTTTACACTAAAAAAATGCAGAAGGATCATCAAGATGCATTACTAGACGCATTTGGTCTAAAGTCGTTTAAGTCCAAACGAATTAAGTGGGATATATTACCTCATGATAAAAACTCCAAGGACAAAAATGATCGAAAAAAAGTAATTGGTTATCTACTAAAGAAAATTAAGGATCAAAGTTCTGCTGAAATAACGTATGAAAGTACTGTTTCTAGAAGGTCTGCTTTTTTAAACGTTTGGAAGATTAGAGGTCAAGAATTTTCTGGATTACCTATTAACACTAAAACACTTTGGCGTGAATTGCGATCAAAAAATAAATATCCATTCACACTCTGTAAAGAACTTGAGCAATTAAAAACATTTGCAACGACTAATCAATTTGCACATTTTCTTGAGCTTTACATCCAGCATAAACATAAAATTCAAATTATTAAGACTAAACGAGAAACAAGTGATAGCAAAAAAATTACTGGCATAAAATGGGATAACACTGAATATTTTGCTCATAACTCGAATTTCGTAATAATCCCTACACGCAAGGCAAAATCAGTTCTTGAAAGAAAAACTACTGAACTAACAATAAATAAACCTAGAACTGCTGAAATAAAAATAACCGATTTAAAACCACCAGCAAATCAACAGCAAAATAGCAGTCAACCTATTAGAAAAACTATTAAGACATCTTTTTTGATAAGTATTCGCAATAAAACCAGTGAATTTACTAAATTTCTTTTCAAAAAATTCAGGGCGCTAAAAAATCACTATACTTCATGTAAAACACCGCTAATTAGCCCTTTAGTGTTAACGCAAAAGGATGAATCACCCTAATTAACCTACTGCACCACAGCTAATCCCTAGTCCATCATACAGTGCGCGATAGAGCCCCGCACGCCAAGCTGCCCGCCTGTATTGTTTCAACGCCTTCAGTGCTATTTTTTATGGCTTTGAAACGTTGCGAACTGATCTTATTCACCACCGGCATTATTGGTTAATCGTTGCCTTCGAGACTGTCATTTTTACAGTGTAGTCCAAAGAAAATTGCATTCCGATACTAGTAAGTATTGGGTACTAAACTAATAATTCACCACTCTTTTTTAAATCATTTACCCAACAAACCTTGATAACTGTCCAAAACCAGAAATGGAGCAAAATCGTTTTGCACGCGTAATTGCAACATAAAGTAAAGAGCGTTCACGCCATTCGTGCTCTCTAAGAATTGTTTTATCATCTGATTCGACAACACCTAAGGGCAAAACACCATCATTCATGCCTGCAATATACATATTATCAAACTCTAAACCTTTGACTCGGTGCATTGTTGCGACTCTAATCCCTTCGTGCTCAATATCATCTAAAGTATTATGATCGACTTTATAGTATGAAATACCTGCTATTTTAAGTGCAGCAATATACTGAGCGATATCAGTTTTACGCCTAGAGACTAAGCATGATTTTTTCAAATCTTCCTTTGAAATATCCCGCAATGATGCAACTAAATAATCGATTTCATCCTGCACTAATTTAAAACACTGGACTAACGGCTCATCACCATTCATTACCGATCGATATCCTTTTTGGTCATCCATCCCGTTATCCAAATCATCAAAAGGAATTCCTTTTAATATAGTAACTGCGGCACGCCTTATTTGCTCTGTAGTTCTATAATTAACACGTAGCTTACTACTCCTCCCTACAACCTTAATTCCACAATGACTTAAAATAACTTTACTGCCATAAATTCGTTGATGAGGGTCCCCTACAATCAGTAAATCGTTTTTACCTTCTGGCACTAAGGCCCTTATCAATTTAAATGCATTCAAGCCAAAATCTTGCGCTTCATCAACTAAAACAGAATCAAAAGGCAACTGAACCCCCTTTTGATTTAATATCATAACTACATCACGGTAAGCATCCTCAACCTCTTTTAAATTTTCTCCATTTAAGCCTAATCGATAGCTTTCAAAAACCGGCCAAATTTCTTTGCGCATAGCTCGGTCTAATCTTACGCCACGCCCAATTCTTCTTGCTTTAAAGTACTCAGCTAAAGAACTAACATTTTGTGGCTGAATAACCTTTTCCCACTCTTCACTATAAAAAGAATCAGGTAAGTTAAGGTCACTAGAGCTTAATTCCATTGCTTGATCCCACAATTCTGTCGCTTTAGACGTATTTAAAAAGGTATAGTTAATTTTATACCCTTGTTTATCCAAAAACCGCTTCACCCAAGCATCTAAATTAATGACCTCAATTTTTCTCATTTGCTCAGCTGAACAAATATTTTTTAAATTATTTTCTATATCAACCGCTAGATTTTTTGTATAGGTAGTAAATAGTATTTTTTTATCATTTCGAGGCTGTAATTTCTCTGCAAGCCATTTTGCTCTATGCATTGCAACCACCGTTTTACCCGTACCAGCTCCACCTAATACTCTTACCGGACCATTCCAATCACGATAAATTAATTTTTGCTGTAAAGGGTGCAAGAAAACACGCCACTTCTCTAGGGGAGCATCCAACATACTTTGCAAAGCTTCATCATCTGAGGCTAGTAAAAAATGTCGTTTGCTATCAGGTTTATCCAGTGCTTTAGAGTAGTCTTCAGTATCAATAACTCCCTCATCATCATGAAATTGAATATCATAAACTGATAAAACCTCCTCTAAGGTATCTCCATCTCCTAACATTGATAGCGCTTCATAAGCTTCATTAGGAATTTTATCCTTCAGCTCTTCCACATCAAGGGGAATATCAACCTGTCTAACTAACGGGATTAAATCTTCAGGCACTCCTAATCGCATTAAGTGACGATCACGAATTTCAGCAAATAACCCCTTTTTAGAATCTGTTAATTCACTCTTTACTTTATCAGCCTCGTCAATATACTCAGACTCTAAAAATTGCAGCGCTCCATTTTCTGCATTAATTTTTAAAACTTTATTCTTTGCCCATAGATAAGCATCGTCATGTTTATCAGCCCATAATAGAATATAAACATTACCTTTTTCAGGCGCTAAAACAATAGCTCTATAAGCTTGATCTATCCTTACTGAACGTAGATTTTTATCCCTAGACACCTGTATCGTTTCATAATTAATCCCTGGAGACTTAGGATCTTTTCTAAACATCTCCATAAATTTAACCGCTTTATCTTGCTGGGCTTTAGGAAGATGTAAAACACTAATAAAAAACTCAGATGAAATTGCGACTTTTAAAGTCATTGACATATCGGTGCGCCTATTTTTAATTTAACTTAATAACGTGATACTGCTATCAATTACTTACTGCTCACTTTAATTATGACCAGAGCATAGCCGTAACACACTACCAAATTGACCGTTTAAATTGAGAAAAATCATCCATGGCCTCAATCATAGTCCAGACATGCCAGCCATGCGATCGAGCAACAACAGCATCATCATCCCTTATAACCATACAGTTCTTAGACTTCGGCCATGCTAATTCTAATTCAGCAATAATTTCATCCATATCACCCAACATCTCATAAGCAACAATAGGCTTTATTACACGATTATGTTCACATTTAGCTAATAAACCATGCAATGCAGCATCTGAAAATTCAAAAACGTCACTCCAATTCCTTTCCTTTAACTGTCCTTGTTCGCGCCTTAAATGATTAATTATTACCATATCTGCATGGTGAACAAATAAATGCCCATGATTAGCTTGTTTACGGTGACAATCTATACAAAGCGCCTGTAGGTTAGATTTTTTATTATTCGTTTTAACTCCACTCTTATGATGCGTATGTAGCAGTTGTTTATTCTTTGCTAAATCTACCCCACAAGATTCACACGAATAATTTTTACTAGCACGATATTTAGCTGAAATCATTTGCCAGTCATCAGTGTATGAGCCATCCTCTTCACCTGAAAAGCGAGAAGGTAAGCTTGCAAAAAAAGAACTATAAGTAGCAAAGAATTCTGAAACACTGAATTTATTAAAAACATCAAAATTACGACTATAATTTTTATAATTGAGTTGTTTTAAACAATTTTTACAAACTTGAAGCTCTACTGTTGCCGATTCATTTTTCCTCGTTTTCCAATCATTACCTGTAATAAAAAATTGATTACTCAAATCATTAGTCATTACATAACGCTCAAATGTCCCATCCGCTCTTTTTTTCTGTAAAGTAGAGCAATCTGCAACATGAAACTTACGCCGTTTATCAATATCATAACGAGCAACTCCAATACTACCGCCATGATCTTGAATATATAACAACACCTGTTGAGCAACACCACGCTCATCAACAAAACTCAATAAACCTTGAGTACTGCCAATATCCTTTAAATCAATTTCCTTTTTGATTGGCACCCATTCAGCTCGGTCAAGCCCTTGGCTAGCATCAGGAGCTGTCACGATATTATCCTTAATAATCGTTGCTCCCATTTGTTCAGCACAAGCAAACAAGTCAGAAAAATCTACCTTGATTTTTATCATTGTACGCCTTCGATAATCTGCCTTATTTGAGTTTCTGCATTAGTAATTGCTCTAAAGGTAACTCGCCGTGAGCGCTCATGATTTTCGACCCCATTCTCCATGACTACTTTAGACGAAGAAAATCCAACAGCCGCAATATGCTCTTTAACCCAACTCTTATTTTCTCCAATACTCTTTATTAAATAAACATGTTGTAAAACAGAGCGCGTTCGCCCCTGTGACAACCACATATTTTTAAAATACGCGGCATCAGCCGTTGTTCCACCGTTCCAAATACTACTGGTATGCCCTTCAATGCGTACTTCATTAATAGAATCAGAAAACTTCAATAACACTCCAAGGTAGCGAGGGAAAAAATCATTTAAAATCGCTTTAAACTGGGGCCTGATAGAAATATCACCGCGAGCGAATAAAACATCTGGGGACTTAAACACAAATGACAAAGTATCTTTATCAATTTCAGCCCCCCATTTATCCAAATCTGGTTTAAACTCAGTCATTAGCCCATCAAAAATAGCCACCTGATTTTCTTGGTATGCAACAGCAATTTCTTTTATTTTATTTTTTTCAATCTGCACCTTATCGCGCTCTAAAAAAGCATTCCGCATTAAAGCAATTGAAATAAACAAAAAAACCATCATTAAACCCGCCATCAGATCCGAGACAGAAAGCCACTGCACTTCTTCATCAGCATGTAATTTTGTTTTTAAAAAAGTTGATTTATCCTGCTTCATTTAACGCCCCTTCTTATCAACAATTGCTGACATTTCATTTACTAACTTCCCATAATCTTTAGTAAATTTTCCAGAAATTGATAATAAAGCACGGCCCATCTCATTCATCACTGTCGTAATCTGCTGAGCAGTCGCATCCTCAATATTCTTAATCTGCTCATCAACCGCATTCCCCGTATTCCCTACTGCATTCTTCATTTCTTCTTCTAAAGCATCAAAGGTCTTCTTCACTTCTCGGGTTTGTGCCTGAAAGATTTCCTCTAATATATCTTCAAATCTTTTTTGCATACGCTCAACATTATCAACAACAATTTGCTGTACTTGAGAAATATCTGCCACAGTTTGCTTGTTCGCATCTTGCAATGTAGAGCTTATATTTTTAGATTCATCAACAACCTTTGCAGCCATATCACGCACGTTTGCATTCAATTCCATCACGGTATCTTGTAAGTGTTCACGAATAACACCTGTCTGATGGCCTATTTCATTAGATGTATTCAACAAGCTATCATTCGTATCATGAACAACAGTTTTAAATTCAGTGGCTCCATCCTTAATAACAGCCATAAATTCCTTAGAACTATCATTTAACCCTTCTGCCATTTTTGCCGTTCCAGTTTCTATTCCTTCTTGAACAGCATCAACTCCAGCCTGCATTTTTTCACTGTAATTTACTATTAATTCTTTAGTCGCCTTGTCGTGTAACATCAAGTGCTGACTAATAACTGAATCTGTTTTAGATAATAACTGTTTATAATGCTCTGTAGCGGCATCAGAATTACGAGAAAGCTCTTCACGCATGGCTTCATTCTGTTTGCCTATTTCATCAGAAGTACTCGTTAATCCTTGATTAGTTTCTTTAACTGCTTTATTAAAATCAGTTGTACTTTCAACAAACCCTATTTTAACTGTCTCAACCGCGTCTCCAATATCACCGACAATAATTTTCACTTGATCGTGTATCACAGGTACTGCTTCTATAGCATGATCCCTCATCTCTTTAAAAGCACCTAGATGTCCTCCTAATGTTTCTACCTGCTCCTGATTAACCTGCATGATTTTTTGCAAATCATTCATCGTTTCAGGAATATGTGCTGATTTTTCACTAATAATGCTGACGGAATCTTTTGTTTGATTAATTGCTGTCACACCTAAAGCATACTGCTCTACCATCTGCTCAACTTGATGACTGTAATTTTCTTGCCAAACCACTAACTTTTTAACTGATTCATCAAGCGCCTTAAAATTTTCTCCAAACTGCTCAATTAAATTCTTGTTAAAATCAGTAATCACCTCTTTCAAGGCCTTAATCACTTCTTCAGTGGCTGATTTAGCAATAGTATCCGCTACATCTTGTAATTTTAGCCATAATTTATCAGAAAAAGTCTGAAAATACAGCTGTTGCTCTTTACTGATAGTTTGAATAACAGCTAAGCGTTCATCCATTGCTTTCGCAGTTTTATGATTATCATTCATATCACCACGCAACAACTTCACCTGACTAACTAAAGTATCGTCTTCACTACCCACAATCGCCCGTTTTAAATCAGCTAATAATCCTTGTTGAGCTAAAGAAGACTCCAGCATCTGGCGACCTTGCTCATTAATCGCCCGATAAATATCATCAGCGCTTGCACCGCCTTGCACTTCTGAAGATTCTGCTTCTACAAACCAGCTATTAGTCCCTGTTACCTTAAAAACAATAGAGGCAAACATACCGACTAAACTGGTGATAAAAGCGGTTTTAAGTCCTGCTAACAAACCACCAATACTTTCATCAATATTTGCAGAATCGAAATCTAATAATCCAACAACAATTCCAATAAAAGTACCTAAGATTCCTAACGATGTCAGCAAGGTCGCTGTATAGTGCACAAATTCAGTTGCTTGCCCCTTTTTTCTAGCATAAATAGCGAAAAATAGGCTCCCCAGAATAACCAAAAAAAAAGCTTCTGTAATTGCGCTAGGGCTTGCACCTTTTAAAAATTCTTCCAATATTTTAGACATCTTTTTCCTTAAATTTCTCTTGAAATTACTTAATTTAAAAATTATTAACTTTACTCAACCACTGTTCCAATATCTACCGAATAATTTAGTACTCTTGCTCTCAGTAAAACATCTAACAGACAGCATATAGTGTATCATTTTGATACACGGGTGAAGCACTATAAAACCTTTATTCAAGGCAACCGATACAAATGATTCTACCCTCTCTAACTATCATCGCTTCTCAACTAAAATCCCCAGCCACTTAGTTATGCCTTGCTTGCTTAACTCTGGATATTTATGCTCTAAATCATCCAAGCTATTCTGGCCACAGGGGGCTAATTATAATGAAAGGTCACGTTAGCATTACCTGTCATTCCCCTAAGATATTCTAATGCGAGCTATTTCATTTTTTACCCTAATAATCCCTACGTTTTTTAGCTAATTTATATTGTTATAAAATATTTTTACAAAACACCTAAACCCCCATATTCACCACTCAAACCACGCCAAAATATCAGTACCTCTTCTAGCGCTGGAATAGAGTCGGTAATTAAACTAGTCCCGATAGAACCTTTATATTTTTCTACATAATGACGCGTAGCATGATAGGCCAACGTTTGTGCGGCTTCTTCCGTATTTAATAAACAAGCAACTAACAGTTCTAAAGTTAACAAATCATTGTTTTTAACGATTCGAACCGTCGTTGATTTTACGTTTTTAATCTCATTCTGATAGTCTGCTAATTGACGATATAACATCCGTAATAAATCCTTTGATGCGGACAAGGAAAGCTCGTCCACACTAAATTTAACAACTGCTCTAATAGCAGATTCTATAGACTGTAGTTGAGTGCTTGGTAACTTATCATGAAGGTCGTTTAACAATCGCTCAGCGACTAAATTAAATAAGTAGCAACAATATTGCTGACGCACCTGCTTCTCTTTACACAGGCTTTTGATGATGATTAATTTGGTGATGGAAAAATAGTTTTTTTTCACCCGAGATTAACTGGTCAAATGCTTCTTCCAGTTTATTAATCTTATTTTGATCTGCTTTGGATAAGGCGTTATTCATGTGCAAGTCCTTTATCTAAAAAATACTGCCAAACGGTTTGGTAATCTTGCTCTCGGCTGCATAGATCAAAAGGAGCTACGTATTGGATAGCTCGTTCTATCGGGCCGTTGGGGAAAGTATCGTCTAGGACGGTGCGTTCGATAATGGCGTAATCTAGGGTTTGTACATCTTCCCAGCCGATGACTTTGGATTCACTGTGCCAGCCTTCAGTGTTAATGACGAACTGGCCGTTTTTATCGCTGACTGATTCCGCGCACCAATCTAGCCAACGGTTTTTAATGTCGGCGGGCGGGGTTTTGATTTGACAGGGCGTGTCGGTTTTTTTGGCTTTACGAGCTAAACCTACTCCAACGAGTCCTTTGGAAATGGTGAAGACTATGCGCCCTGCGCGATCATACCAAGTATCTTTTTCGTATTGGCGCATCACTGGGAATTGTACGCGGTAGATGGTTTGTAATTCGTCTAGGGTTAAACCTAATGCCATTGCTGCGAGTACGTCGATTTCGACTAGGGCTTGGCGGCGATTGTAGTCTGTGCGTAGGGCGCAGTTGCGTTGCCAGTTGGGAGTAAGTTGTTTAAAAAATGTACTAGGCAAATGAGAGTCGGCTTTTGCCCAGCAGTCTTGATTAAATACGCTTTGGTAACAGCTTTTCCAGAGTTCGGCGTATGGAGTAGTTAAAGAGTTCAATAGTAAAATTCTTAATATAATAACTTTTTCATAACGATTATTTTCAGGCAAAGGAAAGTCATCAAGCATTTGATGTAGGTTTGTTCTTCCCGTACTTTTAATTTTAAAATCAAAAACTAAAGAAGCACATAACCCACTAAATAATATAAATTTATTTTTTTTACTAATTGAAAATACATAGCTACGACTTCCATTTATGTGAGCAATATTAGGCGGATAAATTGAACTACATAATGTTCTTTCCTGTGTTGGGTTTAACATTCCTCTTAGCACTAGGCGATAATATTCCGTAACTCGTTGTGCCTCAGTTTCACCTTTCTCAATCCAAGAAACACGCGGCACACGACGTTGATATTCAGCCATCCCACAATCAGGAATATAATTAGTACGTGGTAAATAATTATCTGGCAGGGTACTTAAATTTAACACATCATAATCCGCACTAAGCCTACACACTGCTCGGGGTGTTTTATAAAACGGTGTGCCTACAAAAAAATGTGGTCCTGATAAAACCCATTGCGTAGGGTCATTAGGAAACTGAGTTTGACGTTTAATGGTTCTATCTTTTTGCTGGTTGGTTTCATGCCACATTTCCAGCGAATAATACTCATCTTGCAAATCGCCTAACCGTTGCGGTTGTACAGCAAATTTATCTAACACTTTAACTAATTGTTGACCATGTAATGCAGGTAAACGCGCTTGTAAATCAGGTGTTCCAGCAGTATCATACAATTTAGAAAATAACTGTAATTCTTTTTTCTTAACCTGAATAATACGGCTTTGATGTCCCGCAGTATTCCACTTACCTTGTTCATCTTTAATACCGCCTAATTCACCATAGCCATCATGCTGATAACAGGCATCTATGGTTTGTGGAATAAAACAATTAGCAATATGTTGAAAGTGAACTTCACTACTTTGTCCATAAATATTAATACTAAACTTAGCATGATGATCAACATCAGAAAACAAATTCACTTCATTCTGAAATTGATAATGCCCTCTTAATCGTGGATAAATAGCCGCTCGTAATAAGCCGCCTTTAGGATCATCATAAACCCCTTCAGGATGCAAAAATCCACTCACCGCTCCATTATTCCCCGCTTGCCACGCCTGCGGTAAAAAGCATTTAAACAGATTGGTTTGTATCCCTTTCAGCAATGGATAATTAACCCCAGCATTAAGAAAATTCTGCGTCCCCTCCGCTTGTTCATATTCGCTGTAATAATCCGCTTTAAGTTTAGGATATTGCTCAAAGCTCTGTTCACGCAAATGATTAAGCTGGCTGGCACTGATTTTACGTAATACGAATAATGGATTAGCATCGCCCATAATCCCCGCTTCCTGCCACTCCACTTTTAACCAAGGCGGATTCCCAAGAATCAAATCAAAACCGCCATTTTCTGCAAATAAATCAGCAAACTCCAATTCCCAATGAAAAAAACGGTGAATTCCTACCAAACGATTAACGATATTTAAGCGCGGATTCTCACGAATAATTTTATCGACATCGAGTTGCCCAAAGCGATCGTTAAAATCCAGACTGGTTTGTTGCGCTTGGGTATCGGGAAATATGTCATAGCTTTGCCCTACTTCGTTAATCGGTTCCAATACGTTACCCATTAACAACCAGTTAAGATCAAAAAAATACTGGCTGCGATTGGGTAATTGTTCCGCGTCTTCAATCGGCCAAAACCATAAGCTACACCAATAATCCATGACCAGCTTTAAACGTCGATAGGGTGAGGAGTTTTTTAGATTTTTGGATTCGCGTTCTTGCTCTAAAATGCGGTCTTTTTGCGCTAAACCACTGCTTTGATGCTGTACATCATCCCCCTGCCCCCAGATATTAAAGGGGTCGGTAGTTTTATCGCGCATTTTGGCTTGTTCTTGGGTGTGCGCCTGCCAGAGTTGATCTATTTTTTCTGAGTAGGCTTGCAGTTGTTTTATTTCTTCTGTACTAAACGGTTTACAGAAGTCTTTACGCCAGTCTGTGATTTGTTTAATACGCTCACTTTCTAATGCCTTGACTACCTTGTCTTTGTAGTTTGCCATATTTGGGTCTGGCAATAGAAAGTGGTAAATACGTTTGCCGCGTTGGTCTAGTAAGGGTTGGTTGTTGTGGTCAGTTTTGTTTTGATTCCCCTCACCCCAGCCCTCTCCCTGAGGGAGCTTTCCTGATAAGCTGTAGGGATTTAATCGGCTGGGAATTTGGCTAAACCAGAGTTGGTCTTTTTTATTTTTTTCGCCTAACACGTCTGGGTTAAATACTTGCCTGCGTGCGCCAATTAAAGAATTACCATTAAAGAGTTGCAAGCCAAACCACGGCACAAAGCCACTTTTATGAATGGAGTTTAACCACAGGGATACTTCCGCTAGTTCTACGGCTACGGGATTTAAATCAATACCAAAGACATTTTTATCCGCCAGATAAAGTTTTACTTTTTGCAGTTCATCCGCATAGTTTTCATGCGCTAGTCGCTTATCCAGCTCTTGTTCTTTGCGTTGAATATACGCTGTAGATAATTGGTTAATAGCTTCATTTAAAAAGGCAGCTGAGCCCATTGCGGGCTCTAATACTTTTAATTCTAAAATTTGATCGGCGGTTTTATCTTGTAACAGTTCTTTTAAGGCGTATTTAACCAAAGACTGGGTTAATACTTCAGGCGTGTAATAAGAGGCAGATTTTTCTCTGTCTCGCCCACTCATACGGTAGATAAAAGTGCCTTTGTTATAAACCTGAAAACCTCCCTCTTTATTTAATACTCTTTCTTGTTCGGTATATTGGCTGAGTTCATGCTCAGGAACAAAGTAGGCTGATTCCAGCTCATTAGGATTGCTATCAGCTTTTTTAACTTCAAATAAGTCGTGTGGGGCATAAAAGCCTTTGTAAGATAATAAGGCTTCATAAACGGCACCGAGTTGGTTAATGCCTAGTTGTGCATAAGAGATACGCCCTCTGCGTTTTTTGCCTTTTGCAGGGCGAGTGAGTGACATCAGTTGTATCACTTGTTGCAGCACTTCGTTACGGAATTTAACGCGGTTTAAGGTTTGGGTACTTTGTGGATCAAATAGGTGACTTTTTAACGGGGTAATATTAAATGCTTCAGTATCGCCTGTAGCAAAAATATTATGTGTCGCTTCTGGCTGAAAGCCTTGGAAAATCAAATCAAATAACAATTGAATACTGTCATTAATATAACTGCCATTAAGCGCTTCTTCGCTATGCAGTTGTACCATTTCAAGTTCGCGTAATGATTCTAAACTGTAGCCTTTAAGGTAGGCATTGGAGTTTTTTACGGGCACATAATCCAGTTCTGGGCGGGCTTCAATATAAAACAGGAATAATAGCCGATACATATAACGCAAGCATTCTATGCTGAGTGTTTCTGCGGGTATAGGTTCTCTACTGACTTCCTTATAATGACGCACTGCTTCGTTACCGAGTAATTCGATACTTTCACGCAAGGCATATTTTAAGTCTTCAGATACGGCAAAGGCGTGTTTGTGTGCATTTTCATCCAGTGTGTCAATTAAGCACAGGCCTTGTTCGGGAGCAAGATGCTGTTTAACTAATAAGGCAGCAGTAGCTTTTAGGGTGCTGTCTTCACGTCTGCCAAAAATCTCATCCAGATTAAATCTTAATAGGCGTTTTTCGTGCCATTTTGTGCGATCAATTAGTAACAGTTGTTGATCACTCATTAAAATTATCCAACGAGGCGGTTTATCCAGTGCAAAGATATGTTTACTGATTAAGTCTTCAAAACTTAGGTCTAGTAATTGAGGCTCTACTATTGCATCAGTTGGCCATTGCTGACTTTGTAATCTAAGGGTTAAAGGATCGTCTTGTTCTTTTACGTTATTAATGGCTTGTAACACCCAGACTATGGGTTGCAGACCTTGTGTAACGTCGGCAATAACGGGAATATCACCTGCTAGGTCTAATGCTTTTAGACTGCTTTGCGGTGTGTAATCAAGTGCTTGTAAACAGTGCGCATTAAATATCCGTTGAAGTTGTTGACGGTTATTAGTGTCTTGCTCTTTTTCTAACTGATTTTTCAGTTTAAAAAAAGCTTGGGATAAGGTTCTTAATCGTATCCACGGTGCGCGTTCTGTACTACTGGTATCGGGCTTGGCTTGTGTCTGTTTGAGTGTTTCCCGATAGTCATCTTCTTGCTGCTGCCATTGTTTAAAAGTGTCTTTTAAATCACCTTCAAATATCGCTGATAGGTAATGATGACTGTAAAATTCGTTATCGTTTTGTATACCTGTTAGATCCAGAGACATGAGGTTCCTTGTTTGCCTTATATTTTGTTGTAATAGATAGCCATTTTTCTAAGCTTATTTATTTTTCCATGACGCTTTTGAGTTTGGTAAGCGCT
>Ga0209707_1001115_pt1 | contig 15478 bp, 16 predicted proteins | sample EN4Hudsemesocosm_FD_184630 | JGI IMG/M metagenome (GOLD analysis project Ga0209707, IMG submission 184630) | Methane-oxidizing microbial communities from mesocosms in the Hudson Canyon - EN4B Hudson Canyon (SPAdes) (version 2) | ecosystem: Environmental > Aquatic > Marine > Cold seeps | place... | reverse complement strand
GTTGAATGAGCTTACAAATTAACCTGTTATACGTATAACAGGCAATGAGGTTACACTTTAAATTTAAGGGGAACGCTGTTTTTCTCCGCGATAGCGGCTTCGTCCAACAATTGCTTTCAGTTGACCGTAAAAAGCGTACAAACACGTTTTTAGACAATTTTTCGATTTAAAAAAATGGCTGGAGGTTTTTCTACAGCCTCGTTAGGAATAAACTACATTACTCATTTTTTAGTAGTAAGGAGAAATAAAAAAATGAAATTTTTATTTTGGAAATATTATATAAGTATCATTTTGATGGCTATTATTTCAGTAGTTCATGCAGATGAAATGGTTTCTGATGAAGCATTTTCTTATATTGTAATAAAGAAACTCGCCTATTCTTCCCCCTCAAACCAAACACCTTGGTGCAATTATTAACACTCAAGAGGAATGGGGGCAGCTTTTCATGTCATGGCAGGGTGACTTCACACCTCCATCAGCACACGCACCTCGGTTTGATTTTGAAAAGTATCAATTAATCACAGGTGGATTTGGAATAAAACCTAGCGGTGGGTATTCAGTTGTAGTGGATAGAGTTGATGAGCTTAGTGATGTAATATACGTCAGTGTGCTTGATATTAGCCCTGGCTCAGGGTGTCTAGTTAGTTGGGGATTTACTAACCCTTTCACTACAATATTAATTAAAAAATCAACCAAACCCATAAAATTTTCGGTTACAAAGCTAGTAAGCGAGTGCGTTTCATAATACCAGAGCTACAAATTGAGCTAGGATATGAACACGACATTAATTAATAATATTCCTAGCAAGGCGCTCCACCTGACCGCGGGAAGCGCCGTTCGTTTTCAAAGGTCAGTTTTTTATTAAAGTTCATCGCGTTGTTGGAGTTTCTTGGCTATCCTCCCGCGTCGGTGAGCTTGTCGTTCAAGCTGTAGAAAAACCTCCAAGTATAAAATGGGGTCAGACTCGATTGATTTTTAATTATTATGCATACGTACTATATGTGTATATTGTCTCTATCAATAAAATATAGCGCACCTTTTTTAGTTGGGCATTTTTTTGAATTAATCATAATATTAATTCGGGCTGCCGAACCTTTTAAATCAGCCGGTAATTTTCCTGTAAACAAATAGTAATTTGTCACTAATTTATAAGATAACTCCACGGGTAATTTTTTCGCCGTCGCTTCAATTAAATCTAGGTCACTAACGCCCGACACCCAAAAAGTAAACTCTCCTTCTGGCTTAAGCTTCGACTTATCAACCGGGTTTATATGTGAAATTGTTAGTTTTCTACAAGCAGCACTTTTATCCCCCCCTTTTCTACCGTGCCCACCGCCATGATCCATTGCCGCCATTGCAGAACCCAAAGTTAATAATAGCGCGGTTAAAACAGACATTAAAATTGATTTTTTCAGCATATCCCATCCCTTAATTAAGTATGATTTATTATTTTAACCGACTCAATTTAACAATATAAATCAAGCCGTCGAATGTATTTTATATATTTTAGGTTCAAAATAATTGTAATTAAGTTGCTTTCTGAGCACTCTTCATTACATACCTCCGTTTGCAATAATTTTATCAATTCAGCCAGCATCAGTAAACAGATTCATCAAAACACGAATCAATAGAAATCAATGAGATCAGACTCGATTGCTTAAGTTATATAGACTGTTTGACAGTGGAGCGGCTTCCTGCATTTTCACCTGATTTTAATCCGATTGAGAAATTATGGAAAAATACTAACCGCGATTCGACGCATATAAAGTACTTTAAAACTTTTGAAGGTCTTCATGATTCAGTTGTGAAAACATTCAACACCTATATGTAAGATGCCAGTAAAGTGATTTGTGTCATAAAAAAATGCGCGAAGATTTTTCTGTTACTGCCTAAGTTTAGCCGACCCAATTGGGAAATTATTTATCTGAGAAACTATAGACTGAATTTGTTGCACTTCTGCGGCTAAAAAACTCTCTAGCAATCATAGAAAAAATAATCGAAAAACAATGCATTATATTCAGATACGGATCACTTTAGTGCTTAAAATTGATAAGCTAAAATCACCCTAAACTGCTCAGTATCAATAGATGATTGTTTATCAGTAATAAATGCATACATAAAATCTACACTGAACATTTGCTGATATTGATAGCGCAGATAAGCATCCGCTTCTTGAGTGTGAAAATCCGCTACATTTTCTGCCTGAAAATCACCCGCCGCAACACCGAGGGTCAGAGCCTCTAAAAAATGCGGCTGGTATTCTAAATTAAATAATAAAGCCTGTGCATTTTTTCCTGCATCCACGGCATCTAACGTCAGCTCTTCCATTGAAGTAAAAAAAGGCCCGCCACCGACACTATTAACCGCTGCTGATTGCCCAAAATTTTTATTATAGGCAGTGGTAAAACTAAGCCCATAAGCACTGATTGAAGCAAAAATACCTAATGTATTGGCATCCACTAAGCCTAGTGATTCTTGCCCTATGGAACGCCCTAAATCAAATTGCACACCGAGTTCATAAGACAACCAAGCATCAACATGGTCTTGATAGACCATATCAGCAAAGAAGATTTGCTGTACATTTTTAATCGAATAATACCAAGCACTGGCATTAATATTCCCTTGTTGATAACGCCCCCAGACTAGCCACGCTTGCGACCCATCTCCTCCAAAAGCCTCACCAATGCCTACAAAGTCAGACGCATTTACAGTGTTTTCCCAACCTTTAGCCGTCCGTACAAATCCAGACCCTAAATAAACAGTATCGGTAACATGATAATCTAATAAATAAGCTTCAAAAATATTGGGTAATAAACGTAAATCATCTTGATCCATATGCGGCGTATCAATCCGCTGAGGCCCTATATGCGCTTCAATATTTGCAAAAGAAAGCGTCATTACCGCTTCCCCTAAGGTAATATAGCTATTTTTATAGGCATCAAAAAAATCGCCATGAATCTCATCATTATTACCACTATTAAAGCCTGGATTAATTGCCGCAAAAGCACTTGTATGAAATTTAAAAAAAGATCCCCAAGAAACGCCACATCCCAGCTCACCGCCTAAACCATAAGCCTGTTCTTTACTCACTTTTTTTACATGAGTTTGAAGGTAAGCAGCACGCACAAAGCCATTGCAGCCATCATATTTCAGGTCGTGTTTAATCCCTTGTTCGCGGATTAAGTTATTAATATTATAGGGAGTGCTAGGAAACAGGTCTTCAATGATACTAGTCGGTATGATTATTTCTGGAGTAGCGGTATTTTGCTCATCGGCATAAGCAAAATGAAAAGGTATAGCAAGGCTTAAAGCACAGGCATAGTAAGGCTTCATAAAAAACTCTCAATCACTGTGCTCACCCGCACATGAAAATAATAAAGTAATAACTAGGTATTACTTCGCTTATTTCAGGCAGGTTTCCGGACTGATGAGTGGGCTTATCCCCAGAATCTACACCTTCCCATTCAGTTATGAATAGTGGCATAAAGTAGATTTTTAACTCAATTACCGTTGCGGGGGCAGTGTTGGCTTTGTTAGTAAAAACGCACCAACTTCCCTTTTAATCTTGAAAAAATAACGAGCAACTTATGACGGGGCACATAAAATAGTTTAGGTGTGGCTTCAGCATACTATCTTCAAGCAAGGTTGAATGAAACCATACCCTCTATGCCCCGTCTTAAGTTGCCAACTAAAAAATCAAGACACCCGAAAGGAAGGCTACCATACCTACAAAAGTTAATAATCACAAGTCTTACTTGAAAGATGCATCGAGGAAATAATAGGCAAGATATTTTTGAAACAGAAGAGGATATGGCTCGGATTAAAGAAGGTATTGCACATGCATTATCCAAATATGATTGTCGCCTGCATGCTTATGTCATCATGAGTAATCACTTGTATCTTCTTATTACCTCGGCGGACAAAGTGCAGCTTAGTCGGTTTCTGAATTGTTCACATAATAAGACATATCAAAGGTCGTTTTTTTGCTTGGCAACCTCAACAGTTTCACGTTCCATAACAATGAGTACCGACGACAAGCCGCTACTTTTCCATAGAGAATTTAGGGATAGTGAATCTAAGAAAAGTAATTGGGCTCTGAGCGTGATCCTCGTCCGTGTGCTTTGTCATGGCTCATCGTTTCAGCAAGGGGTATAAATTGTGTTGATAATGACTTACATTGCTTCAGAAATATCGCTTAATTCTCTTTAACCTGGGTTACATAAATGTCATTAACTTGATGAATTTGAGTCGTTGTTATTGGATTAAAAATGAGCATCAAGAGACACCTTTTGTTGCTCTAATCCGCTCTCCTTTAATAGTTCGCGCATACTGGTAGTCTCACTGGATTTACCACCTGATTGTCGGGCTTACGCCACGACTTCTCGCGTATGCTGATCAACAGCTAGAACTATATTTTGTTTGTCACCAGCATCCAGTGTGCCACGCAATTGTGTCGCGCTTGCCACGATTATCTCGATGCTCTGACAAGTCATTTTTCAATAAACCTACAAAACTAGTTATTTGTTTGTTGCTGACGGGTAATTCGCTGTTCATGTATCACTGAATCGTGCCAAATTTTAGGGGCTCGGATTGTACTACAATTTACAATTATTTTTTATGAGAAAGCCATGGGGCCCACTATGAATAAAACATAGCTACCCCACACCAAATAAACGGCTTTACTCGCTCAAGATTCCACCCAAATTAACTTCCTCAGGTACTTCATTCCGATTGATCTGCACATTCGTTGGATAAGCAAAAGACAAATTATTTTTTTGCAAAATATCCGCTATTTGAAATAGTACATCTTCTTTGACTTCCAGCCACTTTGCCCAGTCTACTGTCTTTGAAAAACAATAAATTAATATATCTATCGAAAAGTCGCCGTAGCGATCTAAAAAGACGAGCTGTGTCGATTTAATACCGTGTAAATCTTCCTTTTTTAAATATTTATGATGCGCCCGATTTGAAGTATGCGCCTCTTTAGAGCTAGCGATATCTGCGTGCTGCTCGAGCATTTGCTTAATATCCGCCACTGCTTGACGAATATCATTTATATTACTTTCATAGGTTACGCCAACATGCATTTTGATCCGCCGCCCAACTGAGCGACGATTCCAGTTTAAAACGCTCGCTGTCGAGACCATGGCGTTTGGCATGGTAATCAAGGCGTTATCAAAGGTTCTTACTGTAGTACTACGTAGCCCTATCTCAACTACAGTTCCTTCAACATCTCCTATTTTTATCCAATCACCCATCTTAAAAATATGATCGACCATAATATTTAAGCCACCAAAGAAATTAGACAAGCTATCTTTTGCAGCCATTGCAAAGGCCAAACCACCAATCCCTAAAGTAGAAAGAATGGCGGTAATATTAATACCAAAATGACTTAATATGAGCGTTAAAGAAAGTAAAACAACAATACCTTTCAAGCTCTTAGTCATCAACAAAACCAACTCTCGACTTAACTCCTTATTTCTTTTATCCGCCCGATCAAATTGGACAGCAACCACACTATCAATTAAATTAAACAATAAATAAACACAAAGGCCTTGATAAAAAATATAAATAAAATGATCAACAACCGCTTTATATTCAGTTTTATAAAGCAACGCATTCATTGATAGATCAACACCAAAAAGGAACAAAAAATATAATAGAGGCTTATGCAAGCTTAAAAAAACAATCTCCATATTGTCTACTTTGCCATCATTTAAAATAAAGCGTTCAATCAATCGATTACTTGCCTGAAAAACAATAGGGTAAGTAATCATAGTCAATAGGAATATACACAAGGAAACAATAAGCCCCCCCATATCAATGCGTAAAGGTGCAATCACAGAATTTACACTCGTAAATACCTCGATATTATTGAAGTAAGAAATAGCAGAAATCAATGAAATATTGCTAAAAAAACTAGTGGCGATAACTTCTTCAGGGTTATTTTTCACATAATCCAAAAAATCCAAATACACTGCATAAATACGCATTAAATCCTGATGGTTCTTAGTAAGCTTTTGATAAATTTCAGCCTCACCCTTCAAAGGTTCAGCTGTCGTTTTTATCTTTTTATTTAACTGTACTATTCGGCTTTCTACTTCCTTGATGATTTGCTCTTTGGATTGAAATGCACGACTTGACTCAACCAAAAGAACCACAAACTGAGCTATGTCACGTCTAGTTAAGTAATAATCAACACTGAACCGGTCGCGTTGTACAGCAAGCGTATTGCCTCTCGCTCGATTTATCCTTATTTTCGAGTTGAGCATTTGCAATTCCGGTTTACTGATTGATTCAATATCATAATCAATAGAAGAACCGTGTATCACCATCATTAGCCGCTCAAACAAAGCATCTTTATTTTTAATAAGCTGTGCTAATTTAGTTTCATCTTCATTCAGAAAGATTTGCTGATTTAGCTCAGCCACCTCCACCAGAATATCCGTAATAGCAACATATCGCTTGTCGGCTTCGGCAAAGGCTTGCAACGAACAAAGCATTAACCCTAAATATAAAAATACACGAACAAATTTCTTAACGACCATCACTTACAATTCCTTAAATCACTTATAATCTCAACAAAATATATTCACGGCTAACTTTAGTCTTCTTCAAAGCTTGAATCATCACCAAAGTCTTGTTCATCTTCAGTACTTTGCGCACCTTCAAATAAAACTCTTAAATACTTAAACAATAACCGTGATGATTTTACTGGCTTACCCAAACTTATTTCTTTTTTCGCATTACGAATTAATTGTCGTAATTGCTGTGCATCAGCACCTGGGTATTTATCTAATAACTCGGTTAACGCCTGTTTATCATCAGATAATAAACGCTCTCGCCAATGCTCCAACTGGTGCAATTCGCGAGTAGCATGCGCGCTTTTTGCTTTAATCTTATTGAGGGCTTCCTCAATAGGCTCAATATCAACTTTGCGCATTTGCCCAGTAATAAACTTTAATTGCCGTTTACGCGCCGCTTTAAAAGGCATTTTAGCCGCGCTAGTAATAGCACTTACTATCTCATCAGGAAGATTTAATTTTTCTATCTGCGCTGGTGCCAACTGAGTGATTTCCTCACACATATCATGTATAACGGCTATATCACGCTTTAGCTGCGTCTTATTAGGTCTAATCGCCCAAGTTTGCTCCTCATCTTCCTCATACTCTGCATGTCTTTGAAACTCGTCAAACTCTTCATCTGTAAAATCAGTCATATCAAACCATCGTAATTAAAAAAATAACAAATAACACCACCCCTGCAATAGGGATTAACGCACCTAACCAATCGGAAGGAACATCTTTACTTTGTTGCAGCGAAGATTTAATGCTTGGTCGCATCCAAAAAATCAAACCTAGCGCCATAGCTCCCAGAAAAACATTTTCCCATACAGATAACTCCATCACTACCTCTCTTTTTTATATTCAAGCATACGCGCTTGTTAAATTCGCCACCGTGGTTATGTCCACCTGGATTAGCCTACCTATAAAGATTATCTACTATTACAAGGCTTTACATAGCGACCAAAAAACTTGTAGGGTTCCGTCTTGCAATCTACGCACCATAAGCATAATATCCCTTTAACAAGGCGAATCAATGCCTAAGCGGATGGGTACTATAAAAACCATCCGCTGTATTTTTCTTGCATAAAGCAAGAGGGTTCACTAAATATACACAACAAGGAGTTAATCATGACTACCGTAACAGATCCCGTCATCGATCAATGGTACAAAGACGTAGAAAATAATCTCACCTTCAAAGTCGTCGCCATTGAGGAGAGTGATGATACCATTGATGTGCAATATAATAATGGAGATATTGGCGAATATGATAATGACAGCTGGTATAACTCAACCTTTGACTTCATTGAAGACCCAGAAGATTGGAGCGCCCCCTTTGATGATCTTGAATCTGACGATTTAGGTTACTCTAACTCAGATACCCGCCGTACCGATATGGACGACATGCCTTTAAAAGATTATCAGGATTAGGAAATACCCTGCATGAAAATGAGTTCTCAAGAATTCCTAAACTGGGATTCTAAAAGCCTTACCTTACTAGGTATGTCTGGCGCTGGAAAAACGACACTCTCTAGCAAGTTACCCCAAGAAAAATGGTTTCATTATTCAGGTGATTACCGTATAGGCACCAAATATTTAGGTGAGCCGATACTGGACAATATTAAGCAGCAAGCAATGGAAGTGCCTTTTTTAAAAGACCTTTTACTGTCTGATTCAATTTATATTTGTAATAACGTCACAGTAGAAAATTTAGCGCCCGTTTCCAGCTTTTTAAGCAAGCTAGGCAACCCCAACTTAGGCGGCCTATCACTAGCTGAATTCAAACGCAGGCAAGCCCTACATTATCATGCTGAAGTTGCCGCCATGCTCGATGTCGGTGATTTTATTCATAAGGCTGAAGGCATTTACGGCTATAAAAACTTTATTAATGATGCGGGTGGCAGCGTTTGCGAATTAGATGATCAAGCCGTACTAGATCATCTAGCCGAGAAAACGCTGATTATTTATATACGGACCTCGCCCGAACAAGAACAAACTATCATTAATCGTGCTAAGTCCTCACCAAAACCACTGTATTATCGAGAAGCTTTTCTAGATGAAAAACTTACCGAGTTTATGCAGGAGAATAATTACCCTGACACAAATAGCATTCCACCGGATGAATTTGTTACTTGGGTTTTTCCTGAGCTATTTCGTTCACGCTTACCTCGTTACCAATCCATAGCAGATCAGTATGGCTATACACTTGATGCCAATGATGTTGCTCAAGTCAGTAACGAAGAAGAATTTATTCAGCTGATTGCCGCTGCAATAGAACAGCAAACCACTTAAACACGATGCCTTTAGTTGCCCACACTCAATTACCCACATTCCTACGCTTACAGGAAGAAGGTGAAGATATCCTTAACCATGACCGCGCCACGCATCAACATATTCGTGAATTGCATATTGGTTTTCTGAATATTATGCCTGATGCCGCGCTAGAGGCTACAGAGCGACAATTTTTTAGATTAATTGGCGCGTGCAATCAAATTGCGCAATTTCATGTACACCCCTTTACAATTGAGGGCTTACCTAGAAGTGTAGCAGCGCAAGCGCATATCGATCAATATTATGAAACCTTTGAGCAGCTTAAGCTCGATGGTCTAGATGCCTTAATTATCAGTGGCGCTAATGTCACTCACGCCCACTTACAAGACGAAGATTTTTGGCAACCATTAACTGAAGTATTTGAATGGGCACAAGAAAATGTCACCTCAATTCTCTGTTCATGCTTAGCCACACACGCACTTATTCAGTTTTGCTATGGTATAGAGCGCACACGTTTGCCGAAAAAATGCTGGGGCGTTTATGCGCATAAAGTCATTGACCGCAAGCACCCGCTGATCGCCGAAATTAACACACGCTTTGATGTGCCTCATTCGCGCTTTAATGCTGTATTTCAAGAAGACCTAGAGCAGCATGGCGTACAAACACTAGTTTCTAGCCCTGAAGCGGGCTTGCATCTAGCCGTTAGCCCTGATGGCTTTCGGATTGTCTTTTTTCAAGGCCACCCCGAATACGACAACATCAGCTTACTAAAAGAATATAAGCGTGAAGTACTACGCTATATTAATCAAGAAATTGACCTGTACCCGCCTTTTCCAGAGCATTATTTTAGCCACGAGGCACAAGCGATTTTTACTCGCTATGCTGAGCATGTACAAGAAGCGCTACAAAATCACAGTCCTACTAATGATTTTCCAGAGCATGAGGTTGAGCCATTTTTAGATAATACTTGGCGTGATACCGCGAAAGCCGTATTTAATAATTGGTTAGGAAAAGTGTATCAGATTACCAATCAGGATCGTCGCATCCCCTTTATGGATGGCATAGACCCCAACAATCCACTGAATTTATAAATGCACGCGCAATTCTTACAACAAGCAATCGACTTAGCTTTAGAAAATGTATGCACAGGAAATGGCGGGCCTTTTGGTGCAGTTATTTGCCAAAACAACAAAGTGATTGCCGCTTGCTCAAATATCGTAACTTGCAGCAATGACCCGACAGCTCATGCAGAAATCACTGCCATTCGGACAGCCTGCAAGCATTTAAACAATTTCCAGCTCACTGATTGCACGCTTTACAGTAGTTGCGAACCTTGCCCTATGTGCTTAGGTGCTATTTATTGGGCGCGCCTAGGGCAGGTCTATTTTGCCTGTAATCGCCTTGATGCCGCACAAGCAGGCTTTGATGATAGTTTTATTTATGATGAAATCGCTGTAACACCTGAAAAACGGTCGATCAATATGCAGCATATTGAGGTAAATACTGCACTGCAGCCCTTTATCGCTTGGCAAGAACAAGAAGATAAAATTCGCTATTAACCCTACAGTGAGCAAATTAACCACAAAGTAATTGGAGGATCTCTACTTACCCCAAAAACATTGTGGTTAAAAATTAGGCTTACTCTCCCCCTTCTGGCTTATCTCTAATTTTCAGCAGCCAGCCATCTTTTCCGGTACAACCCAACATACCATCAGCTTGCAGGTGGATACGTGCATACTTACCCGTTAAGGAAGCAGGAAGTTTTGCTCTCACCTCATAAAAGCTAACATTATTTTCAACACTTACTTTTAGCGGCACATTTTTAGCGGTGACATGAATTGACACTGGATCCGCATAACCAGAGACAGTAAACGAAATTTCTGATTCGGGATCTACTTCGGACTTATGCACAGGCGTAAAAGTTTTAAATTTAGGTTTTTTGCAACCGTTATTAGTTTCTGATGTCCCGTAGGCAAAAGCGGCCCCAGTAAAACCAACACTAACGATTAAACATACTAATTTTAAAGATTTCTTTATCATTATTATTCCCCTTTATTAGTCGACTTAACGAGAAAGTACGAGTGTACTGTGATTTACTTAATTCCTCCAGTCCAATTTACATATTTGAACCACACAAGCAAGCACGTAGTTAGGTTTATATATGGTACAATGAAGTTATTTTTCCTAATCTTTAACTACTTTGGAGTTACGATTCGTGGTAACTGTTAATACTCGTCGTTCAGTCATGACACTATTTTCTTCGCCTACTTGTGCCATGAGCCATTGCGCAAGACTTGCTTTACACGAAAAAGGTGTAACAGCTGAAATTGAATATTTTGACCCTACCGATCCACCAGAAAGCTTATTGGAGCTTAATCCAAATGGCACATCGCCTACATTAATTGAGCGTGATTTGGTTTTATATGATGCTCGCATCATCATGGAATACTTAGACGAGAGATTCCCACACCCTCCTCTGCATCAAATGGACCCTGTGTCGCGCGCTAATGCACGGATGATTATCAAACGCATAGACCAAGACTGGTATCATCTATTAGATGAAGTACTCAATTCGGGCGAGAAAAAATCGGCTCGTGCGAAGAAAATGCTACGTGAAAGCTTAGTTGCCGCTGTGCCTTTATTTGCAGCACACGAATTTTTCATGAGTGAAGACTTTTCTTTAATCGACTGCTCTTTAGCCCCGTTATTATGGCGTTTACCTAGCATTGGCATTGAATTACCTGAGAATGCGCAAATAATCAACACATACGCTCAGAAACTATTTAGCCGCGAAGCTTTCGCTGAAAGCCTAAGCGAAGAAGAACATGAGATGGCTAAACTACCCAGCAAAAAATGACCTCATTAAAACCTTACCTACTTAGATCCATTTATGAGTGGATTATTGATAATAATTTAACGCCTCACCTACTCGTTGATGCCTCGCATCCACATGCGGTATTGCCTGAAGATTATATTGATGACGGTAAAATTGTCCTAAACATGCGCCCAGAAGCAATTCAAAGCCTATCTTTAGGCAATACCACCGTTGAATTCAACACCCGATTTAATGGACAATCTATGCATATTATCGCGCCCGTACCTGCAGTACTGGCTATTTATGCAAAAGAAAATGGGAAAGGCATGGTCTTTGACCAAGAAGATGAGGATGACAACGAACCACCACCAGAAAACAAACCGCCACGATCACACCTTCGTGTTGTAAAATAAAATCTCGCTGTATAAAAAAAGCCTGAGTTTAAATAAATAAACTCAGGCTTTTTTATGCTTCACATTATAAAACGTTCAAGCTTTATCCAGCAAAGTTTTGCCCTGCAAATTCCCAATTAACCAACTCCCAATAAGCTGCCAAATAGCTAGGGCGAGCATTACGGTAATCAATATAATAAGCGTGCTCCCACACATCACAAGTCAACAAAGGTGTTTGGCCTTCAGTTAAAGGACATGCAGCATTGCTAGTACTCACTAGCTCAAGACTACCATCAGAATTTTTTACTAACCACGCCCAACCTGAACCAAAAGTTGTCACTGCACATTTAGTAAATGCTTCCTTGAATTCAGCAAATGATCCGAAAGCAGCATTAATTGCATCAGCTAGTGGGCCAGTTGGTTCACCGCCACCATTGGGTGATAAGCTATTCCAGTAAAAAGTATGATTCCAAACTTGTGCAGCATTATTAAAAATACCACCAGAAGAGCGCATAACAAGAGCTTCTAATGAAGCACCTTCAAATTCAGTGCCTGGAACTAAATTATTTAAGTTAGTTACATAAGTCTGATGATGCTTACCATAATGGAATTCTAATGTTTCTTCAGAAATATGTGGCGCTAAAGCATCTTTTGCATAAGGTAAAGCAGGTAATTCATAAGCCATTTATTTTTCTCCTAATTATAACTTTCTAACAGTATTAACAGCAGTAAAAAGAAGCGCATTAAGCTGCGCTCTTAATATCTAAGATGAGTATAAATTATTACATCAATAAAAACCAAGTATTTTACTAAAGTATTCTATTTCCTCTCCCACCAAATAAAATACTATGACTAGCTAAAGTTAAACCAAACAAACTTATTTATCGTCGTACTTAACTTTATAACCATCCGTTTTTACTTGGTTTTTAGTATAGACTGTGCTTGTTTTTTTCGCCTCAGCATCTTCAGCACTTAATTCCTCAGTTTCAGCATCGGCTTTAACTGGCGCATTAATCGAAGCAATAAAGTCATCAAACCAATTTTGTGTTTTTGCCACTTGCATATCGGCATCATTTAAAATATCTTGCTCATCCGGTAAATTTTTATAATCACGAGCAAGTTCTAACGCAGCCTTACAGGCATCAAAATCGCCTTCGACTGCATGCAAACAAGCAAAATTATAAGAAGCAACGCCCTCATGAATACTATCAGCAAGCGCCAACTTTTCTTTTGCCAATGCATAACTTGCCGTTTGTGCAGCACCCTTCTGTAGGGCAGCCAATTCCATTAAAGCGACACTCCAGTCTAAAGCAGCAGCCAAGTAGTCTGGTTTTGCGACTAAACAGAAAGAAAATTTCTTACCAGCCTCTTCATAAAGCGACATAGCTTCAGCCCCCTGCTTTAATCTAGCAGAATACAACAAAGCCATACCCCAGCTATACAAGGCATCCTTAAACACCGAACTATCTGAGCCAATAGACTGGTAAATAGTGATAGCGCCAGCTAGTGCCTTTTCCAGTGCTACTGGGTCATTTGCTTCTCGCGCGGCCTTAACTTTTTTATTTGCTGCATTTACTTTTGATTTACCAAAAACTGAATCCAATAAGCCCATTTCTATCCTCTATACTGTGATTATTCTTATAATTATGTTCACACTCAGTGCAAGCACTGAAGCACAAAATTCATACCTTAACTAACTATGATAAATCGAACTGCATCCAAGCGCAATTTAGCATCCCGAATATATCCATGAGAAGCAATAGTACAATCTTTCAATGCCTCTATTTCCTCTGGTTTTATACTCAGGTTAACCTGTGCCAAGGCCTCCAACCGCTTTATTTCTTCAGCAGATATTTTAAGCATACACGTATTAGCCTGAGAAATAACAGTCTGCATTGCAATCTCTGCGCTACTCTCTGCGCAAGCAATCATAGCGTTAATATTTTTATGCTCACTACCCATAAATGCCGTAATTTGTTCCACCTCAAACTTATGCACAAGCTCGACTAACTCTTCATGTGTAATTTTCTCTGTTAAGTCTTTCTGGCCCTGATCAACCAAAACACGTATTGGGGTCGCAGGCAAAAAACGATTCAACTGCAAAGCTAAAGGTGCACTGCATTCAATTAAAAACAGGCACTCCAACAAATACTGCCCCGGCTTTAGTTGCTGGTGTTTAATGACACTCAATGCCGCGCTACCAACATTATCCGACACTACCAAATCCATAGCCGAGGTCACCATCGGGTGCTCCCAACTCAAGTACTGCATATCCTCTCTTGCTAGCGCGACATCTCGACTCACCGTTACAGTTACACCATCTTCAGGAACGTAAGGAAATTGCGAAACTCTTTGCGCCTGCCCTGCTTGTAAAATAGCGCAAGCTTTGGAATGATATTCAGAATCGACGCCAAAATATTCAAAAATATCCTCCATATAAGCCCATAAAGCATCAGGCTGGGATAAATTCTCAATAGTATTGATTAGCTGCTCAGCAATATCTTTACGACAAGAATTAAACTCCAACAATAAATCACGCGACTGATGCATTTCTGCCTCAACCTTGTGTATCAATGCATAACTAGAATCAACCAGCCCCTGCAACCCTTGCTGCTCAACACTTGAACAGACCTGCCCAACCAAACCTTTTTGCACTCGATAGACTTCACTTGCCGCATTACTATTTGCTTGAAATAAACCCAAGCCCTCAGCATACCACCGACACAAACTATGCTGTTTACTGCCAACTATATAAGGCACATGAATTTTAATCGTCTGCTTTTGGCCAATGCGATCAAGACGCCCAATTCTCTGCTGCAATAAATCAGGATTTTCAGGTAAATCCAATAAAATCAAATGATGTACGAATTGAAAATTACGCCCTTCACTGCCTATTTCAGAGCAAAGCAAGATGCGCACATGAGCCTCTTCATCAGCAAAGTAAGCAGCAGCCCTATCTCGCTCAATAATACTCATGCCCTCATGAAAAGCAGCGGCATTAATTGCATACTTCTCACGCAAGATTTTTTGCAAACGCAGCGCAGTTTCAGCCTGCTGGCAAATCAATAAAACCTGCTCATCGGCCAATTGCTTTATTTTTTCCACCAGCCAAGCAAGATAAGCAGCATCACCTTCTTCATTCTCAGACTGTAATGGATATGCATAAAACTCGCGTACCGGAAAACCCTGCACTACATGCCGAGAATTTCTAAATAAAATACGCCCCGTGCCATGTCGGTCAATTAATTGATCAATAACATCCTGCGTTACACCACCAGCATTGGCATCTTGCAAAAATTTTGCGCATAGCTTTTGGTCGATATAGGTAGCCAAACTACTTTTATCTGCTTCATTTAAAATACGTTCATACACTATTTTCTCAGCTAACAGGGCAATCGGCTCAAACTGCCGCTCTTCCTCTAAAAACAGTTCAAAAC
>Ga0209707_1001103_pt1 | contig 15549 bp, 9 predicted proteins | sample EN4Hudsemesocosm_FD_184630 | JGI IMG/M metagenome (GOLD analysis project Ga0209707, IMG submission 184630) | Methane-oxidizing microbial communities from mesocosms in the Hudson Canyon - EN4B Hudson Canyon (SPAdes) (version 2) | ecosystem: Environmental > Aquatic > Marine > Cold seeps | place... | reverse complement strand
AAAGCTTGCTCAAAATATCTTTAATTTCTTCTTTAGACGGAGGGGTCTCTAAATAAAGAACAATCTCAGGCTTAACTCCGTTCTCTTCCAGCAGAGCCAGAGTCTGGCGCGACTTTGAACATCGTGGATTGTGGTAGATGGTCGCCTGTTTTGTCATGTTGGATCCTCAGTGTTAAATTCTGTCTTAAATACAAAAGAGGGCTATTCTATAAGATTTCTTATAGCGTATCATTACTTCTTATAGTGTATTGTCACTTGGTGATTTTAAATGGAAAATTAAATGCTTTCTCAGTTTCTTATGGTTCCTCGTGTTTGCCTGATATTTATAGCTGTTTTTATAGTTGTTGTCTGTTCAGGGTGTGGGCAGGTTGAGTTTACTTTTTCTAATGGTCAAAAAAAGTCACTGGATTCATTTAAGGGCAACTGGGTGATAGTTAATTACTGGGCTACATGGTGTAAGCCCTGTATTGAAGAAATACCTGAGCTTAATAAACTAAATCAGCGTGATGGAGTGGTTGTTTTGGGGGTTAATTATGATGGACTTATAGGGGGGGAGTTAGCTAACGAGGCTAATAAGCTAGGGATAAATTATAGTTTAATCGTTGATGACCCCTCTGAAAGTATTCAGGTCAAGCGTCCAAGTGCTCTGCCAGCAACCGTTATAATTGACAATAAAGGGCTGACTAGAGATATTTTGTTTGGTCCTCAAACAGTTTCATCTATTGCTGACAAAATGAGGTTGTTAGCAACAAAATGATTATACAATGTTGGTTAATCAGGTTTAGATTAATTCAACAGCATTCTACCAATAACCTGTTTTGCTTAAACTATATTATTAATGATCTCTCCTATCAGGGTGTAAACTTGTTGAAATCGACTATCTTATTAAGAATATACTCATTTCTTAAAGTTTGAATTTTGTTTTCCCGTTGAGGAAATGAAAACTCATTATGAAGACTGTTCTAGTGGTAGATGATGAGATCATTGTTCGACAGAGCCTTTGTGACCAGTTAGAGGATATGGGCTATCTGGTTTTAGCGGCAGAGAATGGTCGTATTGCACTTGAAATCATAGAGAGCGAACAGCCGGCTTTAGTGCTCACAGATTTGCGTATGCCTGAAATGGGGGGACTGGAGCTTATTAAATGTAGTAAGCAACTGGCACCAGACACCCCTATTATTGTTATTTCTGGGGCGGGAAAGCTTGAAGATGCCGTAGATGCGCTGCGATTAGGAGCCTATGATTATCTGGTTAAACCCATAAATGATTTCGCTGTCCTGGAGCATGTAGTGACTAAGACATTGGAAAATAAGAGGTTAGTACATGAGAACCTTGTTTATCAGTCTCACTTGATAGAATCAGAAAAAATGGTCTCACTTGGCCGACTTGTAGCGGGTGTTGCCCATGAGCTTAATACACCTATTGGTGTTTGTGTTACGGCATCTTCTTACTTGAATGATGAAACGGGTGACATCACAAAGGCATTTGCTGAAAATAGTTTGTGCAAAAGCGAGTTATCGAAATACTTGGGTACAGCAACTGAATCAACAGAGATTATATCATCAAACCTTAATCGTGCATCTAACCTGATTAAGAGTTTTAAAGAAGTGGCTGTAGATGTATCTAGTGAAGTGATGAGACCATTTAAGTTATTAGATTATATTTCTTTGGTTCTGCAAAGCCTGCATCCTCAACTGACAAGAACGGTACATGATATTAAAGTTGAGGGTGACTTTGATTTAGAAATTATCAGTTATCCGGGGATACTTTCTCAGGTTGTTACCAACTTAGTTATGAATTCAATAACCCATGCTTTCGGAGATAGTAAAAAAGGGTGTATTGTTATGCATGCCAGTCGTGAGGGGAATAATGTGCATTTTATTTACAGTGATGATGGCAGTGGAATGCCAACAGAAACAGTTAATAAAGTATTTGAACCCTTCTATACAACAAAGAGGGGGACAGGAAGGAGTGGTCTTGGTATGTTTATTCTTTACAACCTTATTACTCATGCTTTGAGGGGGGAGGTTGTATGTGAAAGTGAGCCAGGAAAGGGGGTTGAATTCAAAATGACTTTTCCCATAAATGCAGCTCACCACTCGTCACACTTTAGTTGAATAGGTTGTAGTGATCTAGCCAGTTATTGATGAAAACTAAACCTTTTCTAATACTTTTAAAATCGTTGACTGTATTTTAGCCCGACTGTACGAGGTTCTTCTACCCAGCTTATTGATGGCAAGGTTTTAGTTGTGAAGTTAACTTTTTGGCGCTTATTATCAGTAAAGTTAATTAAGTTTTGTCCATAGAGCGTTAATACGCCATTGATAGATGGAATGTTCCACATGATCGACGCATTTAACCGAATATCTTTATCGTAGGTTTCTTTGGTGCTTATTGTTTGCTTGAATGTTTCCAGAAAAGCTTTATTTTCATTGTACTCTTTCAAATCAGCCGCGCTAAGTGAGCTTGTATCAACTTGTGCATAAGCCTTGTCATACATGTCTAACAAATCATTACCATATTCATACTTCCAAATAATTTGCGTATTCATATGAAGGGTCAAGTTATCACTCAGCTTCGTATCAAACCATAGTTTAGTGTGTTGCTGAACCCAGTCTGTTAGGCTATCTCCCGTACTTGTGAGTGTTAAATAATCCTTTGTATATAGCATGTCTGAATAACTGATATTTTGTAAAATTGAGCCATCGTCTTCTTTTAATAGAAAGTTCCAGTCAATTAGCTCAAAAAATGAATGGTTAATACCAAAAGAAAATTTATCAGTGCGGTAACTAACTTCCGGTTCAATACCATAGGCTTTAATGATTCCAACAAGGTTGGCATTACTGCCATCCCAAGAGATTATTTCTGAGTCATTGTAAAAACCGGTAATGGCGAAGTGTAAATTGTCACTCTGTAATCTGCTGTATGACAACTCATAAGTTGTGGTTTGTTCTGGTTCTGCTTCTTTGTTGTTAATATCAAGCCAATACAGCTCTACCATTGTATTCATTCGTAAAGACTTCTGCCATGAGGCTTTCACTATGTTTTGCTCATTGAACTGGTATATAAGAGCAAGCCGGGGGGAATACATGTTATCAGTTAATTCATTTTTATCGACTCGTCCAGAAACAATGCCTTCCAGTTCTGGCGTAAATAAGTATTTCAATTCAAGGGCTGCTGAATAAGTATTAACTGACCATCCATCTGTAAATTCGGCTACACGGCTTTCTTTATAAGTACCGTTTTTACCATCCCCAAGATAGACTGAATCTTCACTGATAAAAACTTGCCCTCCTGTGTTTGCTAAAAAGCTGCTATCAGGGTCTTCCCATGGGGCTGATAATGTATCACGAGAGAACTCAAGTGCGGTTGCTAAGCTTAGAGATTCTGTAGGGTGATAATCAAATATTGTTCTAAAGTAGAGTTCATCTTCTGAAAATGCGTGGCTTCGATTGAGCTCATGAGTGTTGGGTAAGTCAGCTTGTCTGGCTTTAGTTTCTATATAGCTCTCCGAGTCATAGCTTAAAATGCTATTAATTGCTAAGGATTGATTAATATCTAAAAAGTTTTCGAGACTGAATATATAATACCTGTCTTCAAATTCACGCCAGTCTTGCATTTGGCCTTGAATTTCACGTTTAACGGCAGCATTGGTTTGCCCTGAGTTATTGTAGCGAGCCCAAAAACGCCACTCATCACTAATATCAATATCTAAATAAAGCTTTATTTGTGGGTTCTCGTCAAAGTCGCTGTAGTAATCTTGTAAGGGGTTGGCATCGGTGTCAGTAAATGCATCGGTTCCTTTATAACCTAACTCTCCTGTGGATTTGATTTGATAGATATCATAATCTGTTGCGCCCTTGGTTTGAGTATAACTGCTATGAAAAAATAGTTTACTGTCAGAAATATCTTTAGCATAACTCAGTTTAACACCTTTGCTATCGTAGGCGTGATTGTAATCTGCCCCCAGTGTTAGTCCATTTTCATTATGCGCTTTTTTGGTAATAATATTGATTACACCTGATATAGCGCCGGGTCCATGGGTTACTGAACCGGCCCCTCTGACAACTTCAACTCTGTCAATATCACTCATATCCCAATTGCGTAATTCAACCATGGAGCCTTGATGGGCTTTTTGATTAACAGGCTTTCCATTTACGAGCAGGAGGGTATGGTTATGTCGTTCCCCTAAGCCTCTTATACGCAACCTGGGGCCAGAAGCGAAATCACTAATCACAAGCAGGCCTGGCACGTACGTTTGAAGAACATCTATTAGATTACGTGCAGGAGTTCGTTCTATTTGCTCGTGAGTAATAATGGTTACTGCTGATGGCGACTTATTAAGGGCAGTATCAGTGAGATTGCTTGTCGAGACCTTGGTTGATAGCAGCTCTTCTAATGACATATTGAATAGGTTACTAATGTTCTTTGATTTCTCAGAGCTGCTACAGAATACATAAGGGGAGGCAATCATATACAGAAAGAAAATAGCTGAGTTTGCCTTCGAAAACTTGAATAAAAACATCTTCCACGCTCACTATCTTCATTTAGAAAAAAATTATGAGGCCTTATGGTCTACGTTTATAGTAATTAGGATAGTATATTTTTTGATCAGTATGAAAGCTTGTTGATAATTATTGACAATGCTCGTATACGCCTTAGTTGTAAGGTGTCTCTCATATTCTAAAGATTTGTTTTCCCTCTAAGGTTTTCTATACTTAATGAACGGTATTCGCCAGCTTACTAAGCGTATTGTTTTAGGGGGTTTTCCATTTGAAAGTCAACCGCTCCGTACAATTATATAAGCCCTGCACACTCTATCAGCCCAGTATTGTTTTCATTTTATTGATCCTCTACTTTTTAACTTTTAGTCACTTTTCATACGCAGATAGGTATAGCCCTCTTGAAACAAAAATGAGCTTTATTTATCGTTTCATGGGCTATATAACGTGGCCGGAGGAAAAACTTACCTCCCATTATATAATTGGTATTTATGGCGATTATGATGAGCTTTTTCGAGAGTTTAATTCAGTTTCGCATACGCTTTCAGTTCACGGAAAACCACTCCAGATAAAAAAACTCCGCTCTCTTGCTCAGGCAAAAAAAGTACATGTTGTTGTATTGCCAAAATCAGAAAACCTGCATTTAAAGGAAATATCCAGTGAGCTTTTAAAGAGTGGTGTTTTATTGATTTCAGATGACGCTACCAATGATAGTGCCGTTATGATTAATTTTCGTTACCCCGATAAGGAATATATTTCATTTGAGATTAATCGAAGTAATATTATTTACGAGGGGTTAAAGGTATCTAAAGAAATATTGTTGCTAGGTGGTACAGAAATAGATGTAGCTACCATATACAAGGAAACAGAATTTGAGCTAAAAGAGTCCAAAGATAGAATCGTAGAGCAAAAGCAAAAACTTGTTAGCCAACAGCAAGATATCAACCGTAAAAAACAAGAGCTAGCTATTCAAAAAAAAGAAATTCTTCAGAAGAAAAATAAAATCTCTCTACAAAATAAGCAAATAAAATCAGCAGCAACAGAACTTGAATTAAAGAACAAACAGTTGTTTAAAAAAGACAATCTACTACTTGAAAAAGAATTACTTATCAAAGAGAAAGAAAACCGCTTACTAAAACAAACTCGAAAAGTTGCTGAAAAAGAGCAGGCTCTGAAAGTTTTGGAAAGTAACATTGCTAGTATAAAACTCAGTCTGAATGAGCGGGAGGCTATTTTACAGAGAAAGCAGAAAGAAATAGCTGTATTAGAAATAGGCATTACCCAAAACATTGATGTTCTTGAGCTGCAAAAGACAGAAATCACTCACCAGAAACTTCTTATTGAAGCTCAGCAAGCCAGAGTGACAGAGCAAGGCTCAAAAATACAGAGTCAACAAATATTACTCTATGTCTCAGCTGCTACCCTAATCTTCATTTTAATACTCATTACTATTATTTATCGTGGGTATCGACAGAAACAGAAATCTAACTTCCAGTTAGAGCAAAAAAATCAGGAGCTATATGATGCTCTAGAAACATTAAGACAAACTCAAAGCCAGTTAGTACAGAGTGAAAAAATGGCCTCTTTAGGCCAGCTGGTTTCAAGTGTTGCCCATGAAGTGAATACCCCTCTGGGGGCAATTAAGTCATCAGCGGATTCCATATTATCTGATTTAAAAACGACGTTGGGAGCTTTACCCAGTTTTTTTGATGGCCTAAACGTGGAGTTACGGAGTCTATTCATTCAACTGATGGAGCGTTCCCTGGAAAATAGGGAATACTTGAGTTCTAAAGAAGAGCGAGAGTATAGAAGGCAGCTCAGTAATGAACTTGAACCATTGCTACAGGATGAAGCTGATGATATTGCTGATATTTTTGTTGATATGCATATATATCGTGACGTTGAGCCATGGTTGCCCTTGCTACAGCATCCTAAGCGAGATGCTATTTTGAAATTGGCATACAAGCTTACAGGTATAGAACGTAATGCCGCAGTGATTGATATTGCCAGTGATAAGGCTTCAAAAGTGGTGTTAGCGTTGAAAACTTATTCTCATCCTGATCAATCAAGTACCTTTACCAGAGTTCAGGTGAGGGATGGTATTGAAACAGTGCTTACGCTCTACAATAATTTTATTAAACAGGGGGTAGAGGTTACGAGAGATTTTGAAGAATTACCCGAAATTATGGGGTCTGAGGAGGCCTTGAACCAAGTGTGGACAAATATTGTCCATAACGCACTTCAGGCAATGCAAAATAAAGGGCAACTGACTATTCGTTGCAGAAAGGAAACGGCTCATATCAGTGTTGAATTTGAGGATAATGGACCAGGCATTCCGCTTAGTGTGCAGAGTCGAATATTTGAACCTTTTTTTACCACAAAAGCCTCGGGTGAAGGTACTGGTATTGGCTTAGATATCTCTCAGAAAATTGTCGAAAAACACGCAGGTAAACTATTATTTACAAGTGAACCAGGTAAAACTGTATTTCGTGTTGAATTGCCTTTTGGTGAATGAGGTAAGCCCATGAAGCCCGTAATTCTTTGTGTTGATGATGAGTCTATTATTTTGAAAACCTTAAAGCGTCAGTTAAAAGACCTTTATGGAAATCAATTGCGTTACGAAATAGCTGAGAGTGGGGAAGAGGCTATGAGCGTTATTGAAGAGCTGTCAACTGAAGATGCTAAGGTTATGGTGATCGTTTCTGATTGGATGATGCCTGGGATGAGTGGTGCAACTTTTTTACGTAAGGTGCATGAACAATTTCCAGATATTGGTCTCATTATATTAACAGGTCAAGCGGATGATGCCGCCATTGAAAGTGCAAAGCGTGAATCGGGTGTGCAGCATTGTATTAGAAAACCCTGGGCTCAAGAGCAACTTTCAGATGCGGTAAATTCTGTTTTAGCAAAAATGAACGGTGGTGGCTAGCCTATGAAATCCACAATCATTTGCGTAGATGATGAGCAGATTGTTCTTAAAAGTTTGAAAACTGAGCTTAAAGAATTATTGCATAATGATTTTTTTATTGAGTTAGCTGAAAGTGGTGAGGAAGCAATAACACTCTTTAAGGATATTCAGGAAAATGATGGAGATGTTGCCGTTATTATTACGGATTATGTGATGCCAGGGATGAACGGCTATCAATTGCTTGACCGAATACAGAGCCTTTCTCCTGCTACTGAAAAAATAATGCTTACTGGGCGAGCCACTACAGAGGGCATTATTAAAACAATTAATGCTACTCAACTGTTTCGGTTTATTGCTAAACCCTGGGATAAACCATTCCTGCGGGCAACGGTTAATGAGGCTATTCATAGTTACCAACAATCACGTCAGCTTGAGCAACAACGGCAAATGTTGTTTAAAAAAAATCTACAGTTAAAACAACTTTTAACAGACAAAGACACTTTAGCTACTGAACTAACCAATAGTAACGCATCACTCACTAAAGAAATTGCAGAACACAAACAAGCTCGTGATCAGTTGATTTTACTTAAAAATTATATGCGTAACATTATTGATTCAATGCCTTCAGTGTTGATTGGAGTAGATGTAGATGGACGGGTAACTCAGTGGAATCAGGAGGCGCAGAGGGTTACCGGGATTTCTGCAAAAGATGCAAATGGACAGAGCTTATCAAAGGCTTTTCCTAGGCTTTCATCGGAAATAGAGCAGGTAAGAGAGGCAATCAAAACTCGTTTGCAACAGGGTGATTCTAAGCGAATCCGAAAACTGGATGGCAAAATGCTTTATGAAGATATAACTATTTACCCTCTTATCACGAACGGTGTAGATGGTGCGGTGATTAGGCTAGATGATGTAACGGAAAAAGTGCGCCTTGAAGAGATGATGATACAAAGTGAAAAAATGCTCTCAGTGGGGGGGCTGGCTGCTGGAATGGCTCATGAAATTAACAACCCCCTGGCAGGTATGATGCAGACGGCTAATGTAATGAAAAATCGTCTATTTAATGAAAATTTACCCGCGAATATTCGTGCGGCAGAAGAGATTGGTATCAGTCTGGAGGGGATTCATCGTTATATGGATGTACGAGGGATTCTTCGAATGGTTGATGATATTAACCAGTCAGGGAAAAGAGTGGCAGAAGTTGTAGAGAATATGCTGAGCTTTGCCCGCAAAAGTGATTCCACTTATTCATCTCATGAGTTGGCTGATTTGTTGGATAAAACATTAGAGCTGGCTTCTACTGATTATGACCTGAAAAAAGAGTATGACTTTAAAATAATTAATATTATTAGAGAGTATGCAGAGGGGCTTCCGTCTATTCCTTGTGAAGGGGCAAAAATTCAACAGGTGCTGCTTAATATTTTGCGCAATGGTGCCCAGGCAATGCAGGAGGCTGGCGTTAAAAATGCTACTTTTACGCTCCGCATTTATTTAGACTCAGACCAAGACATGGTTTGTCTGGAAATTGAAGATAATGGCCCAGGTATAGATGAAGAAACTTGTAAACGGGTTTTTGAGCCATTCTTTACAACTAAGCCCGTGGGAGTTGGCACCGGGCTGGGATTGAGCGTTTCTTATTTTATAATAACTGAGAACCATCAAGGTGAGATGAGTGTTGAGTCAGAGCCTGGTTGCGGCGCTCGGTTTATTATTCGTTTGCCGCTAACTCGGGTGGGACGTTCTGAATGAAGAAAATCTTGATTCTAGATGATGAGCCTACAGTGCGTCACAGCTTTGTTGACTTCTTTGAAGATCAGATGTGGCAACCCATTCAGGCTGAGTCGGGAGAGAGCGCTTTATTATTACTTGAAAGCGAACGGCCGTTAGCAGCTATTGTAGATATGCGCTTACCGGGTATGGATGGAAATGAGTTTATTCGTGAAGCCTGTAAACGAGGTTTCATCATGGCATTTGTGATTTGTACTGGGTCTCCAGAATATGATGTGCCAGATGATTTGCAAGCCTTATCTTGTGTCTCCAACCATTTATTCAAAAAACCGGTAGCTGATTTTAATGAGCTTGAGAAGCAAGTGATCTGTACTATGAATGACATAGGAGAGGTCTCAAATGAATGAAAATGAAGGTCCAATAACCATTCTTGTAATTGATGATGACGATGTTGTAAGACAGAGTTTTTGCGATCAATTAGAAGATCTTGGTTATCGGGTGATGGGAGCCGAAAACGGTCGGGTAGGTATTGAATTATTGAAAACAGAACATCCTGATTTAATTCTTACAGACTTGCGTATGCCCGAAATGGGTGGGCTTGAAGTTATTAAGCATGGGAAACAAATAAGCCCGGATATCCCTATTATCGTTATCTCTGGAGCCGGGAAAATAAGTGATGCGGTAGAAGCATTAAGAATAGGGGCTGAAGATTATCTGATAAAACCTGTTAATGACCTTGGCGTGCTGAGACATACGGTAGAAAAAGTATTTGAAAAAGTCAGGCTGGTCCGAGAAAACCGAGATTATCAGGAACATCTTGAAGAGCTGGTTCATGAAAGAACCCTGGAGCTTGAGGAAACCCATAAGCAAATGAGTCGGATTCAAAAAATGGATGCTGTCGGCCAGTTAACCGGAGGTGTCGCTCATGATTTTAATAATATTCTTGGAGTTATTCTTGGTAATTTGGCGTTATTAGAGCGCCATATAGGTCACAGTGATGACGCTGCAATTAAACGAATTTTAACAATTAAAAAGTCTGCAGAACGGGCTGTTACTCTAACTAAACAACTTCTCAGTTTTTCTCGAAAGCAAATTGCGCATGTTTCAGTAACTGATATTAATCAGGTTCTTTCTGAAATGGAGAATTTTATGGTTAGGTCACTAACGCCTGGAGTAAAAATTGAGAATCGTTTAACTCATGACCTTTGGTTAATAGAGATTGATTCGGGCGATTTAGAAGATGCACTGCTTAATCTGGTTATTAATGCGCGTGATGCTATGCCTGGTGGCGGGACAGTTGTTTTGGAAACATCTAACTATATATTTGATGAAAGTTATTGTGAACAAAATCCAGATTCTTCTTCTGGCGAATATGTACAGTTAACTGTGAGCGACTCTGGCTGTGGTATTCCTGTTGAGTTGCAAGACCGCATTTTTGAACCGTTTTTCACCACTAAGCCACAGGGTAAAGGAACTGGTTTGGGGCTTGCAATGGTCTTTGGTTTTATTAAACGTTCTCTCGGTTATATTAAAGTAAATTCAGAGCTCGGCTCGGGTACTTCCTTTCAGTTGTTTTTTCCTCGGTTTTTGCAAGAAAAGAAGCCCGGTAGGCCGGTTTCTATCCAGCGGGGTGAATTACCAGGAGGGACTGAATCAATTCTGGTGGTTGACGATGAGCTTAGCTTGCTGGAGTTAGCACAAGAGTCTCTTGAAACGTTAGGTTATCGTGTTTGGGTAGCCAGTAGCGGTCTGCAAGCCTTGGAAAGGCTGGAGGATAACCCTGATATAAAGCTGTTATTCAGTGATGTGTTAATGCCGGGTGGCATGAATGGGTATGAACTTGCTGAGGCAGCCGTAGAGTTAAGGCCAGATCTTAAGATGTTACTTACCTCTGGTTATACTGGTAACATAGTTACTCATAACCACCAGTACAACTTAAATATGAACATGCTAAAAAAACCGTATACATTATCAAATTTAGCTCTTCGAATAAGAACGTTATTGGATGAAACGCCAATAGGGCACATCGGGTAGTTCGCACAGGCTGTTATAAAACTTAAATTTTTGTTCTTGAATCTTCATATCCGCTCTGTGGTTGTCGCTAATGGCGTGCTAATATTCATCTCATTGAAACTCAATAATAATAAGTAGGAAACTGAAAGGGATTTGCATGTCTTTTGCCCGAGCTTCCTGAAAAATAGATACTCAAGGATAAATATCAAATATGTTTGCCGAACCAGACTTAGATATTTTTTTTCGCCAATTGGTTGATAGTTGGCAAGACGGTGTGTTGCTGATAGATGAAAATTTAACTATTCATTATTGCAATACGGTCTTTCAGAATATGATTAAAGGTGAGTTGATTTCACCAGATGCCAAACTTACAGGATGTATCGTAAGTGATGTATTCGACGAGCTATTGGTTGAACAGTTTATAGAGCCAGTAAACGCTGTATTTAAAGCGAATGACGGTCACTGGTTAAGTGATCATTTGATTATCTCTGAACCTCAGGGGGTAGAGCGTCACTTTAGTCTACAGGTTCGACTTTTAGGTACAGATAAAAAATGGGCTGCAATCTGTCTCAAGAATATCTCAGCGCTTATTCGCCATGAAATTAGAGGCAATGAGCTTGAGCTTGAATTAGAGCAAAATAGCCTGCGTGATGAAGTGACCGGGCTCAGTAGTCGAGCTTATTGGGAGTCGTGGCTAAGTAGTGAATTTAATCGTAGTAAGCGCTACCAGCAAGATTTGTCCATTATATTAATAGACTTGGCGACTCATCATGAAAGCTTACCTGAGTTACCTATTGAAGCCTTCGTTAATGTGCTAGCTGATGTTGCTCAACTTATTCAAGGTGTACTTCGTAATTCGGATCAAGCGGCACGCTATAGCGACAAGCGTATTGTTACGCTTTTGCCTCATACCAATGGTGCCGGCACAGAGAACTTGGCTGCCCGAATTAAAATGAAGATTGAGAGCTACCTTGAAGAAAAAGAGCTTCAGCAGTGGGTTGAGTTTAGAATGGGGGTTGCCGTTTTTCATGGAGATAGCCATGGAGAAAGTCATGGAGATAGCCATGGTGAAACTCAGAATGATGCTGAGCAAACCTTAGAGCGATATGATGATATGTTGCAATTGGCTGAAGATGATTTGTTGAGTTAGTTTTTGTCCGTTTTTATTAAATTTTTTTGAAATAGAAGTATTTATGCCTGTACCGTTTGTTCACCTAAGAGTCCATTCCGAATTTTCACTGGTTGATGGTTCCGTTCGACTAAAACCACTTATCAAAAAGCTGGTTGAATTCAACATGCCCGCTGTTGCGGTGACAGATCAGTCCAATATGTGTTCGTTGGTGAAATTCTATAATGGTTCGATGGGGGCGGGTATTAAACCTGTGCTTGGGGTAGATGTATGGTTAGAAAACCCCGAAGACGAAAGCAACCCTAGCCGATTAACACTCTATGCAAAAAATGACGTAGGTTATCGCAATATTACTGAGTTGGTTTCGATTAGTTTTACGGAGGGGCAGCACCACGATAAATCGATTCTTCAGCGAGAGTGGATTGCTGCTTCATCGGAAGGCGTTATCGCGCTTTCAGGTGCTAAAGATGGCGAAATAGGCAGAGCCTTACTGGCGGAAAAAAAAGAACAGGCTGTCGAGCGCCTTAATTATTGGATGAAAGTATTTCCAGATGACTTCTATTTGGAGTTGCAGCGTACAGCAAGAAAAGGTGATGAGGAGTGTGTTCATCTAAGTGTTGAACTGGCCACTGAAATGGCTTGCCCCGTAGTTGCGACAAACGACGTACATTTTCTTTATACCGAAGATTTTGAAGCACACGAGGCGAGAGTTTGTATACATGATAGTTGTACGCTAGATGACCCGCGTCGTGAAAAGCGTTATAGCCCAGAGCAGTATTTAAAAAGCCCCGAGCAAATGGCTGAATTGTTTTCAGATATTCCTGAAGCCCTTGAAAATACCCTTGAAATTGCCAAACGTTGTAGTGTCGAGGTTCAGTTGGGTGAGTGCTTTTTGCCCAATTACCCCATTCCCGTCGGGCTGACGATGGATGAGTTTTTCACCAAAATATCAGAAGAGGGTTTGGAAGAAAGACTCGAAACCATTTTGGATAAAACCGCTGAAGACTATCAGGAAAAACGTAAACCTTATTTTGACCGCTTAAAATTTGAGTTAGATATCATTATTCAGATGGGGTTTCCTGGTTACTTCCTTATCGTAATGGACTTTATTCAGTGGTCAAAAAATAACGATATTCCAGTAGGTCCGGGGCGAGGTTCTGGTGCAGGATCATTGGTTGCTTATGTACTCAAAATTACAGATCTTGATCCGCTTCAATATGACCTTCTTTTTGAGCGATTTCTGAATCCAGAGCGGGTATCGATGCCTGACTTTGATATCGACTTCTGTATGGATGGTCGAGACCGGGTTATCAGCTATGTGGCGGATAACTATGGCCGTAATGCGGTATCGCAGATCATTACTTTCGGAACCATGGCCGCAAAAGCGGTAGTGCGAGATGTGGCGCGTGTTCAGGGTAAGTCCTACGGATTGGCTGATCGCTTGTCAAAAATGATTCCTTTTGAAATCGGTATGACACTCTCAAAAGCGATAGACCAAGAGCCGCCTTTACGTGAGTTTATTGATGAGGATGAAGACGCCCAGGAAATCTGGGATATGGCGCTTAAGCTAGAAGGTCTCACTCGTAATACCGGTAAGCACGCGGGAGGGGTGGTTATCGCCCCCACTAAATTGACTGACTTTTCACCCTTGCATTGTGATGAGTTGGGTGAAGGTCTGGTTACCCAGTTTGATAAGAATGACGTTGAAGCTGCTGGGTTGGTTAAGTTTGACTTCTTGGGTCTGAGAACGCTGACCATTGTCGACTGGGCATTGAAAATGATCAATGCACGAAAGAGAGTGGATGATCCGGTTAATATTGATGAAATCCCATTAGACGACCCCGCGTCATTTGCATTACTAAAACGAGCCGAAACAACTGCTGTATTCCAGTTGGAATCTCGAGGTATGAAAGATCTGGTAAGCCGCCTTCAGCCAGATGACCTGGAAGACATGATCGCCTTGGTAGCACTGTTCCGTCCTGGCCCTCTAGAAAGTGGCATGGTTGATGACTTTATAGCCCGAAAACATGGGCAGGCTGATGTCGCTTACCCTCATGTAGATTTCCAGCATGAATGCCTAAAACCGATACTTGAGCCCACCTATGGGGTTATTGTTTATCAGGAACAGGTTATGCAAATTGCCCAGGCGCTGGCAGGTTACACCCTAGGTGGTGCTGACATGCTTCGACGTGCAATGGGTAAAAAGAAGCCCGAAGAGATGGCTAAACAGCGTACTCTTTTTGCTAGTGGCGCAGAAGGGCAGGGGATTGACCCAGACCTTGCGATGAAAATCTTCGACCTGGTAGAAAAATTTGCCGGTTACGGGTTTAATAAATCACATTCTGCCGCTTATGCACTGGTTTCTTATCATACCCTCTGGCTAAAAACACACTTTCCTTCTGAGTTCATGGCAGCGGTATTAACCGCGGATATGCAGAATACAGATAAGGTAGTTATTATTGTTGAAGAATGCCGCCGAATGGAGCTCGATTTAGTTCTGCCTGATGTGAATGTAAGTGAATATACTTTTACTGTGGATGAGACTGATCGGGTGGTTTATGGTCTGGGCGCGATTAAAGGCTTGGGTGAAGGGCCTATTGAAAGTGTTATTGAGGCTAGAGCTGAAGGTGGACCATTCAGTAGTTTGTTTGATTTTTGCGATCGCGTTGACCTTAAAAAAGTAAATAAACGAGCCTTAGAAGCCTTAATTCGCTCAGGAGCTATGGATAAAATTGGCCCTAGTCGTGGCCGAATGATGGCGAGCATTGAAGAGGCGGTTCGTCGTGCGGCTCAAAACTCCCGAAATCAAGATGTTGGCATGGATGATATGTTTGGCGCAGTGGTGCCAGATGAAGAGGAAGATGTTTATGCTGCTACCGCTAATATTAGAGAGTGGAGCGAAAAAGAGCGTCTTAAAATGGAGAAAGAAACGCTTGGTTTGTATTTAACCGGGCATCCATTTGATGAGTATGAAAGAGAAATCCGTCAGTTCGCTAAAACACCTATTGCTGACATTCAGCCAGGTAAAGGTAATATTAATATTGCGGGCTTGATCGTCGCTGTTCGAACCATGAAGAACAAAAAAGGCAATACTATGGCCTTTGTAACCATTGACGACCGTACAGCGCGAACCGAGATTGCTTTCTTTTCTGACAGCTATGAGCAGAATAGAGAGTTATTAATTAGCGATACCATTCTTGTTGTAGAGGGTGAGGTGAGTATTGATGACTACTCAGGCTCAACCAAAATGCGAGTTAACTCAGCCTCAG
>Ga0209707_1001097_pt1 | contig 15586 bp, 14 predicted proteins | sample EN4Hudsemesocosm_FD_184630 | JGI IMG/M metagenome (GOLD analysis project Ga0209707, IMG submission 184630) | Methane-oxidizing microbial communities from mesocosms in the Hudson Canyon - EN4B Hudson Canyon (SPAdes) (version 2) | ecosystem: Environmental > Aquatic > Marine > Cold seeps | place... | reverse complement strand
AAAATAATCCCTTATTCTATAAACACTTAGCTAAATAACTGAGATTTTGCTTGCAAAAATAAAGCTTATTTTGAGTGTTTTTTGAAAAAACTTTTGTTCGATTATGTTGATAGATTGTTTCTTAATAAAGCACTAAATTGGGGCGTAAAAATGTATTTAAATACATTTTACTAAAGCCAGATCATTCCAGTTTGTGGTGTAGTGTTGAGATAAATGTTGCACTGGTGTTTGCCAGTGGGTTTTTAATTGAGTTGCACTCAGAGTAATTCCTTTAGGAAAACGAGCGTTGATTTCATCGAGAGTACTCATCAGTAAATCACTATGGCTATTGCTCTGTTCATGCAGGTTAAATAAATCAACTTGCTTAGGTTGTATGGCTGCATGGATATGAGCTAATTGCACACCACATTTTTGAAATCGATAACCTGGTTTATAAATATCTTTAAGCAAACGTTTGGCAATATTAATAATATATCGGCTATCAGCAGTCGACTGTTTTAGCTGGGTGTGGATTGAGCGTTGATATTGTGGTTCATTAAGATTGTAAGGGTTAGTGCGGATAAAGACAGTAATAGACCCTGTAACAGAGTGTTGTTTACGCAATTTTTCCGCTGCCCGACTACAAAAACTGGAGAGCGCTTCAGCGAGTTCATCATATTTGCTTAATCGTCGTTTAAAGCTTCGTGAGCAGACTATCTGTTGTTTGTCTGTGGCAATATCATCCAGTGATAAACAGGCAATGCCATTGAGTTCCATGACGGTTCTGGCGACTACTATATTAAATTGAGCCTGTATCGCTTCAATAGGTTGCATGGCTAAATCGTACACTGTGTGAATGCCCATAAGCTGTAGACGTTTACTGGTTTGTCTACCTATTCCCCAGACCTCGTTGACTGGAACCAAACGCATAAGTTTTTCTCTGCGTATGGGCTCGGATAAATCGACTACACCGCCTGTTTTCTTCCATTTTTTGGCGGCATAATTGGCTAGTTTAGCCAGTGTTTTTGTCGGCCCTAGTCCTACGCAAACTGGAATTCCAGTATTTTGGAATACAGTTTTTTTTATTTTCAGGGCATAAGCAATAGGGTCTTGTTGGTACAGGCTGGTTAAATCCAGAAATGATTCATCAATTGAATAGATTTCAAGTGATGGAGTATAAGCCTCTAAACATTGCATGACTCGGTTGGACATATCGGCATACAAGGTGTAATTGGATGAAAATAACTGAATATGATGGCGCTTAATTAACTCTTGTACCTGGTAAACAGGCGTGGCCATTTTAATACCCAGGTTTTTAACTTCCTGGCTACGAGCAACTATGCAGCCATCATTATTGCTGAGCACTGCCACGGGTTTATAAGCAAGATCAGGGCGGAAGACACGTTCACAACTGACATAGAAATTATTGCAATCAACCAGCGCAATTAATGATTGAGTCTCTTTAGCCATTAAACCGCATGGATAACATTGGTCACTACCCCCCAGATAACCAGTTCAATATCTTTATGTACGATAATATCGGCATAAGCAGGGTTCTCTGCGCCTAAAACAATTTCTTCGCTGATACTGTTCAGGCGTTTAACGGTTAATTCACCATTTAAGGCACAAATGACAATTTTACCGACAACAGGATCAATAGAGCGGTCGACAATCAGAATATCATTGGGGTGAATGCCTGCCCCCAGCATGGACTCACCTTCAGCTCTGACAAAAAAGGTGGCAGCAGGTTTTTGAACCAGTAAATCATTTAAATCCAGCGTTTTCTCAATATAATCATCGGCAGGTGATGGAAAGCCTGCCGCGACTTTGCCAGAAAATAATGGAATATTAATTGCTTGAGGGGTGTCAGATGGATACAAAAAATCAGTCGGCGGAGTGCTTGTGCTTTTAAATAAGTGTTTGCGTTGATTTAACATGATTTTTACTTCACTTAGCATGCTTTCTGGAACCCGAATGGCTTTAGTACTCTCCCCATAAACTGAAGAGCCTTTTTTGCGGCCAGCGCCTACTCGTGTGCCGCCATGATTGGGTGTATTTTTATCTGGCATAAAATAGAAAGGGGCAAATAAAAAAGTGTACACTATTCAAAAAAACAATCAAGCGATTCCTGCCAGTATCTATTACAATGAAAATAAAACTCCAGGCAGAGCATTATGTGCGGTCGATTTAATTTAATAGCAACAGCTGAACAGGTGATTGACAGTTTTAGGCTGCATCGCTTACCTCGTTATGAAACCAGTTATAATATTCCTCCAGGACAAAAAATACTGACGGTTGTGCAGCTGGATGATGGCAGTTATAAGGCGGTGTATTTACATTGGGGGCTTATCCCTCATTGGGCAAAAGACCGTAAAATCAGTTATAAATTGATTAATGCTAGAGCGGAGACCATCGCAGAGAAACCCTCATTTAAATCTGCCTATCGACAAAGACGCTGTTTAATACCTGCAACAGGTTTTTATGAGTGGCAAATAAGCGAGCAGGGTAAGCAAGCTTATTGTGTTGCAGATCAGGGACAACAAATATTTGCCTTTGCAGGCTTGTGGGAATATTGGGAGCAGGGAACTGAAACGATTTATAGCTGCACGATTATTACTACCGCGGCAAATAAATTAATGAGTCCGATACATCAGCGTATGCCGGTTATTATTGAGCGTTGTAACTACAATCAGTGGTTGAATAAACAGACGACGACTGAAACAACACAGCAACTTTTAGTTACAGATGGGTATCAATCTATGCAGCTAAAACAAGTTAGTGATTGGGTTAACAGCCCTATGCATAACGATAAAAACTGTTTAAATTAACATGCTGATTAACAAGCCACAGCTTGATCATTGAAAGCGTCGATTGCTTTTGATCTTAGGACTTTTCTTGTCTCAGCCGAGGCCTGGAGGCTCTTCTTATCCATTAAAATTAACCATTTACACCCAGAGGGCTAGCTAATGGGCAATCAATCTCATCAATAATTCTAAGCAGAAATAGAAAATGAAAATTAGTTTTTTAGCCTCTCATGGTGGTTCAGCTGCTAAGCATATTATTACTGCGATACGGAATAATGCTTTAGATGCAGAAATAGCTGTTGTTATTACTAATAACCCACATTCTGATATTTATCACTGGTGCAGAAATAATGCTGTTGAGGTGTTTTATATTAGCGCTTTAACTCATCCGGATGAAGATGAGAAAGATGCATCAATAACGCAAGCATTACAAAAGGCTGGGACAGATTTAATTGTTCTATCCGGTTATATGAAGAAAATTGGCCCTCAAACAGTTAAGGCTTTTTCAAATAAAATCCTAAATATTCACCCCTCCTTATTGCCCAAACATGGCGGTCAAGGACTTTATGGTGATAAGGTGCATGAGTCAGTACTAGAGTCAGGTGATAAACAATCAGGAGCAACCGTACAGTTTATCAATAATGAATACGATGCAGGTCCAATAGTGCAACAAAAAAAAGTAGATGTGGCGATTAATGAAACGCTTGTCTCTTTAAAGGCTAAGGTGCAAGCAATAGAGGGCGAACTTTATTTAAACAGTATCAAGAAAATAATGGAAACATGACAATGAAAACAGTATTAATTACAGGTGCTAACCGAGGGTTGGGGCTGGAGTTTTGTCAGCAATATGCAAAGCTGGGCTGGGCAGTGATTGCGTGTTGCCGGAGTCCTGAAACGGCGCTGAACTTGAGTAAATTAGCGGACAATAACGGCTCTGTTAAAGTACATAAAATAGATGTGCTTGATAGAGCAGGCGTCGCTACTTTAGCAGATGAACTGGCAGCTGAGAAAATTGATTTAATCATCGCTAATGCAGGTGTATATGGGGACAGCAGTGGGCGAGGTTTTGGTCAGTTGAATTATGATGACTGGATTAAGACGCTAGAAACTAATGTATTGGGCGTGGTAAAAGTTATTGAAGCATTTATGCCTAATTTAAAAAGCAGTAAAAACGCTCAGATTGCAGTTTTGAGCAGTCAGATGGGAAGTATTGAGGATAATGGTAGTGGTGGGAGTCTCCTTTATCGGTCCAGTAAAGCGGCCTTAAATGCTAGCATGAAAAGCCTAGCGATTGATTTAAGCCGTGAGGGTGTTGGGGTACAGATTTTTCACCCTGGTTGGGTTAAAACAGATATGGGAGGCCCCAATGCTTTAATTGATGCTGAAACCAGTATCTCAGGCATGATTAAACAAATCAGCTTATTTGATAGCTCGCAAACAGGTCAATTTATCAAGTACGATGGCAGCCTGTTACCCTGGTAGATGTGCAAATAGCTTAAGAACCAGCTTAAGCTGCTAGCCAGTCATCCTGGTCATCATCTACAAATACTGGAATAACATTGTCTGTTTGAAAAAATTTTGATTCGACATGATCAAATATGGGTAAATCATCCATATGTTCATAATCTATGTCAGTGTCGATGTTTGTTGTATCTGAATGCTCAATCATGATATTTCTCCTCTTATGTTAGGTACTACTATATCTACAGAGGAAAAAATAACAATTGTACCTTGGTACAGTTGAGACGAGTTTATAATCAAACTGTGATTAAGATCAGCTTTTGAGCTTAAATGTAATACTGAAATATAGCTGTGAACAAACCACAGTTTTCTCGTTCCTACCGTATTCCCACGCAGGAGCATGGGAACAAGATGGGCTGTTTTTTTGCTAAGCTGTGTTTTGTTAATAGCCATGTACTGAAAAGACTCTGTGTTTTGATGGTTAGAGAGGGGAGAGTCTGTAATATAATCGATCAGCCTAGAAGCTATCTTTAGGTTGGGTTAGCTTATTTTGTTACACAAGGTTCTTTTTATGTCGAGTTAGATCCAACTGTTGTTCTATTAAAATTCTGTAAGATAAAAGGAGTGCTTCATGTATATTTTTCTATCCTATTCCAGAGCTGATTTGGCTATTGCTGAGCAGATTGTAGCGAACCTTAAGCAAGCAGGGCATGAGGTTTTTTTTGATAAGCATAGTATTAATGCCAGTGAAGATTTTAACCGAGTTATTTGGGGTGAAATTCAGAAGGCTGATTTGTTTGTCTATTTAATCTCAGAGAATTCAGTGCGAATAGGCTCGTATGCATTGACAGAACTCACCTTGGCAGAGAAGAAATGGCCCAATCCAGAATCAAAGCTTCTTCCCGTTCTGATAGAACCTACTGATCTGGCTAATATGCCTATTTATGCAAGTATCTGTAATATCCTTCAGCCTGAGGGCAATATTGCGGCAAGAGTAAGAATAGAGGTTAATGAGCTAAGCAAGAGACATCTGCGTAAAAAAATAGGCAGGTTGGCGATGATTTTGTTACTTATGCTTATTATTGCAGGGGGAGGGGTCTTTGCTTATCGACACTATATAGCGCAAACGCCTGAAATTGCACGTACAAAACTCGGAGTAATGAATGTTATTTATGATTCTGAGACTTTTTTGGATAGTGCTTATCGTGGGGACTTAAATGCTATTAAGTTATTCCTGGCAGCAGGAATGAATCCAAATACAGTAAACAAGGAGGGAGATACTGTGTTGATGAAAGCAGTTGTTGGGGGGCATATTGATATAGTTAAGCTGTTAACTGAATCAGCTATTGATCTCAATATAGCAAATAAAAGTGATGCGACTGCTTTGAGTATTGCTGTGGCTAGAGAGGAAGATACAATTCTTGCTGTTTTGTTGAATGCTGGAGCCAGAATAGATGAGTTGGCTTTCGCTAATGCTGCAAGAAAAGGGTATTTATCAGTTCTCAAAACACTATTGTCAGCCTCTTCTATGCTTGAGCAATCCATCATTGATGAAGGTTTTATTTCAGCGGCAGAAAACGGTCAGCATGAGGTGCTTGCTCTTCTTTTAGATAAGCTCTCTGATCAGTCTAAAATTGCATCTGTTGCTTTAAACCAGAGTTCAATAAATTTATGGAAAGTTAAGTCTAGAGGTGCGAGTTTTGTTGAATTTACAAAGGTGTTTAAATATTTACTTGATCTTGGGGCCAATGTAAATAATAAAGATGCTGACGGTTGCACCCCTTTGATTAGATTTGCAGTATATGGAAAGTCGGGATTGGCAAAAATGCTGTTAGATATGAAAGCTGATCCTAATGCAAAATGTGATAATTCTAAGGAGGGTGGATTGACAGCATTGATAGCCGTTCTGGAAAGAGGGAATAGTCTTCAGCAAAAGAAAGATTTTATCGAGCTATTATTTGCAAGTGGTGTAGATGTTAACCAGAGTAAAGACAATGGTGAAACACCTTTGATGCTAGCTGCTGGAGAAAGCCTGGAACTTGTACAAATATTGCTTGAAAAAGGAGCTAAAGTGAATGATCGAAGTGTAAATGGAGAAGCTGCAATACACTTCGCTATAAAATCAGGGCGAGTTGATGTGATGACTGCTTTATTTGATCAGGGGCTTATTATTGATCCTGAGGATAATCTATTGATTACAGCTGTGGATAAAAAAAGCTTTAGTGTTGTTCAAAAATTATTACAGCAGGGTGTTGATATTAATAAAACTGACGCTAAGGGACAAACTGCTTTGATGCATGCAGTAAAGTGGGGTGATAGTGATATGGTGCGATTGCTGTTAATTAAGGAGGCAAATGCTTCTATACAGGACAATATGGGCCGTACCGCAGAGCTGTTTGCTAGCCGAAATGAGAAAAATAGAGAAATGATTGAACTGTTGCAGAAAAAAGGAAAAGTGAAGTAAGGGATATCATAAAAATATTCATACCCAATCATGATAATTTGGCTATAAAAATAAGCTTATCGGGGCGCAGTGCTTTAGCACGGCTATTTTAGGCTACTAAGGTAACTCGAAATAAATAAACGACCAAAATAATTTCCATGCTCTGCGTCACCGCCATTAAGTTAAGGGATTAGTCCGTTGGGGCGCAGTGCTTTAGCCTGCATTCATAGCTAAAAATAGCAGGCTAAAGCACTGCGCTCCACTACCATTACTCTTAAACTTAATGGTAGTGGAACTTTAAAGGGGGTAAGTTCATTCTTTTAACGTTCCTAAGTAATAAATGACCCCTGGAATTAGTGGTAGATAGAGGAAGCATTGGCTGATAGCTGTTCCTATAACTAATGGCATTTAGCTCTCGGAGTCCTTTATACGCTATTGTAAATGTAGGTATGCAATAGATAATTTCCTAATTAAAAGGCTAGGGATAAATGTTTTTCCTTCTCTTTGCTATAATGGCGTAACTAAATGATTTTGTTTACCCTCGCCGTTCTGATTGATTTTTATCATTGCTGTTATTAAGGACTTGGCGTTATTCGAGGTGCTTAATTGTTTGGTGTTATCCTTCAGTTATGGGTTTAAAAACCATGATAAAAGTACGCTTGTTTTTTGGAAGAGATGATTGTTCTTCAATTATGTCTTAAGACAATAGTGCTGTGATGTCGTTAGTCAGTGTTTAAAATAGTAAAAAATGAAAAAAGTATTAAATAAAAGTTTTCTTACCAATTTGTTAGCCATTGCAATTATTGCAACGGGTTATGTTTGTCCTGTTCAGTCTGAATTGATGAAATCGATCGGTTTTTTTGCCTTGTCGGGTGCTATAACCAATTGGTTAGCGATACATATGTTATTTGAGAAAGTCCCTTTACTTTATGGTTCGGGAGTGATTCCAAATCGATTCGAAGAATTTAAGTCATCCATTAAAAGTCTAATGATGAACCAGTTCTTTACTGTAGAAAATATTGAACAATTTATTCATACAGAAGAAAAACAGGGGGATAAAGTCCTTAATCTAGAACCGTTGATGGATGCCGTTGATTACGACAAAGTTTATGAAGGTCTAGTTTCTTCCATTATGGAGTCTTCGTTTGGCGGTATGTTGCAAATGATGGGTGGAGAAGAGGCTTTAGTACCACTAAAAGAACCGTTTACTGCAAAAATGAAACTGACTTTAATGGAAATGGTTGAATCAGATCGATTTAAAGCCGCATTAGAGCAAAGTTTAGATGCTCATAAAATTGGTGAAGATATTATCGGGAAGGTGGAAACAGTGATTGATAAACGCCTGAATGAATTAACACCACAGCTGGTCAAAGAAATGGTGCAAGACATCATCCGACAACATCTAGGTTGGCTAGTTGTTTGGGGTGGGGTTTTTGGCGGTGTCATTGGTGCAGGTTTTAGCTTCATTTAATCAACTTAATGAAAACAATAAAATTAGCATTTGAGGAATATGGGGAGAGTGCAGCTACTCCTTTAATTCTGATTCATGGTTTTTTCGCATCTTCTCGTAATTGGCGTCTAATCGCTAAGAAACTGGCTGAGCATTACCATGTTTATGTGTTGGATATGCGAAACCATGGCCAGTCTCCACATGCGCCAGAGATGGATTATCCTGCAATGGCTGAAGATTTAAAACACTTTATGGATGAGCAAAAACTCTCAATGGCTAGTTTATTAGGTCATAGTATGGGAGGTAAGGTTGCGATGTGGTTTGCTTTAACTTACCCGGAAAAAGTTGATCATTTGATTGTCGCAGATATTTCTCCCGTCACTTATCAGCATAGTTTTGATGACACGATTAATGCCTTAAAGCGGGTGCCTTTAGGGCAAATATCGAATAGGAAGCAAGCGGATGATTTGTTGTCTATGGATATTCCTGAGTTGTCTTATCGACAGTTTCTATTGCAGAATTTGCAATTAACTGACGGACAGTACAAATGGCGCGTTAATTTAGATTACTTTTATCAATCAGCGGATAATATTATTGCCTTTCCATCAGTTGATTTAATCGCACCTTATTTGGGGAGGGTTTTATTTATCATGGGAGATGAATCGAACTACACAGATAAGAATGCTATTGCTTTGAGCTTTCCTAATGCAGAGATATCAACTTTAAAACAGGCTGGGCATTGGTTGCATATTGATAAGCCAGCTGAATTTTTAAATAATATTGTTGATTTCTTATAGAAAAAAGTAAAAAAAATCTGTTTTTTGCCGCTATAGAGTGTATGAAGCCTTAAATTACGGTTTAAAGCTGATTGGATAAGGATATTTGCTACTTTTTGAGCCAGGGATCATTGCTATAAAATAGCTCAATATGATGAATCGTAGGTTAAAAACATGACAGCCCTCAAGACAGCGATAATGATTTTTTTGCTTTTCAGCTCAGTAACTTTTGCTGATAAGGTTGCCGCACCTCTATTGACTGCAAACTGGAAAATGATTAAAGGCGATTCATTTTGCCAGTTAAAACAATCTATACCGCTATATGGAACTGCAGACTTTATGCATCAGTCTGGCGACTTGTTACGTTTTTCTATCAAAGAAGAGCGCTTTAAACCAGAAATTGTAAAGGCCAGTTTATTTGTCGATATGCCGCCCTGGTTACATGAGCCTTTGAGAAGTAAGGATCACCTGGTTTATCTGGATCAGACAAAAAATATCCAGAATATACCTCAGTTAAGTGTTTATGGAGAAACGGCTGAGCTTATGCTGGATGCATTATCGAGTGGCTACTCTCCCAGATTTAGCTATGTTAGAGCTTCTGCGCAGAGGGAATTCCCAGAAACTCAAGTCTCCGTTTTAGCCATTAATTTTGCAACCAATTATCGACAGTTTAGCGATTGCCGAAAAAACTTTTTACCTCATGGTATAAAGGATGTGCTGGAGAGAAGCTTGTTTTTTAAAGCCAATAGTCCGACATTAAATAGTCACGTTTTAGCTCAGCTAAAAAATACCGCACGCTATATTAAAGAAGTGAACGGTGCAAAAGTGACGATTATCAGTAATACGGCTATCTCAGGTGTCAGAGATAAAAAATGGTTTAGCAGACGGGCCAAGGCTATCACTGCTTATTTAAATAAACTAGGTGTCGCTAAAAGTAAAGTCGCTATAAAAAGTGGATTTTATTCAACAGCAGCTAATAATAAAATGGTCCGGCTCAGTGTCTTCGGTCCTGATTCATTAACGGCCATATATTATCGAAAAGGTAATATAAAGTTATCACCGGCAGAAAAACAGCGATTAAACCTGATTGTTCAATATGCGCGTGAATTTGTACCCAATGCTCAGCTTATTATTAAAAGTCATACTGATGGTAAGGGTAGGCGAGCAACAAATCTAGCTGTTTCGAAAAACAGGGGAGAGGAAGTTAAGCGTTACCTGGTCAGTCAGGGTCTTGATGAACAAAAAGTCAAAGTGAAAGCATATGGCGAATCAAGGCCAGCTAAAAGTAACCGCTTTCCAAAGGGGCGAGCTCAAAATAGACGGGTAATTATTAATTTTGTTACTTAGGGGCGGATATTATAGGATCCTCGCTCATAGCTAGTGCAGCAGGTAAATTTAATGCAGCTAATAGCAAAGATTACAATAAAAGAAGAACTGTAATTACTCAGAGTAAAATGATGGATGCAGCTCTGAAGCCCTCCCTTGCTGGGCATGGCTTTCTAAACAAGTATTATCTCTAGTAGGTCGGGTTAGCTTATTGAGCATAGCGAGATAACGTAACCCGACATTTGGCAATAATGCGAGGCTTTTGTTGGGTTACGTTTTTGTTACACAAAGAAATCTAACCCAACCCAATGCAAAATCCGTTAATACAACATTGACAGAGTATGACTGCCTTTTCAAATTATGCTGAGTCGTTATGAAGAACTTAATCTTCTTATTAATATTAACTGGAACGATACATTATCAACGGAGCTAATGTATGCTGTTATAAATGATAAAAATTCCGAGCCCGATAGGCATCAAATTTGGGCTATTTTAACCTACAGATATTGATTTTCATTCATGTACTTTAGAAACCTTGTTTTATCTGCTTTTGCTATCGCTATAATTGCAGGATTTATTTTCAGCGCCTACCAGGCCTTTTTTATCACCCCATTAATTTTAAGTGCAGAAGTCTATGAAGTTTCTGAAGCTATAATCAGTCAACCAGCAGAAGCATGGGCGCCGGCAGATGGGATGGAAAGAAATTCATGGAGTTTTGCTACTAATTTTTTATTATGTTTTGCCTATGCCTTAATGTTACTAAGTAGCATGGCAATAACGACTTCAGTCAATGTCATAAAAGGATTGTTTTGGGGGGGAGCTGCTTATTTAACCGTCTTTGCAGCGCCTGCATTAGGGTTGCCACCAGAAATACCCGGTATGGAGGCAGCCTTTCTTGAAGGGCGGCAAGCCTGGTGGATATTAACTGTTATTATCACGGCGCTTGCACTATGGCTGATTGCATATCAATCGACATTAAATAAAGTGATAGGTCTGGTTTTAATTTTTGTACCCCATATTATTGGTGCACCACAGGCTGAAATCCATGGTTTTGTCAATACTGATCCAAAAGCCGTAGCAGCGTTAACTCAGATATGGTCAGATTTTATAGTGCAGACTAGCATAGCTAATGCTTTGTTATGGTTGCTAATAGGTGGTTTATCAGGCTTTGCAATCCAAAGGTTTATCTATCCTATTGATGCATTAAGTGAATAATGAATTCGAAACAGACTATTTTTATGCTTGTTTATGAATCAAAATTTCAACTGATTCCCCATAACTTTCCGCCAAGTTAAACGGGTTTATCTTTTGTAGGGTGGATAAGCGCTAGCGACTGTGAAAGTATTTCTTTTTTGACCTCCCCAGCCCCTATTTTCCAAAGAGGGGAGCTAAAGCCGAATACTTTCACAGTCTGATTAGCCTACGATTTTTAGTTGTCAAAGCAGGCTAAAGCACTGCGCCCCAACGGCTAACCCCTTAATTTAACATGGCTATTAACAAAGTACAGGATAGTAAAAAACTAGCGCATCTTGTTCCCATGCTCCCGCGAGGGAATACATACCTGCCTAGGATCTTGTCCGAGAATAGAAAACCAGTGGTTTGTTCATAGGCATGTAATTTTATGACTATGAGTCAAGCATGGGCATAAGTTTTGTCGGGAATCTATTCAGTGTGAATTTAGATCACTGCTAAGACAGTGCAGGAATGCGATATATTCAGCTGGCTACATTTAAAATGTCAGTAGCTCAGAGGTAATCAGGACACGTTTTATTTTTACAGGAAAGAGTAAAAAATAATAACATACTACTTTACTTGGTATGAATATCAGAATATACTAATACCGTGAATTGCTTAAAGAGATTTCTAGCAATTTATATAACTAGTATTCATAAATCCAAGAGGGGATCAGAATGAAATTAAAATTAATTTTTGCTACAGCACTAATGGCATTAACCGTAGGGTGTACTACAACAGAAGGTGATAAAGTCATTTCTGTTACAGAAGAGCCAAAGGTTTATAACGAAACTTTAAATCCGCGTCAAAAAGAATACGATAATCATTTAGGTTTTAATGATTTACATATTCAGGCAATCAGACATTTAAAACCAGAAACTAATCATATTCATGATCCTGACTTGCAAACTATTGTTCACCATCACTGTAAAGCCTATGATGACGGAACTTTAATTTGTTTAATGTTCCACACTGGGATGAAAGATCAAGATAAGCCGATGGGTTTTGAATATATCATCACTACTGCACAATTTAATAAATTACCAGAAGAAGAAAAACAATTCTGGCATTATCATTTAGACGAAATTCCTCGTGCCCATGCATCTTTCCCTGATTTAACAGGTGATGAAGCGGCAAAAATTTTACCAGCAGTTAATGAAACATACGGTAAAGTTTACTACTTTAAAAAACCACATGACAAAATGCCTTTAGGCGAACCATATATCTTAAAAGTGCAAGATATGCCTGAGCAAGAATAAGTCATTTTAATAAGTTAAAATTTTTGTAACTACTCAGCATATATTTTTCTGTAGGCATAGGGTGTTGATTTATCAGGCTTCTGCAACAGGACGTTGCAGCAGAGCTTACAGGGACGTATTTACGCGTCCTTATAAATCAATTTCCTATGCCTTCAGCCCTCAATTCGCTGAGTAGTTACAAATTTTTAAAACCAGTAGAGAACCTCTCTACTGGTTTTATTTTAGGAGTCGATATGCAAATGTTCCTAATCATTATTTTTGGAATATCATTTTCCAGTCTTTCCTGGGCTAACCCGTCCTTGGGCCTGCCCCCTTTATCTATTCCAGATAATAATCCTCAAAGCATAGAAAAAATTGAACTAGGCCGTTTATTGTTTAATGATGCGCGTTTTAGCGGTGATGGAACCATTAGTTGCGCAAGCTGCCATCATAGCGATAAAGCCTTTACTGATGGTTTACAACAGGCCGTAGGCATTGATCAGCAAGCAGGGGCACGAAATGCACCGACAGTGGTTAATTCAGCTTTTTATCAAACTCTATTTTTAGATGGTCGAGCAAAAAGTCTAGAAGACCAAGCCTTAGGGCCATTTTTAAGCCCAATAGAACATGGATTGAAGGATTATTCTAAAATCATTGATGTTATTCGTTCCGATAACAACTATGTTTCTCAGTTTTCGAACGTTTTTGGTGTTTCAGTCACTGAAATTACGATAGATTATGTTGCTAAAGCAATTGCCAGTTTTGAACGTACGCTGGTTTCTGCAAACTCATTATTTGATCAATATTATTTTGGTCGAGATCATACAAAATTATCAGAAAGTGCGGCAAGAGGATTAAGGATATTCAGGCGTAAAGGAAATTGCGCCAATTGCCATGAGATATCATTTGATAATGCTTTGTTTATGGATAATCGATTTTATAATATTGGCGTAGGGTCTCAACATATCAACAGTCAACTGGACGATATAGTGAGCGCTTTAAAAAAGGGAGAAAAGATAGAAAACCTGGGTTTGAATAAGCAGCAAAAACCTGAGTTAGGCCGCTTTAATGTCACTCATATTATCTCAGATATAGGGAAGTTTAAAACCCCAACCTTGCGTAATATCAGTTTAACCGCGCCCTATATGCATGATGGTAGTTTACAAACACTGGAGCAGGTCGTTGAGTATTATGATAAAGGTAACAAGCAGAACCGCTTTGTTGATGCTGCTATCTTCCCTTTGCATTTTAGCAAACAGGAAAAAGCTGACCTGGTTGAATTTATGAAAGCATTAAATAGTCAGCCATGAAAACATATTACATTGAATATATCCTATAAATAACTGATAAATATGGCTTAGTGCCTGCTGTATATGGTGCTTGCTTAAGAAGAAAAACACTTGCATATCAATACCCTAAGTAATATTAGTCAAGCGTTAAATAAGGGGTATTCATTATCCCCATCCCGACCTTACTAATAAAGCGGCTGTCTTTACAGTGCTTTGTTAATTCTAACTTGTCGTAAGATATTTATTAGTAACAAATAAGCTCTTAAGTAAGTGCCATTCGATTCAGACCCCATGATTCAGAGTGAGTAATTGTTTTTCTGGCAAAAGCCAGCAACAGAAATCAAAAAAATATCAACATATATATCAGCAGATCAAGCTACTTTCAGAACTTTCTTTAGTGCCCTATATTGCTTTGAAGCAGGCTTTGGAAAAATTAATTCTGCATTAGGATATTTTTTTTATACAAATAAACTTATGTTCTGCGGTTAATTCCATTTCAAAATAGCCTGAAATCCCGGTTTTTGTTAGAAATGATTGAATATTTCTGGCAGGGAAAGCAATTCTACGACCATCATCAGCTACAACGGATATATTTTTAGCCGCTCCTTGATAGACTTTTAAATATTGCTCATAAGGAAGTTGTAAGGAAAATCGGATGAATTGGTGTTGGCTCATTGAGTCTGTACTTAAGCAAAAGGGTGTTGCTTTAGTGATCTGTATGGATTGAGTTGAAAAGTCTAAGTCTGATATGTTTGAAAGATAAAAGCAAGTGAAAATGCTTTCAAGGCAGCAATACCTTGAAAGCATTTAATTTGAGATGAATTTTTGCATAATAAAGTCTATATTTCTGTTTGTTTGCTATTTAGGTGAATGTTACTTGAAATTGCAGCAGATGCAAATAAGGTAGATGAGATGATGAATTCGCCTGAAATAAAGCCGAATAGTCCAGTAACAAACATTATTCCAGTTAAAATGTCTTTGCTTAAGTTGCTCATAGTTAATTCTCTTGGTTAGTTAATAGCTAATGTATTTCTTCAAAATACGGGTTAACTATACTAAAGCTTGTTTTGGTTTACAATAGCTTCTTACAGTTATTTATTGTTTCTTATTTATTTACAATATGTCATAAAACTTTCACTTTCCAACTGTAGAATCCCTTTCTCCTTAGAAAAGTAGATCATTGAGTAATGAGGATTTAGCCTGTCTGACAGGTTCCCGCTTTCCTTGCCTTGGATAAAGGCGTAAGCGTTGATATTAAATGTAGAGACGTTGCATGCAACGTCTCTAGCTGTAGCATATGCAGTAAATTAACGCTGGTTTTGTAAAGCAGCGATACGCTCTTCAAGAGGCGGGTGGCTCATAAACAACTTTTGTACGCCTCCACCATTAATTCCGAAAGCTGCTAATTGCCCAGGTAAATCCTCTGGACTGTGAGCTCGTTGCAAGGCACGTAAAGCAGCAATCATTTTTTCCTTGCCAGCCAGGCTTGCACCACCTGCATCGGCGTGAAATTCACGGTAACGAGAGAACCACATCACCAGCATGGATGCCAGGAAGGATAGGGCAACCTGAGCGATCATCTGGGTA
>Ga0209707_1001096_pt1 | contig 15586 bp, 25 predicted proteins | sample EN4Hudsemesocosm_FD_184630 | JGI IMG/M metagenome (GOLD analysis project Ga0209707, IMG submission 184630) | Methane-oxidizing microbial communities from mesocosms in the Hudson Canyon - EN4B Hudson Canyon (SPAdes) (version 2) | ecosystem: Environmental > Aquatic > Marine > Cold seeps | place... | reverse complement strand
TGACGGTAGTACTAAATTATCATGACCTTTATTCTTCAGCTTCAAAAGAAAAACGCATGAAAATATTGGCACAACTGAAAAAGGCATTAAAGCCTGGTGGTGTTTTAGGTTTGATTGATATGGAAACAAATGCCAAAGAGCATAATCCAAAATTGCATCGGGTAAATGAAGCATATGTTAAGCAAGAACTGGCTGACGCTGGCTTTGAGTTAGATGGAGAAGCCGCATTTTTACGCAACCCTAATGATGATTACAGCAAAGTAGTTTTTGATCCTACAGTGCGTGGAAAAACTGACCGTTTTGTATTGCGTTTTAAAAAGCCTTCTTAACTTTGCTTTAAAATATTTTATTATGGGCTCACAGTTGTATTTTCAGTTGTGAGCTTTTCTTTAAGTGTTTGTTTTTAATTTTTTTTACAATGTTCTTTGTTAAGGGGTGATATCTTAATGATCACTTTCTCGTGTTTTGGTAAAGATTGAACAGATAAAAGGATACTAGTAACGTACTAAAATTATTCGTAAAAATGTCTTCTAATGATTATGAATACTCTAGGTTGACTTTGTATTGACTGGGAGTTCGCACTAATACACTGTTAGCTATACGAAATGTGCAGCGTGGAAACTAAAAGTTGTCGCATTAAAAAAGCTAGAAATAAAAGTGGTAAAGTCATAATTTTAGCTATTATGTGGTTAATTGTTATTGGTAATACTGCAAGCTACTTCCAACTTGGGCGTTTATTTGTAATCGCGACAGTTCTTCCCTTAGTTATGTATCGGACTTACCCAAAAAAAGTGGACATCTCTTATAGTGGGTAACAACAGTATGCTATTAACTGTAGCTCTGATTTCACATCTAAAGTAATAATGTCAACTTTATTAAATAATGTTGGAACCTAAAACATTGACGTTACGAGCAAACGGAGATTTCATTTAAATGGAAGTTAAATTATGAATTACCCTTTAATTAAGCCAAAGTATTACTACTTCCTGTATCGCGATATTTTTAATTTTATTAAGCAGCCTCATGATAAGACGGGTATCGAAAAGTCCACTCGGTTCAAGATTTACGATACGGTGGGATTGTATCTTCTTAAATTTATCTTTCTTATCCCCGTAATTCTGTTTTTTGCTGTTGTATATGATCCTGAGAATATACAAAGCGCAAATATGACAGAACGGTTCTCCCCAGCAATGCTGTTGTTGGTTGGTGGAATTATATTACCTTTTTTAGAAGAAATTGGATTCAGGCTCTCATTAGTATTCAAACCAGTGTATTTAGCACTGTCTTCAGGCGTATGGACATACTACTTTTTGACTAAGGCTGTATTTAGTACAAAAATTTCGATGGTAGATGAAAGCTTTTTGCTAAGAGTAATAATCTCAGTTTTGTTAGGGGCTCTGCTATACCTGATATTCAATTTACAGTCGATAAAGAAAAAGTTGGCTTCATTCTGGGTAGCAAACTTTCGGGGTATATTTTATTTTGTGTGCATTGTGTTTGCATGGATGCACATAACAAAATATGAAATCACATTACTCAATGTTCTATTGCTGCCTATATTGACGTTGCCTCAGCTATTCAGTGCAATTATTTACGGCTATATAAGACTATCATTTGGATTTATTTATCCATTAGTACTTCATATGGGTATGAATACGGCAGTTATAAGCATATCGCTCCTAACCCAAAGCAGCATGTAAAAAATACATAACAAGCTAACAGCTGTTCAAGCAGGACTGCTAACAGTTGGCTCGGTTTCGCTTGGCTAAACATTTTAACCCACTGTTTTATTCCGCTTAATGCGGCGTTACCAATGAATGATTTATTATCACTATTGTCCAAATAAACAATGTTTCTGTTGATTATCTATCCGTGAATTCTATTTCCCCTAGCCAAGTGCATATTCCTATATAGTAGAGTTTGATTGCTTATATTCAAAAACCTAAACGGATGAACTATATATTTTTTAAAGTAAGTTAGTATTTAAAATTTAATCATGCTGGATTTATTTATCTTTAAAATGAAAGTCACAATTTAGGTCACAAACTTTTTTTGATATATGTGATTAATTGTCGTCTGTGTATATCTGTATTGGTTTTTTCGAAGGTTACTATGTTGACAATTTCTGCGTTGAAAGCTGTTATTATCCCAATCGAGAGATTATGTAACTTAATAAGAACGTATGGTAAAAGTGAAATTTTTATCATACTTAAAAGTCGGTAGTTAGGGCAGCACAAGCTAATAGATTTTGTTGGAAAAAGGTCATTTACAGGCAATGAAAGCTGAAGCTAAGCAATATTCTCATTATAAAAATTCTCGATCTGCCTCGAATTCTCAATTTAAGTGGCACTCGCCATAAGGACGATTCGTGACACCTATCATTCTCAGTTTTGATTGCACAGATTATGATCCCATAGATTCATGGATATTCCCTGAACCAAAATGTGTGGATTTCTGGATGAATTTTACTATCGGTCTTGACCAAAGTGGAGGTAATGATTTCCAGTTGCACGTTTTAACTTCAAAGATGGTTCAGAATAACACTTCACTTAATAATGCCATTGTTTTAGATTGTTACAGCTGGGATGCAGTTCTCTTAAAAGTAAACGAAATTCTCGACCAATGTAGCGGTGAAAACTGGGAAGATACCTGCAGTAAACTCTCCCAAAAAATGGCTTGGGAGTATGAAAATTATCAGCCATATTCTTCTTAAGTTTAGTTCGGTGTAAACCGTATAACAAGCTGTTAAACAAGGACAAAAAACAGTTGGTTTTGCTCCTTCGTCGCTAATTTTAACCAACTGTTTTTTGCCTGTTAACAGGGCGTTAGCTATACAAGGATAGTTATGAGAATCATTTCAATATTATTAGTTCTAGTTTCTTGCTTTAGTTATGGTTCACCTGATGAATCATTGGCTCTTGGGAATTGGAAATGTGATTCATTTACTGACGGAGACGAAGAAGTTGGTTTATTTGATGTCGCTCATACTGTTGAATATAGACAGGATGGTACTTCTACCGACATTCACATATATAGACTGCGTGGAATGGAAGATGATGTATGGATCAAAATAGCTCACTCTGGTCCTTGGAAAATTGAAGGAACTACCCTGATAGAGGAAGCTGTTGAAACGATAATTATAGATGCATCAATACCTGAACTAAAAGAGTCTAAAGATATCCTTCAAGCTATTTCATATGAAGGTGAAACTTTCATTTCTGAAATTATCGAGCTTTCAAGTTCGAAATTCATAACTAAAGACAAAGAGCTTGAAGAGGCAAGTACTTGTGTAAAAGTATAGCTAACAAGTCATTCAAGCAGGACAAAAAACAGCTGGTTTTTGCTCGTACCTCGCTTATTATAACCAGCTATTTTATTGCCTCTTAATGAGGCGTTAGGCGTACTAAATGGTTCAGTATCATCAAAGCACTATTGAGATCAATGAAAAGCAGTTTGTTCTGCCTTATTCCATATTAGATGCTGAAGAAATGGGTGAGTTTGTATACGTTATTTATGACTATATGGAGTTTAATAAAAACTCAGTTGCAAATAATTTAGTGTGAATTAATCAATTAGGTGAAGTCGTTTGGGTTGCAGAAAACCCAACAAACCAATCTAATGACGCGTATACAAATTTTATGCGAATCAAATTGAAAGGCTCTGAATATATTGCCGTAAAAAATTTTGTTGGTGTCTCTTGTCTTATTGAGTGCTCAACAGGAAAGTGCCTAAAAACAGAGGTTACAAAGTAGCGCCTAACAAGGCGTTCAAACGGACAAAAAACAGTTGGCTGTTTCACTCCGTTCACAATTTTAGCCAACAATTTTTTGCCGCTTAACGTGGCGTTAGGGCTATAGCTCAATTTTTGGAGATACCATGGATAATCGAGATGAGTTAATACGTTTTACTAAAAAAGGAATCGGATTTCCTTTTGCTGGATTAATCGTTATGTGCTTTTGTGCTGTAGCTGTGAGTTTTCTACCGCAAAGGCAGGCTTTGATGATGGTTATTTTTGTTACTGGCAGTACATTTCCAATAGCTTTTTTCATTTCAAAAATATTTAATGTAAATCCATTCGCTAAATTTCCGCCATTATCAAGTTTGGGCACGGTTTTAGCGTGTGCTCAATTCCTATATTGGCCAGTGCTAATTTTAGTCTTTTCATTAGCTCCCAATTGGTTCCCTTTCGTATTTGCTATTCTTTTTGGTTCTCATTTTATTCCTTTTGGGTGGCTATATAAAAGCAATGCGTATTACTTTTTGGGTATTGCTATGCCTTTAACTGGATGCCTAATGGCTTTTGGGGGAGGCGAGTTTTCTTATACTTTTACATTTTTAGCACTCATACCATTATATTTTGCTACTTGTTTACTTCTGCTTAAAGAAAACTCAACAACTAAGCAAGCAGTCATATAGCCCTAACAAGCCATTCAAGCAGGACTTTTAACAGTTGGCTAGGTTCCGCTTCGCTTCACATTTTAGCCAACAATTAAAAGCCTCTTAATGGGGCGTTATATTTTACTATGAATGCATCTGAATTTTATCAATTAAGCTTTAAGCTTGGGGCAAAACACATTGAGCACTTGGGGTTTAAATGTACACCCAAAGGTGACTGGTATTTTGTTGGGGAGAGCTATATGTTAGCCGTTGCTTTGCAAAATAATCGCTCATCGCAACATTTAGATATCAAACATGTTTCTTTGGTTTTTAGTTCTTATATTAAAACAAAAGACATAGCCCCAATGGAGCCTATGAAACTTGCTGTTGGCCCAATGGCAATAAACCCTTTGAAATTAAAAAAACACATTGATTCTGGCTTTAATGATAAAGAATGGCATTATATTAATGAAGGTGATGGATTTTCTCATTTATCTTGTCCAATTTATTACGGCGGTATTAAAAAGAAACCATTCACTTCAATTTTTTCTAAAAACGTTTTGCCTACTCGGGTGTCACTTCCTGAATTCATCACTAGTCGTGGAGCAGATGTTGTTTCTGAAAAAGAAGCGAAACAACAATTTGAAGAATGTTTTATGCAAATTGCATCATATGGGTTTTCTTGGGCGGATAACTTGACTAAAGAAGAGGTGTTGCGACAATTGAAAACCTATGGTGAAAATTGGTTTATTGTAAATGAATGGATCGATGCCTATGAGAGCAATAATAAATTTAAAATATAACAAGCCATTCAAGCAGGACTTTTAACAGTTGGCTAGGTTCCGCTTTGCTTCACATTTTAGCCAACAATTAAAAGCCTCTTAATGGGGCGTTATAAATACAAGGATGGTTCAATGAAAATTTTCACCGTAGTATTATTGTTCATAGCTTTTAATCTATCAGCCAAAGAAGTAAGTGGAGTTGTTGTGAAAATACTTCCTGATTCTTTGGTTTTAAATTCAAGCTGTAAAGCAATGGCAGATTTAGTTGCCCAAGATTTTTCAATTTTATACGCCTGTAAAGACTCTTTTCAACGTATGTACTTTTATAATTTTCGACTAAATAATATAGATTTGGTGGCTGACTTTAAGGAAAGTTCAACTGATGTTGTGGTAAATGAAAGCAAGTTTAAGTCTTATACGCTTTATGAATTAACCGCAAAGAACTCTGATAATAAATCAGTCAAATTTGTTTCCTATTGCACAAAGGAGCTTTGCCTTGATTTGGTTAGTGATAATGAATATGACAAATCAATTCAAGACTCTATAACATCGCAATTACGTGGTTAGTATTAATAACAAACCGTGTAAGGTGTGCTCTAAAGTTCGGTCTTGCTTTACATATTAGTCAAGTATTTTGCGCCTTAACGTCGCGTTGTGTGATTCGTTACAGTATCAACTAACAAATGGAGTTTTGATGTCATCTCAAATTGGAAACTTGATCAGTGTTGTATTGGTTTGGGCACTAGTCGCATATATATTTGTTTTTGGTTTTGCTCAAATCAACTGGACAGGGTGGGAAGGAGGGCTTCCGTGGCTAGCTGGTGTTGTTTGCCTTTTTGGCAGTGCTGGTTTTACGTCAAAATGGCTAATGCATAAAGTTATTGTTCAAAATTAAAATCATATAAAAGGCCATTACTGCAATGGCCTTTTCAGTGTAAGTTTTTCAATTTATTGCTGGATTGGACTGATTTTAGCTAAACATATAGCCTCTAATGCAGCAAGGTGTACTAATGGTGTACTTTTGATTTTTTCAAAGGTTCGGGTGTACTTCGTTAATTCATATTAGTGAGAAGTCTTAGTAAAGACCAGAGAACAGTGTTTTATTTATTTAATCTTTTGATATTAAATATAAAGGCGTCTCTTTAAATGTTCCGTATTATTGCGAACTCTCACTAATTCGGTCTTTTGTGCTTCATTTAGTCTTTTCTAGTTTTCTAATGCTTTGAAATTGTGTGATATTAATGTCAATCAAATGAATTTTATGGGGCGGGAATTACTGAGACGTCTACATAACAAGCTAGTTATATGCACCTAAAAGGTTGATTGTCGCCGTTAGAGAAAAATCATCTTAAAGTCATAAGGACGTCAGGTTTTTAAAAGCCGGTTTGATTAAACTGACGACTTCTTTAATCATATTCAAATAGGGACATGTTATGAAGCATATTTGTATTTCAGTTATTTTACTATTTTCGGTTCTAACTATGAGTAGCAAAAGTCATAGTCAGGATGCAATTTCAGCTCCAGCTGGACCATATCTTGGGCAAAAGCCTCCTGGCTTAATTCCCGAAGTTTTCGCTCCTGGTATTGTTTCATCAGTGCATCATGAGTGGGGCGCTACCTTCTCACCCGACATGAAAGAGTTGTACTTTAGTAGAAGAAACAATCAAAGTGGAAAAGATACTCACTTTGTTCTTAAATACGAGAATAATCGATGGCACGAATCAGAAGTGGAACCTGGTGTGGGTGGGTCTATCTCTCCCGATGGTAAAACTATGTTTTTTAAAAACCAATATAGGGAGCGAACCGATGAAGGATGGTCAGCGTTTAAAAGTCTTGGTTCTGCGTTTGAAGACTTCGACATCATGCGGCTTACTACTTCATCCAAAGGCACTTATGTTTTTGATGAATATCCTAAAGAAGGAGATTTTGTCCTTCGATATTCTCGATTAATCAATGGTAAACGTGAAGCCCCGAAGCTACTTAGTAAAGAGATAAATACTGGGAAACAGAACGTCCACCCCTTCATTGCACCTGATGAGTCCTATATTTTGTGGGATAGTACGAGAGATAATGGCTATGGCGGAAGTGATATCTACGTTAGTTTTCGGCAGGAAGACGGCTCTTGGGGAGCTGCCATTAACTTAGGTGATAAGATTAATACAAACGTATCAGAGCGTGGAGGATACGTAACGCCAGATGGAAAATATTTTTTCTTTTTTGCCCCTGATAGCAAAGGGAAAGGAGATATTTTCTGGGTGAGTGCACATGTTATTGAGACACTTAGACCCAAATGATGAGTCATATAACAAGCGCTTCAAACGGAAAAAATACAGCTGGCTGTTTTCACTCCGTTCAATATTTTAGCCAGCAATATTTTTCCGCTTAAGCGGGCGTTATGTTTTCCTATGCAATTGAGTAGATTTGAAAGAGTTTTATCAGAATTAATAATATGGCCTTACATAGGTTTTATTATAGGCGTTGCTACAATTTTCTTCGCGGGAATGCATGGAATTGAAGATTACCTTTTGCCTACCTTAATCACTGGAATTGTTGTTGGCGTTCTAAGGGCACTTGCTTTAGTTGTTGGGGTTATCAAGTTTAAATCAAAACAATTGAGTAAAAATAGGCTTTATTTTTGTAGAGTTGGATTAGCTTTGATGTACGGAGTAATGATTTATAGTGTGGCTTGGCCAAGGTATTGAAAACATAACAAGAAATTAAACAAGGACAAAAAACAGTTGGCTTTTGCTCCTTCGTCGCTTATTTTAGCCAACAATTTTTTGCCTGTTAATTGGGCGTTAGGCTACTAGGAGCAGCATGCGAATTTTTCTCATAATTATTCTATTAAGCTTTACTTCTTTAGCAGAAGATAGTTTGTTTCCAAAAGAGCTGTTATCAAACTACTTACCACCTTATAAATTGTGGAAATATGAACTTGATAATATTAATTATGCTGACGGGGTGAGTTATAGCGAAGCTGAAATTATTCTTAAAAACTTTGCTCTTTCAGAAAAAGCAGCAGGGTGTGGCGATATAGGAATAATCGTAGATTATGGAGTTTATTGGAAAGCTGGGACTCGTGTCGGCTTTGCTGCTTCTAAAGGTGATCCTATTTTTATTCATAAGAAGAAAGCTTATATTTCTCAAGACGGTAAACGGCTATATTCACACCCAAGCAATATGGTATTAATTTACCCAATAGATATTATTAAAAAGTAGCCTAACAAGTTACTCAAAAGGACAAATAACAGTTGGCTTTTGCTCCTTCGTCGCCTATTTTAGCCAACTATTATTTGCCTCTTAGTAAGGCGTTATAAGGTACTGCAGTTTGGTATTCAAATTTTCGTTTGTAATCTTTGTTTCGACTTTACTTATGGGGTGTGAGTGTGATTCCATTTGTGAATCGGGAAAGCGAACGAGAGAAATACTCGCAAATTATAAGTCAGATACTGAAGTTATTAACTATCTAGTCGAGTATTACGGAGAAGGCCCCGGAAATGAAAAATACAGTGTTTTTGTTCAATGGGGGTTAGATAATCAGAATGCCTTTATTTCAATTATAAATAGTCCTGAGATTTCCAATGATGTATTACATTTAATAGCATATACAATTTCAGATATTGGTTACTCAAAAGAATATTGTGATATTTATAAATTCCTACCACAAGCCTCTGATTTTAAAATAAAAGATTTACTATTAGGGTGTGTGTAATGTACCTTATAACAAGGCGTTAAAGCAGGACAAAAAACAGTTGGTTTTGTTCATGCTTCACAAGTATAACCAACAATTTTTTGCCTCTTAACGGGGCGTTAGGTGCACATGCAAAAATTCGAGTTTGAGCTCTTTGCCGATTATTTCCAATTCTATATTCAAGATGATAATGAAGCTTTAGGTGATCTATCTGATTCTTGGTCAAAAGAAGCAACTCAAAATCTAATTGCCGTTTCTGACGGTGTTATCGGGATTGGTACCGCTAGAAATATGGATGTACCTGTTACCATTGAAATTCTGTGTAAAACAATATCCTTATTAGAATCAGATTATGACAAAATTAATGTAGCTACAATTCAGTGCAACTCAGGAAAACTTGTTGTTGCAGGTTGTACTGATTATTTCCCTGAGGCTGCGCGTATTACGTTAGTTCCCGGAAAGTATGAAGCTAAAATAGGTTATAAATGTTTAAACGATATTTCAGATGATGGCTTAGATGGTAACGATAGTTATCATGTGTTTTTAACGCTTGTTGAGCCAAAGCGCACCTAACAAGAAATTAAACAAGGACAAAAAACAGTTGGTTTTTTGCTCCTGCGTCGCTTATTTTAACCAACTATTTTTTGCCTGTTAATTAGGCGTTAGGCATACAGGATATAGGCACGATGAATCCCGGAGATTGGGTAGACGGATTAAATGGAATAGGAAAATTAATTTCCCTACACCCAGTACATGCTGATGAATTAGATAATTTAATTCGAAATGATCAACTTACTTCCAAACTTAGAGATATTGCAATCTACAAAGTATTATGTGATTTTGATGGAAATATAAAGAAGCGAATTTCATTCGCTCATGGCAATACTTCAATTTGTACACCTATATCTAAAGAAAGTAAAAAAATCATTGAATCTATAACTTCCTCACAACCGGAAGTTATAAGCACGTTTGATAGTAAAACTACAAACAAGGAGTTCGGTGAATGGCTAGATGTGCGTATTCAATATGAAGAAAAGCTTTTTTCAAATTTAGAAGCTGTAAGCCAAACAATAAAAATATTTACTTTCTTAGAATTTATAGAAAAAATTAAGAGTTCTGGTATTAGTGTTTTAGATTTCCAGCAGGTAGATGTTTCACGACCTCATATCACTTTAAGTTTTTTTAATAAGAATTATGAATCAATGTGCAAGAGACGTTTATATAGCAAAGTCTCTTGCACATTGAGTGCTCAGTATGCCTAACAAGTCATTCAAGCAGGACAAAAAACAGTTGGTTTTTGCTCCTTCGTCGCTTATTTTAACCAACTATTTTTTGCCTCTTAATGCGGCGTTAGGTTTACAGGAAACTATGAGTAAAATTCTTACTTTATTGTGTTCATTAATTAGTTTTATTACGTTTGCGAATTCAAATGACAAAATTGAAATTGTTGGATTTGAATGTGGTAAAAATGATAGTCATATGATTGAATGGCTCGGCTTGGGTAGTGATTATAAAACATTTGTAACCGAAGCTATTCAAAGAGAGCTATACAAACAACAGCCAGATTCAAAAATAAAAAAATTAGAATGCAAAGCAGAACCTGAGTTATTAACAAGTGTCTTAGCTCAAAGTAAAACAGATAAAGAAGCTATCCTAACCAAATTTTCAGTTACCTTCCCAGTAGAAGCAACTATAGAGTTAGGTGGCTCTACTTGGTCATTATCCATTGAGCAGAATTACATTATTAAGAATATGGAAACGACTGATAATCGTAAATTAGTAACAAACTTTAATATCAAAGGTTCGGTTAAAAAGTAAACCTAACAAGCCACTCAAGCAGGACAAAAAACAGTTGGTTTTGCTCCTGCGTCGCTAATTTTAACCAACTATTTTTTGCCTCTTAGTGGGGCGTTATGTTTCTCTAGGGAGTGGAGAGTGTTTAAATCATCATTTAAATTTATTGTATTCTTAATAAGTAAAATTCAACAAAGAGATCATTACACTGCTTTATTTAAAGGTTCTATGGTTTTATTAACATTATCTCTAATTGTGTTAAATCAGCTTTCAACCATCAATACAATAGAAACTGAGGCATTAAAATCTAAATTTTCTACAGAAATGCAAATTGGCAAAAAAATTGAAAATTTTGAGGACTATCAATGTAAAATAAAAACAAAATCTTATGTTGATTGTAAGATAGCAAAAACTCAATTTTTGACTTTAAATAGTTCTGTGAAAATGATTTTACAAATATTTCAGCTCTCAATTTATTTGGCTGGTATTACTTTAGGCTTGTCCATATGTGGCTATATGTCCTCTGTTTTTGACGAGTTCAGTAAAGAAACATAACAAGAAAATTAAGCGGGACTGCTAACAGTTTGCTCGGTTCCACTTCGTTCCACATTTTAGCAAACTATTAATCAGCCCCTTATTTGGGCGTTATATGGCTAGCACTTTCGAGTAAATAAATATGATAGATGGAATAATTACCTTAATTATAAGTGTTTGGGTCTTAATGGCAGTATTAGGTATAAAACCTTTCCATAATCAGCAAGCAAGCTTTTTACGCATGTTCTCCAAAAAGGTTTGGTTAGTATGTTTTTCTATAGTTTTGACTTTTTCTATATTTGAGATTATTACTGCTTAGTAAGAATAATACTGGTAGTTTAAAGCCATATAACAAGTAATTAAACAAGGACTAAAAACAGCGGGCTGTTCGCTTCGCTCCATTTTAGCCCACTATTTTTAGCCTGTTAATTGGGCGTTATACATAAATGAAAATATTCGCGTTTATCATCTACATTTTGATCTCTAAAACTAGTTTCGCTAGTGATGTTTTCGCGTTCAGCGAGTCAATCGCTAGTGATTATGCTCGTACATCTTTAGCTGAATGGTCGATTGTTTCAGGTTATAAAATAAAACCTGATGAGTTACTGGTTAAGCCAACAGTTCTTGATGGTATTGATAGCATTGGGAGTAAAATTGTGATGGTTTTATTTCCATCTAACAAAGGCTCTTATCACGTTACCTTTACTATCAAAAAAGATGGTTACCTCGAAAGACAAGGCATGGGTGCTTGGATTTACTCTGTTACAAAAATTAGAGAGCAGTTCAAACAAAGTCCATTTGTACCAGAGGCGTAAATTATGTATAACAAGCTAATAAACAAGGACAAAAAACAGTTTGCTGTTTTCGTTCCTCAACATTTTAGCAAACAATTTTTTGCCTGTTATTAGGGCGTTAGGTGACTATGGGTACTGAGGTATTATCAATTTTCATTTTAGCTCCACTTGTTGTGGGTCTAATTGATTTGATGAAAATAGTAAGGAATAAAAATCGCTTAAAGCATTCTATTTTATTGGTATCAGCTTCCAGTTTAATTGGTTACCTTTCTTTAGATTCATACTTAAGTGGCTTTAACCCAATGCAAGGTGTTGTAGTTGGCAGTTTATTTTATATTCCGGGCTACTTAATACTGTATTGCGCATTGACCGCCTATTTTAACAAAGTTAATCGTGTGCAAAACGTCACCTAACAAGGGTTTTCAAGTCGGACAAATTACAGTTGGCTTTTTGTTCGTACCTCACTTATTTTAGCCAACTGCAATTTGCCGCTTAAAACGGCGTTATGTGTCTTTGCAGTATCAATTTAAAAAGGAGTCTATTTTGGGCGGCATAAGTATTTGGCAAATTTTAATTCTTTTCATCGTTTTAATAATTGGGATGTTACCTTGGGTTTTTGCTTTAGCATCTAAAAAAGCAAAAGGCATGCATAAGCTTATTTGGTTTCTCATGTCCTTTTTTATTTCTTGGATAGGGTATTTTGTGTATTACTTTATCGTCATCAAAGAGCTCCCCGAAAACAACACATAACAAGCCAATCAAGTGGGACTGCTAACAGCTTGCTCAGTTTCGCTTCGCTACACATTTTAGCAAGCTATTATCAGCCCCTTATTGGGGCGTTAGCAGTACAGGAAGTTTCGAGGTTAAATCATGGATACCAGCTCATCTAAAACTAAGTTCTCTTTCTTTTTTGCACTAGATTTATCGAAAGGCATTCTATTTGCGATTTTCGCAATCGCAGCTATTAAAGCTTTTCTTACTCCTGGAGAAGATCCAATAAGTGTTATTCTTTGGAGGCTGTTAGAGGTTACTGTAGTTGTTGTACCTGTCGTTATTCTTGGGTGTTTTATTTATGCCCTTATTAATTACGATTACATCCTAGCTTGCGAAATTGAAGCTCAAGAAAAGAAAAAAACTAAATAATGTGGCAGTAATGTACAGCTAACAAGTCACTCAAAAGGACAAATAACAGTTGGTTTTTGCTCCTTCGTCGCTTATTTTAACCAACTGTTATTTGCCTCTTAGTGAGGCGTTATGTGGCAATCATATGAAGAAGTATTATTTCTGGCATTGGGATGAATCAACTGGTAATGAGATTGATCATTGGGGAACATCATATTGGTATTTTGAAATCGGTGATGATGGTTATGTAGCTAGGCAATTAGAGCTTTTTGCTTCTGGTGATGCACTTTATTACAGTGAGAATCATATTGAAGACAAATTTGGTATGTTATCTGAGGGTAAATTTGAACTTTTAGGTGAAGGTGTAAAGGAAATATCTCAATCCGATTTTGAGGGAGTCCTAAGTAAAACTAAGTTCAACAATGTGCCAAAAGCCACATAACAAGCTGTTCAAGCGGGACAAATAACAGTTGGCTTTTGCTCCTTCGTCGCTTATTTTAGCCAACTACAATTTGCCCCTTAACAAGGCGTTAGCTTTACTTGGAGCCATATGAGAACTCTCGTAAACCTTATTAGTGGCAGAGAATTTGAACGCTACCAATTTGGCCTAAAAGCTAGGTTTGGTGGACATGGGTATTCTTACAAATATGTAGTAGGAAATGGTGATAACTATTTATCAATTAAATTCGATACGAATAAGTTTTTGGGTGTAGTTAAAGTCTCTGAAAATGGGAGATTGGACTTAATAGTCGATGATAAATATTCGGGTGAGAATTTATTAAGAGAAACTCACAATATTGAGTCTGCAGAACAATTTTTTGACCTTTACCCCAAAGTATTTATTTATGTTCGCGATAATTGAATGTAAAGCTAACAAGTCACTCAAAAGGACAAATAACAGTTGGTTTTTGCTCCTTCGTCGCTTATTTTAACCAACTATTATTTGCCTCTTAGTGAGGCGTTATATTTTAGTAGCTAACTAAATAGTATTTAATCAATTAAAAGGAAGTAAAATGAAATATCTACTAATTACATCTTTTGCATTTACAACTATTGGGTGTACATCAAACACGACCATAGATTCAAGCACGTTCAACTATGCACTTGTTAATGGTAGTGGAACACAATTAAGTGTACACAAAGATCAAAACGAATGTATTGGTGCGGAAATCAAACAAAACATACGTTATGTTAACGAGTTTAAAGCGGTGAATAAATCACATGAAAGAGCAAAAACAAGATTAGTTAAAGCTGTTTGTAAAAAAATATAACAAGTCACTTAAAAGGACAAATAACAGTTGGTTTTGCTCCTGCGTCGCTATTTTAACCAACTATTATTTGCCTCTTAGTGAGGCGTTAGCAGTTTCGGAGGTTCAGTGAATATTCTTGACGATTTGAAGTCACAATTACCCAGTTGTTTTTCTGATTTTGTATTGAAAGATTTGAATTCAAAATCACTTATTAATGATGAATTATTCACCTATAAAGCAATTCATTGTAAATGCGGCCATGAGAATTTCTCTGTATTTGGGCATCTTCAAATTGAGATTAAAGGCTTTTTCCGTAAACGAGAATCAAAAACGATTATTCCTCCAATATACCTGGAATGTGCAAGCTGTAATTCACATCTGTTAATATTTAATCCAGAAAAACATGGATGGGATGGCGTTAATGGAGATAATGCAACTATTGTAGGTAGTGGCACTCCTGAATTTATTGGCCTTAATGGTAAAGTTGCTGTTATGTATAGTTACCAAGGTGTAGAGAATTACGAAGATGTTCCTCTCGAGTTAGGGAGAAATATGTTTGATACTTTTGGGTTGTATATTTATGACCATGATAAAGTCGAGAGCATAATAGATTGTGAATGCGCATAAACTGCTAACAAGCTATTCAAGACGGACGCTAAACAGTTGGCTAGCTTCGTTCCTCGCAATTTTAGCCAACAATTTATCGCCGCTTAATAGGGCGTTAGAAGTACAAGGGAGTTATATGCAAGTCTGGAGTTTTACTTTTCTATTATTTTTTCTAGTTTCATTCAACTCATTTGCTAGTGATTTGGCAGAGGAGTATCTTGTAAGTTCAAATTGGAAGGTTACTATTGATCAGCAAGTTGAAAATGCTATATCGAATCATCTCAAATCAAACCCTAATTCAAATAAAGAGCAAGTTGCCCATTTTTATAAATCTACAATGGGTTGGGATGCGATAAAGGTAGCAGTAAAAAAAACTATAAATGCTAAATTCTCACAAAGAGAGTTAGCCGAAATAGTAGATTTTTATAAAACTAGTGCGGGTAGTAAGCTAGCAACTGAGTCCCCAGCTATATCAGCCGCTGTTATGGACGTTATAGTAAAAAATCAAAGTGCTTATGTGCAGTAATGTACTCTTAGTATCAACTTTGAAGTGCAACAAAAGTAATTATTCATAAAAGCATTCCTGTGGTGTTTTATAGCCCAGTCGTTTTCTTGGTCTTGTATTTAATTTAGCGG
>Ga0209707_1001094_pt1 | contig 15598 bp, 8 predicted proteins | sample EN4Hudsemesocosm_FD_184630 | JGI IMG/M metagenome (GOLD analysis project Ga0209707, IMG submission 184630) | Methane-oxidizing microbial communities from mesocosms in the Hudson Canyon - EN4B Hudson Canyon (SPAdes) (version 2) | ecosystem: Environmental > Aquatic > Marine > Cold seeps | place... | reverse complement strand
ACAGAGCGAGGAACCATAGCCAAACGGTTATAAATAAATAAACTTCCCGAAATAAATAAAGCACCAACAATAACCGACTTAAAAATACAAATTAAATCTGGCAATGAAGAAAATCGCCACACACCTTTATACAAACCAAAATACCAAAAAATACCCGACTGGCTTATAGCCACAAAAGGCAAACAGACTAATGCCATTATCTGAAAATCCATCGGAATTAACTGTAAACGAAAGCTAAACCAAAAAGAAAAAATCCAGGCACAGAGAACCATTACAATATCATGCAAAATAATGGTTAAACGCGATTTAAAAATAAATTTATTACTCACCATAAAAAATCAATGCATTACCTTAGAACTATTAAATTTCTCTACTCGCCATGGGTTACTTAAATCCCAATCACTTACTTTTTCTAATACAACAGAAATAAATTGATGAAATTGACCTACTGCAAACGTTAAATTAATATTACCTTTCTGATCAGCAGAAATGAATTTCATGACGACCTCTAAACTACTATCTTGCTTGAGAATTGAGGATAAATTAATTGTTTCCACAAGAAAACTCTCAGTTTTTTATTTAATGTTACGACTTGTTGATTTTGAAGCTGATGCTGTACCGCTTCATGCTGAAATTGATTAATCGCGTGTTGCTGAGCTGAAGTCAGTACACTTTCTTGCGATATGACTGTTTTAACAGTATTTTGTTGCCCCAGCCAGCCAGGAATCTGGCTTAACATTGATTTTAATAAACGACGTGTCATGATCCCTTCAACCTGTGCTTGATTACTCAACGTTAACAAAAACTTTAACAGGTCTTGCTCAACATCATAATAAATGGCTATGTCACCGTTAAGTGTGGAATTTTAAAAACATCTAATTTTTCAGTAACTTAAAAATATTCTGATATACGGTTCAAAGTCAGAGAAATCAGGCTTTCAAAAGTTATTAGTTAAATTTTCAATACTTAACGGTGACATAGCCTAATAAATAGATACAACAGATTGAGAACTAATCATAATTTTTACTATTTAGCCGCAGGCAATTCATCCTGTAAAGCATGCATATAAGCATTACGCGCTGTCTGAGCTAAAGCCAACTGAATATTCAAGCGTTTCATTTCAGCTTCCGCTGCTTGCAAACCTTGCAATTGACCCTTTGCATTATCCGACAAATCAGATACTTTATATTCATTACCATCAATATTTAATTTTGCTTCTTGTTTTTCTTTTGTCATCCGTTTTGTACTCCTTAATTATTTCAAATAAACGATTCAATCAAAAATTTTACAGGTATTTACCAGAAAATCATAGTTGATAACTTTAAACTATACCCAGGATTTCAAGTTGAAATTGATGTCTAATAAATACACTTGCGGCCTTACTATCATCAGTTTGCGCGCATCTAAGTCAAGTGTCTTTGGTGCCGTCTACTGAGATTGCGGCGTCTTTATTGCCTGCTGGGGAGATGCTTGCTTAATGGTGTGATTTTGATTGAATTGTTATTGCTATTTTTCTATGGTTCGGCATCGCGTCCTCTTCTGGGATTTGGTGCCATTTTTGCTATGATTAACTAACTTTATCAATGCTCATAGCTGTTGTGAGTTTGATACTGCCGTTAAGCTACTTTTAAATACTCACTGTTTTCTGTGGTGATGACATCACCTCTTCTCTCTAGTACAAAGTACCCGCTCTTTAGTAACTCTTCTTTGGTTTCTTGAGTAAAATAAAATGATGCCATCGCACCATAGAGTTTGTAATCATGGTAGATCGGAAAGAGTTTCTTGAAGTTATTGAACTTACGTTCCAATTTACTGATGTCGTTTAGGTGCGCTTTGTATTTAACTTCTATAATCGCGATCGCATTACCATTAGTCAGAAAGATATCGTACTCTTCCTGCAGTTGACCACGGAGTTTTGACATATTCTTGGTGACATCATCAAACCGTAAATTGCCTAAATGGTTGTCCTTGGACAGGGAATTATAAAAAAACTCTTCTGCTACATCACCTTGGTTTGCCCCTATTCCACCTAGCATCTTTGCTACTTTATCTAGTTTTCTATCGGTTTCTTTTTGTGATACAGAAAGTTCTTTGATCTGAATATCAGTTTCTTTTTGCGATACGGCGAGACTGGCAACTAGGTCTCTTAATTCATTATCTGTCATGGTATTTCCTTATTATTTTTTGCCATGGTAACAAAATAATCGCGTATTGACTATTGTGTAGATTTTCTAGGGTGATGGTTTGAGGTGATGCACATACCGTTCACCGTTCTCGTGTATTTTCTATGATGTCTGACGCAGAGCGCCGAGATAAGTATTCCCACGCGGAGCGTGGGAACAAGTGATCCCAGTGCTTTTCTTAGTGCTCTTGCTTTGGTAATGCTTCTTTTAATGCATTCTGGTAAGCCATTCTTGCTGTACCTGATATTGCTAACAACGCATTGAGTCGTCTAATTTCAGTTTCTACAAACTGCAGGCTTTGTAATTGTGCTTTTGCATCATCTGAAAGATCACTGAGTAAATATTCTTGACCATCGATGGTCACTTTTGGTGTTTGTTCTGATTCTGCCATGATTATTCCTGTGTTTTATTAAATTAATAACAATTATTAGTTAGCATAAAAAACCCCCAGTCCATTGCTAGACTGAGGGTTTCTGTTTATCAGTTTACTCCCTTTAAGCAGGAAGTAAGGTTACTATGCCTTTCGGTGTTCGCCTTATGTATCTCATTTCTATATATAACATAGAAATGAGAAATTAAATTGTTGGGCTTTATATTCAAGCCCAAACTAGGTATTTAAAATTAGCTAACAAGGTGACTTGCTCGTTAGAGTGTTTGCCTTGTTTAGCTAAAATGCTGGGTTACGTTATTTCGCTACGCTCTATAATCTAACCCAACCTACGGGCTGTGCTAGTAATTATTAACCGATAAAATCAGTCAGAACCGCATTAGTATTAGTAATTGTACCTATAAGTGTCAATTCAGCTTCCAAAACCGCACCATCAGCTGCACCTTGGTTATACTCATAAAGAGCCGATGAATTATCATCTGAAACAATATAAAATGCATTTAATCCAGTTTCAGTTAAAACACCACCACCAAATAAGCTAGTAATAAACAATGCAGAGTCAGCAGCTGAGTCTGCATCAGTCGCTGCACCCCCACCGGCGAACAATACATCATTAGTATTAACTGTAGTTGTAATTGTACCCGCTGTTAAGTCAAATATTGTATTATCAGCGTCGCCAAATGCACTTACATCTACTTTATCACCATCTGCAGTACCATTAGTTCCTGAGAAGACTGTGATTGCAGTAGAGAATGCACTTGGTGTTGCATCATAGACAAAGTTATCAGCTACATTATCAAGCCCAGCAGCACCAGAATCAGCGGTAAGCACTGTTCCTAATCCTGTTTGGTTAATTGCGGTCACATTAGCAAGAACATTAGTATTAAATGAACCACCATCATTAGCAATAGAATCTGCTTTTGCTTCTACAAAACCAGCCGCATTACCAGTGATTTCATCTGTAGCTTGTACATACGTTAAATCAGTATCAAAAGTATTTGCACCAATTGTGTATGTAACATCCACTGTTAATGTAGTTAACTCAGCTAAGTCTGCAGCCGTATTAGCACCTGCCTCTAAAGCAGTAAACTGATCAGAAGCTAAGGTTAAGTCAGCATTTGCACCCACTTCTACATCAATTTGAGTCAGACCCGTAACAGTAGAAAGATCAACTGTTCCACCCGTAACAACACCTGAAACTGCATTAACAGTGATATTTGAAAGGTCTTCACCACCAGACAAGTCAGTCAATTCTAATGTTGCACTATTTACACCATCAGTAATTGTCATACCTGCTGCTTGTGCACCTGTCATGGTAACCGTAATAGCATTAGCAAGAACAACAGTAGTAGCTACAGTAGTCGTAGTTGCTGAACCAAGATCAGTTGCAGCATTTAGTGTATTAGTTGTACTAAAGCTAATAGTTGTTGCACCAGAAGTAAGACCACTTAAGTCAAATGCATCATTAACAGCTCCAGCATCAGCATTGGAAACATTAATAACACCACCAATAAAGATACCGGTATCAGCAGCATTATCTGCAGCACCTGTAATGGTTTGACCATCTGCTTGAGCTGAAGTTAAGGTAACTACTTGATCATTTGTAATTGAACCAGCCGTATCATTCCCATCTCTAAGCGTTGGGAATGTAACAGTACCCAGAACAGCTGCAGGAGCAAAACCAATATTTGTTGCTGAAACATTTGATAAATCAATATCTTGAGCAGTACTACCAACGTTATCAGCGATTGTTAAAGTCCCAGCACCAACTGGATCTGTAACTGTATCGATAATAGTTAAGCCTGTAACAACTGAACCTTGCGCTTCTAAAACAAAAGTATTGTCAATAGATACCGTCGCAGTCCCTAAATCACCAGTAAATTCAGCAGTTGTACTTGATACAGCAGCCGTTATTGCACCTGTCGTAGTGATTCCTGAAAGGTCAGCAGCAAGAGTTAAGTTAATATCATTAACATTAACAGCACTAGTCCCATCAACAAGAATTGCTGGACTTGCAATAGACCCTAAACCAACTTGATCAGCATCTAATTCTAAAGTAGCCGTATCAGACACTGTGAAAGTCACTGTATCTGCATCAGTAAGAGCATCAGCATCTCGGTTATAAGCAGTCATCGCACCAGCAGCAACAGAAACCTCACCATCACCCGTAACAGTTACATGAGCAACACCTAAAGTATTTGCTAATTCAATTACTTCAGGAAGTGCATCAGCATCAGTACCATCAGAAGTATCTACAGCAGCATTAACTACACCAGTATCACCAGCCGTAGTCATAATTCCACTTAAGTCAGCTAATGGAGTATCTTCTAAATCTAAGATTTCAACCGTACCTGCACCAGTGATTACAAGAGTATCAGCTTGTTCTGCTGTTAACGTTAATGTATCCCCAGCTGCAACAACTATAGTTGAACCTGTAATAGTTAAATCAGTTCCAAGAACCGATAAATCTACTGCACCATCAATGGTTAATGTGTCAGCATTCGTGATAGTTAATGCCCCACCTGCTGCAACAGTAAAGTCACTAGCGATAGTCATATCAACAGTTGAAGCAGCAGCAAATGTAAATGTCATTGCTTCTGTTGCACCCAATGCAGGCGCTCCAGCAGTTGCTCCACCCCCTAATGAAAGTGTCACATCACCTGTTGAAGTCGATGCCATAACAAAACCAAGCGGTGATAATGTTGCATCAATAGTTCCATCGATATCAGCGATAACACCGAAGTCAATATCACCTGCTCCAGCTGTAATGATTGAACTTAATGCAGGACCAAATACACCTGGTTTATCAGCATCACCTGCTGTACCAAAAGTAATTGAACCAGCTGCATCTGTTGAATTAACTGCTAAAGTTTCAGTATTTGAAACTGCAGCTGCTGGAGAAGCACCCGTAATAACTAATGCCGCAGCATCTGTATTAGTAACGATTAAGTTTTGGATATCAGCATCATCTGTATTTAATGCCGCGATAGTCACATCACTTGTACCGTTAATTAATAGTGTTGCAATATCATCAGCCGCTTCTTCGCCATCATCAACAAATGTAATTGTTCCTACATTTAGTGCAGTACCAATGCTTGCACCACCAATACCATTTGCTTTAGCTATAACAGCCGCCGATGCATTAGTGTTAATAATTACATTTTTCAGTACATCTCGTGAAGCACCACTAGAAATATCACCCACTGTATTTGCTTGATCTTCAACATTAAGTAGCTCACTAGGGAGTGGATTAAGGTCTGTATCAAAATGCTCAGGTAGCAAATAGTGTGTATCTGCATTAGCTAATACTGAGTTAATGGTCAATGTATCAAACTCATCGTCATTATTTACTGAAGCAGAAATAACGTTATCGATAGCTATATCACCAAGAGCAACAGCACCACCTAAATCAATTGTAAGATTTTCAATAAAATCAAACGGTGCAGCCGCATCAACATCGCTAAATGTTAATCCATTTGGAAGTGCTACAAAAGACTCAATCTCTAGCGTACGTGCGAATGGGTTAGTTACGGCTAATAAATCATCAATAGTCACAACACGAATGATGATATTGTCATTTAAAGTCGTGAATAACTCTTCAACATTTTGACCATCAACTAGTGTATCTAACATCCAAACACGACCAATATTTGCATCGTAACTCGCTGTATCAACAACACCTGCTGTTGCAGTACCAGTAATAGCATTAAATAACCATACTACGTTTGTACCATTATCCGCAACACCGCCGTCATTAATTACATTAATATCACGAGCATCTGCTTGAGCCGCTGTATTAAATCTTACTGTTTGCCCTGCTAAGTCATTTTCAAGTAAGCCTTGAGAATCAAGTGTAATAATGAAATCTGACAGAATAGTGGTAGCACTCATAGTCACATCAGCGACTGTTGCTGCATCTGCAAGTTCTAATGTTTTAGTACCTGTTACTACCACATTTGTGAGGTCAATTTCAGCTACATTTTCATCAAGGCCTTGTCCGTTTTCAATAACAGTTGTTATATCTATCAGGTCTGTAACAAGCACATTAGACATATTTGCAACAGTAGCATCATTATCAACTTCAGTAATCGTACCATCAGCCAATTCTTTATATTGAGCTGCTGATAACGCTAATGTATTGTCAGCTGTATCTGAAGTGACGATTAACTCATCAGCACCACCTAAAGTAGTAGCAGCATCTAATGCAACATTAGCATCAGTTGTAGTCACTGTACCAATGTTAATACCTGCATCTTCAATTAGACCTAAGTCATAAGCAGCCGCACCATCAAGTCCAATAACATTTAATGTTACTACTGCGCCATTTTCTATTGAGAATGCACTTGTAGTTGCTAAACCACCATTTGCTACATAATCAACTTGTATTGCATTAATTTGAGCAGCAGTTAATGTTAATGTCGCATCAGCAGTAAATACAACGTTAGAAATATCTGCAGTAATAACGGCATTTGTTAAATCATTCGTTCCGCCCGTAACTTCTAGCGTAACGTATTCAGTAGCATCAGCTGTGATTGTTAATTTATCTGCAACAACAACTGTATCAGAAGCAACTGTATCGTTTAATACGATAGTCTTTTCTATTGCAGCATTTACATCAGTTAAATCGATATCAGTATCTTCAGCTATATCAGTAACTCTTAGTGTCGCTACGAAATCAAGCCCTGTTGCCGCATCGGTTCCCGCATCAACTGTAAACGTACCGTTTCCAGCTATTTGGTCATACTGTGCAGCTGTCATTTCTACTGTTGTTGCACTTGCAAGAGCTGAAATCTCAATTGAGTCAACTGCTGTAACGCCATTTCCAAGTACGGTTGCTGCATCTAAAACGACTGTAGTAGCTAAATCAGCGATAGTTAACGTACCGATATCATCAACATCAAATGCTGTAACATCAAGAACTTGCGTTCCTAAGTCAACAAGATTTAAGACACTTGCAATTGCCGGAACTTCAACTACTGTAGAGATATTAGCAGCTAATGCTTGATCAACTGAAATTGTAAGATCAGCGGCATCAGAATAAACGATCGCATCGATACCCGCTAAAGTTACGTCTGAAAGGTCATTAACACCATTAGCATTACTTAATTCTAGAGTAAATGTACCTGCAACACCTGAAGCATCAATCGCTTCTAAGTCAGCTAAGTTATCAATTTCATCTTGAATAGTTACATCGAAAGCAGATGTTACTACTAATGAGTTTACAGAATCACCTGCTACTGCATTAATAACTGCATTTCCATCTTCAACATTAATTGTCAATGTATTTGCATTATTTACAGTAATTGAATCAACTTCTAACCCTCTTACAGAACCCGTAGAGGTAACACCTAAAGCAACACCTGCATTGTTTACATTAACAATTGCTTGAGCGCCATCTGTGAAGTAGTCCGCAATGATAGAACCTACATTTGATGAATCTGGGTTACCTAATTCTTTAGGTAAGTTTGTCCAGTCAGCAAAACCATCCCCTTGTGCAAGGATTGTTGTGCTCCAATTTACATTTTTGAATGTAATTGTATCGCCATCATTACTTTGTAAACCTAACGTTGTAACACCATCAGTTTGGTCACAAACGTGAATCACATTTGCGTTACCAGAAATAGCAGTTACTACATAAGTATCAACGCCGGTTGATTTGAATCCACCCGTTACATTGTTGTCATACCCTACAGTTTGATCAGCAGCTGAGAACTCTAAGTTAACTCTTGTACCAGCAATGCCATTACCTGTGATAGATCCCCATGAATCTTCGTCATCTAATGGTAACCCACCAGTAGCAAAGTCAGTTGCATTAATATCTTCAAAGTTAGAGATAGTTAAACCAGAAACAACACCCGTTGCAGCTGAGAAATCAATAACGAAGTCATTACCTAGTGTTACTGAGTCAACAAAGTTAACATCCGCATCACCAACGATTTCTAATGTTGTTACTGCAGACGCATCAATATCAGTTAATGCTGAACCATCCGCTGCATTAATATCAATAACTGGTGTTACGTCCGAATCAATTGTCCACGTGTTATCTAAACCATCTTCTGACGGTCTGTCATAGCCAGTTTCACTTCTGATAATAGTAATATCATTAGTACCAACTGCTGTGTTAATTGTTCCAGCACCTACACCAGCATTTTGTTGAGCGAATGCATTGAAAGTTAATGAAGCATCAGTAATGATAACTTGATTATCGATATAACCATTAACTGCACTATCATCGACAGATATGCCATTTGGAGCTACATATGTATGTAGTTCTTCAGCTGATAGTGTTAATTCTGCACCATCAGAGATAACAAATGAAAGGCTAATTGAAGGCACTAAGTCAGCAAGAGCAACCATGTCGCTTAATGTTGCATCTTCAGTCACTAATATATTAAGAACAGCTGCATTAGTAAATGCATCTTGCTCTACATCAAATACTGCAGAACCTAGTGTAGTGAATTGAGCCGCTGTTAATGTTAGTGTAGCGCCCCCTTCCATTACTACTGATGTAATACCACTTAATGTCGCTTGTGATAAATCAGACATTGCATTCACTTTTACAGTGATATTTTCACCTGTAATAGATGAACCTTCTAATGCAGTAAGACCAACAAGAACTGCATCTACTACACCATCAGCAGGAGATGTAGTATCTACCTGATAATCTGTTCCTAAAAGGATAGTATTTGTACCCGCACCCGCATCAACTGTAATTAATGCATCACTTGGTGCTACTACACCTTGGTTATTAGCAGTACTGTTTGATAATACGATCGTATCATTACCAGCACCAGTCGTTACACTAATAGTTTCTGCTTCTACAGTAACAATATTGTTACCATTTCCTGCATTTACTGTAATTGATTGCGCAGCACCAACTGAAGTAATTGTGTCATCACCTTCACCTGTTGTAATTGAAGCAATCGCTGAGCCATTGGTATTAATAGTATTATTACCACCCGCAGCTGTAATCGTTACATTAGCTGAACCACCTGAAGTAATTTGGTCATTACCTGTTCCAGTTGTGATATTAACTAATGCTGATCCATCTGTATCAATTTCGTTATTACCATTACCCGATGTAATATTAACCAGCGCACTACCTTCTGCAGAGAACTCGTTATTACCATTACCATCTGTAATTAATACTGATTTGCTTACGCCATCTGCAGTAAAGTGGTTGTCTGCATCTGTTTGGCCAATAAAGATAATTTCATCAGTGAAACCATCCATATTCAGATCAACACCTGATGTATTAGTCGTTGTGATTGTTGCAGGATGTCCTGCAGCAAAAGCACCAGAAATACTATCAGAAATAAATAGATCAGCATCACCAGAAATATTTAAGTCAATTAATGTTGAAGCACCTAGGTTTAAATCTTGAAGTACATTGCCACCACCGATTGAATCAATGTTTAATGTATTTGAATTATGTGCAACACTAAAAACTGTGTTTCCAACATTACCCAGATTTAAGACTAAGTTAATGCCATCTTCATGTCCTGCACTGTAGTGAACATTAACATTTTGAGAGAATGACCCTTCTAATGTTAGTGTTGCATCATCTCTAACACCAACAACGGTTAGTGTTCCTAACGCTGCCCCTGTACCAAAGCCTTCAGTAATCACTAAATCATTTAGATCAATTGCACGCGTTAAATCTAAAATACTATTTGGATTAATTGGTGCATTTGCATCTGATAGTGCTTTTTGAGCTGCTAAATCGGCTAGCGTAGCTACCGTTACCCTTTCCGTTAAGATAGCAATCAAAGCTGAGTTACTAACTGCTAATAATTGCTCAGCAGCAAGTGCCTGTTGTGCATCTAGTAAATCAGCTGCTGTATTGGCTGCAATGATTGCTGCCGTAGCTGAATCTTGGTAAAAAGGAACTTCCGTTGTCTCTGCATTTAAATCATAGAATGAGCTATAGACATTCGGTAGATTTTCTACAACGATGTTTTGCACATGTAAAAGCGCTAATGGTTGCGCATAAACACCTTTCATATCAACTTCTAAGGTATTGTTACCCGCGCCAGCATCAATGTAAGCACCGTGCAGTAATTCCGTTTGACCCGCTACAATTAATGTATCAGCATCATTTGGGTTTCCACCTTCTATTGTTGCACCATTATTTTGTGTTGTTGTTAATACAACACGTGTTACATCGTACGCAGAAACTTCTGTTGTTTCTTCTTTTGATGTAAATCTTGATACTTGATCCCCAGTAATTGGATCAGTGTGAAAAATAATACCTTTTAAGAAATCTACATATTCCAACGCAATGGTTGTTTCAGATGTAAATTGCTCGCCTGCCGCTGTTTGGTATGTGTATGCAACAGCTGAATCATTAGCAGTAGCAGGAAATGCGGCTGTTTGATCAGCAGGAACAATATTTACATCCACAAGCGATAAATCAGCGCCTACATTTATTCCGCCATTAGTACCAATAGTAGCATCTGTTAGCTCAAATAAATTTGTGCCCGTAATCGTTGCGTACATCGTATTGAATTGCCCAACGGTTAAACCACCGCCATCGACGCCATCATTCCATACGGTTGATGATGCTGTAATTTCAGTAACTGTTTCGTTCACTACTTTTTTTAGAGTGAAAAGATTAAGAAAATTGTAGCTATTGACAGTTTCTACTGCATCAATAACAGTGTTTCCATCTGCTGAAACGTCTGCTAACCAATCTTTAGCAGATTGTGCTGCATCGCCCGTGTAATCATTAACTTTAGCTGGTGTATCTAGCGCGGCAGTAAATGATGTTGATGCGAGTACTTTATTAGATACGGTTAATTTGTCATCACCTTGCGCTCCATCAAGAATTTGCACCATCGCCAATTCTTTTGTCGTTTCGCCATTGTTGATCGCATCCGCCCAAAATGTTCCATCTTCTGCAGGGTTGTAAGACCGTGAAAATGCTTGTTGGTACACAGTTTCCAAATAAGCATCTGTCTCTAGCTCTATAATTGCCATCGCTTCAGTCGATGTAGCAAAACTTGCCGCGATAGCATCTACCGTTGTTGCGCCAGAATCTAAGCTATCTGCATAAAAAGCAAGACCGGCTGGATCAGCTGGACGCCCAAAATAGGCAATATATAGTTCTTGTACTTGTGTTTCAGAGGCTGTTGTAGCCATATTCGATCTCCTAAATTTAAGTTATACGAGTTAAAATCTATCTTAAAACCACTTATTAAAGCCCTTTTAGCAAATAGCTACCAGGCCTGGCAAAGCATTTAGAGCTTTATAACGAAAGCAGCTTCAAGCTTCCTTTAATTCCAACCCATACTCGATATCGAGTTTCATTTTAAAACCCATTGTCATTTTATGATTTGCCTAGTACTCAGTCAAGGTTTATTAACTATCTTCACTGTATTTATTAGCTATACTTCTCTTTAGTTTTTATAACTGATGTTACGCAAAAAAAATAAAGTAACTAAAGGGTAACCCTTTACGCTAGTAAGGTAGTGAAAACAGGGGTTTTCACTACCACTAAAAAACAATATAAACGTTAGTATATTGTATGCTCGTATAGAGGTGCGTAATACAGTATAAACAGCGTATCGAATCTATGTATTGCGCAAGCTTCATACGGGATATTTGATATTATCAATACAATTAATCGTAAGTTTTTATATGATGCAGAGTGAATCGGTCTATTTTCAGCCCCGTGCGTAACATCAGTTTATAAGTGTGATGTAGCTGAACTTTATTGATTTGTACCCGAACATCCACTCTCGCTAAAAACAGAGCGTTATTTAGGTTCGCGCCTGAAATAATTTACACATTATCATCAGTTAATATCATATCTAAGAAACCAACCTATCTTTTTAGTCCGTAAGTTTTATGCCTTTATGTATCGCCTGTGCGATATCGTTTATTCCTGGCGCTTTAATATCGAGTAGTTGTCCATGACCTGTAATGGTGAAGGTTTTTATCGGGTGCCAGTCGTTATTAAATTGCACTATCTTACTACTAACTTGATCTCTTTCTATTCTTTCAGCCACATCAGAGGTACCTATATAATAGTGCGTCTCTGTTATAACAGCCCCCCTTGGGAATCCGCCAAGCGCTACTTTCTTGCCTGTACTACTAATTACTTTGCCATTATCGGAATCGCAGCTAAAGTACTCTTGCTGGTTATCTAGCATCCAGATATTATGCGCTTGATTTCCTAGTGTTATGGTTTCAATGAGCTTTTTATCTGGGTAGTTATAGCGGTAAATAACACTAGGCTCACGGCCGAGGTTGTGGGCTAATAGGTGGAGTTCATTATTTTTCACCCATAGTGAGTTAAAGTGATTGATATCAATATTACGATCAGCTAATTTGGGCGATGGATACCATTGTTGCCATTCGTCGCCATCATATATCGCCACCATATTGTCTGCACTACAGGTTATCCAAAGCTTATTATCAAAGAACATAATTTGGTGCATATCACGCAATGGAAATGGCGCGGTTATTTTGCGCGTTAGCTGCAGTTGTGCATTAAACACTAATACTACCCCTTGCTCATCAGGCTTCCCTAAATAATCAAAGGGGTTATCGTTGTTACGCGCCGCTACGAAGATTTCTGTTTCGCTAAAGGTGATACCGTAATATAAACCCATCGCGGTATGGATTACGCTGAGTTTTTCTGTCTCGGTATCGAGTGTCAATAGGCTTTTACTTGTGGTAATGAGTAGTATCATGATGCATTAGGCTTTGGTGATATTGTGTTTATTTTTTTAAAGGTGACTTTTTCGTCTTTCAGAGCAAGCACTTTATCTTGAGCTATATAATAGTTAATCGTTTTCAGTGTTCTCGCGTAATTTATGCGTGATATTGGGGTTCATTCGCGACTTCTATGCATTATTAAATACCAGCCAACAAACAATGTAGTCCGCATGGAAGTACGGAATAAATATCCTGTATTCCGCAAGCTTCATACAGGCTACTTTGTTTCAATACCTGACAAACTGAAGTCTACCCCCCGAAACAATACGGACTTCTATGTTTCTTTAATAGTAATGTCTGGCTGCAGCTTACAGAGGCCGATAAAGGCTTGCTCTGTTGTGGCTAGCACCTCAAATTCCACTAGGCTGTCTGCCCAATTTATTCTGTGTGGCGCTTCTGTTGGAATGCTTTGGATTGCTGCACCGACGGTATACTTCCCCGCGCCTATGTTGATATCCAGCTGATATGAAATATGATAAGTTTTATCTGATTTTATACTGAATTTATGGTCATGCGCATAGGTATTGGTGCCATAAATGTCTTGGCCAAATTTGTCTCTGATGATAATGCCTGTTCTTAATTTACTTAGGCTTTTATAGGCGTCTATTTCTACGGTGATGGTTATTTTCTCGCCGGAGATAACGGTGGCTTTGTGCGCTGATCCATTAATACTAATTTTTTTTATTTTTGCTTCTAGCGAGCCATAGGATTGACTACCATCCTCATTAATAAGGTCGGTTATTTGGTGATTATTTTGTGCGGATAAAAGGCGATTATATTGATTAACAACCTCATCGGGCGCGCCTTCGGACATAACTTCGCCTTTGTTGAGTAGTATCGCGTTATCACAAAGCTGTTTAACTGCATCCATATCGTGCGAAACGAAGATAATCGCGCCGCCTTGCTGTTTAAACTCTTGAATTCTTCGCATACATTTTTGTTGAAAACCCGCATCACCAACCGAGAGGGCTTCGTCAATGATAAAGCAGTTAGGGCTTGCATTGATTGCTATTGAGAAGGCTAGACGCATTATCATGCCCGATGAGTAGGTTGATAGTGGCTCTTCAATGAATAGGCCAATTTGTGCAAATTCGATAATCAGCTGTTCTTTTTGTTTAATTTCTTCGCTACTCATGCCGAGTAATAAGCCATTCATGGCAATATTTTGTCGACCGGTTAAATCGGGATTAAACCCTGTTCCTAATTCTAACAGCCCTGTAATTCTGCCATTAATTTGTATTGCGCCTTGGTCTGGCAGTAATATTCCGGTAATAATTTTTAGTAGAGTCGATTTACCGGCACCATTAGGCCCTAAGATGCCGAGCGTTTCTCCTGCTGTTACTTTAAAGCTGACATTCTGTAGGGCATTATATTTGGCATGCTGTTGCTTACGAAAGATAATTTCTTTTAAGCGATGTGCAGGCGAATGATAAAGTTTGAAGGTTTTGCTGATTTTGTTTACTGTAATCACCTGAGAAGATTTCCATAGTGAGTAAAAATAATAAGTATCGTTATAAAGTAACTTGCACTAATTGCTATGAAAATGAGCGTGCGATTTCGCCATTGACTATAGCGCATCACGCTGTAACCAATGCCTGCTGCAATCAGACTTGTCAGTAGCAGTAAGCTAAGTAGTAGTATCATAAGAAATCTCTAATATCTTTTTCCAGTACTCGATACATTATAAAGGCAATGACTAACAACAGGTGAGCAAGGATAGTTACGCCAATAAGGCCATCTAAGCTAGGTAGCGTGTGATGAATAAATACGTTTTGCCAGATATGAATAAGTTGGTATGCAGGATTATATTGCATCAACTGCGACAGTGAGCTAGGTACTATGTTTATCACGTAGACAATGGGGGTAAACCAAAACCAAAGTTGAATGATGATGGCTGTAAATTCTTTTAGATCTCGAATAAACACTGTTAATTGTGCCAGTATAAATCCGATTGCGAAGGCAAAAATTTGTTGAATAATATAAAGGAAAGGTAAAATCAGCATGGCTGATGAAAATGGCTGTTGCATGATTATTAAAAACAGCATAAAGATGAACATGGATATCAGGAAGGTAATACTTTCTGATAATACTATGAGTAGTGGCAAGCGCAAGAGAGATATATTTATCTTGCTAATGATGTGCTTTTTATCGAGATAGATAGTGCTCATTCGCGATAGTGTATTGGAAAAAGCCATCCACGGTATTATTCCACTTATGAGGTAAATACTGTAGCTATAGCTCCCTGTTGCGCCGGGTAGTTTTGCATTCATTACTTGTGAAAAAATGAGGGTATATATCAGTATAT
>Ga0209707_1001091_pt1 | contig 15631 bp, 12 predicted proteins | sample EN4Hudsemesocosm_FD_184630 | JGI IMG/M metagenome (GOLD analysis project Ga0209707, IMG submission 184630) | Methane-oxidizing microbial communities from mesocosms in the Hudson Canyon - EN4B Hudson Canyon (SPAdes) (version 2) | ecosystem: Environmental > Aquatic > Marine > Cold seeps | place... | reverse complement strand
TAATTTAATAACTGAACGAAAAGGGGTAGAGGACAAACTTTTATTATCAACACAAGTCTTTAATGAGACCCATGAAGGTATTTTAATTACCAGTGCGAACAGTATTATTATTGAGGCCAATCCTGCATTTTATCGAATTACAGGGTATAGCCCTGAGGAAATTATTGGCAAAAAACCTAATATTCTCAGTTCAGGAAAACAAGGACCTGAATTTTATCAAGATATGTGGAATTCACTTTTCGAAAAAGGACATTGGCAGGGTGAAATCTGGAATCGTAAAAAAGAGGGTGAGCTATATGCAGAGCTTCTGACTATTTCTGCACTCAAGAGCAAAGATGGAGTGACTACCTACTATGTTGGGCTGTTTACTGATATTACAAAAAGTAAACAACAACAAAAAGAGCTGGAATTAATAGCGCATTATGACGTGCTAACACAGTTACCAAACCGAATACTGCTTGCTGACCGTTTTACCCAGGCCATGGCGCATAGTAAGCGCACTGAATCTTTACTAGCTGTCGGTTTTCTAGATTTGGATGATTTTAAACCCGTCAATGATAGTCATGGTCATGAAATGGGAGACAAATTACTTATTGAAGTCGCTAAACGTATAAAATCTAATATTAGAGGTGATGATACGGTTTCACGATTAGGCGGTGATGAATTTGTTATTCTTCTGGGTGATCTCGATAAAGTTGAACGATGTGAGCAGATGCTGGAACGATTAGTTGATTCACTCTCACAACCCTATCTAATCGATCAGCAAAACATAAATATTGGGGCATCTGTTGGGGCGACCATTTACCCGCTGGATGATAGTGACAGTGATACTTTATTACGTCACGCAGATCAGGCAATGTATAAAGCCAAGCTAGCTGGAAAAAATGGCTTTAAGCTATTTAATACCAAAGAAGATCAGCAAACCATTGTTAAACATAATCAATTACACGAAATTCAACAGGCCTTGGAAAATAACGAATTTTGTTTGTTTTATCAGCCAAAAGTGAATATGAATACAGGGAAAGTTTTTGGTTTTGAAGCTTTAATTCGTTGGCAACATCCAGAAAAAGGCCTGGTGCCACCACTACGTTTTTTACCTGTTATTGAGAGTACCGAGTTAGAAATTCAGATCGGTCACTGGGTCATGAATGAGGCGCTTAAACAACTTGAGCAATGGGGAAAACAAGGGCTTCAATTTCAGGTGAGCATTAATATTTCTTCCTATCATTTACAGTCTGCCTGCTTTATTTCTCAGCTAGAGAATGCTTTGGCCAGCTATCCAACTATAGATGCCAGGAACCTGCAATTAGAAATACTCGAAAGTAGCGCGCTGGGTGATATTTATGCAATTAGTAATATCATTAAAGCAAGTCGTGATGAGTTAGGGGTTCAAATAGCTCTGGATGATTTTGGGACAGGTTATTCTTCTTTAACTCATTTAAAGAATTTACCTGCTAACACGATTAAAATTGACCAGAGTTTTGTCAGAGGAATACTTGATGACCCAGATGACTTCAATATTACTGATGGTGTTATTGGCCTGGCAGATTCCTTTAATCGCGAAGTGATTGCGGAAGGTGTTGAAACAGAGGAGCAGGGCCTGATTTTACAGGTTATGGGCTGTAAAAATGCTCAAGGTTATGGCATAGCAAAACCTATGCCTGCACAAGAGGTTTCTGACTGGTTAGCAAACTACCAGCCGAATAAAAACTGGATGACGCATGGTAATAAAACACTGAGTATAAAAGAACAAAAGATCTTGTTGTTTAGCTTGATTAGTCAACACTGGTTTAAGCAGTTTGAGAGCCGGATGCGGGCTAAACCTGATAGTCATATGGAATGGCCTAAAATTAAGCATGAAAAATGTCACAACGGTGCATGGATCGACCGAGAACAGCAGCTACTCCTGTTTGATGCCAACTGGTTAGATAAACTTGATCAAGCTCATAAACTAATGCATCAGTTGGCATTTGATTTAATGCAGAAATACAATTCAGGGAATCTTGTTGTCGCTAGAAAAGGCTTAGCAGAGCTACAGCTTGATTTGGAAATCATAAATAAATTACTGGAACAATATAAATAAAGAGACATTTAAGCCCTAATAATATCTCTACCTTCTAAGTAACAAACCTTGATTAGCTGAATATACATCGGAGTGGCGCGCAGGCTTTAGCCGGCACTCCCAAATATAAAATGACAATTTTTTGTTACTTGTAGTTGGGTGGCCGTTAACGGCTTAAGATGCTGATTACCCATGAGCTTAAGCTACATTAAACATACTAGATCGACGCCATACCAGCAGGGATTCACAATGGGCTTTCCTGCCCAATGCCCTCCGGGTTAATGCAAATCTGTTCCCGACAGATTTGTGCTGGTATCCAGTGTATAGGGGTGTACATCTGAATAATTAATAGATCCTTATTTATACCACATACACCATCCCTGGTTCCTGGATCTAGGCGCTCCCTGCCGAGATGACGCATAAATACAGTATCTGCTTTACTGAATAATGGCTGAGACTCATACGTAACCGTTCTTCAGCGTTGAAACAATTTGATGTGTGGCACCCTCATTTAATTTGGATGGATATGCGTATGCCCGTGATGGATGGTTATGAGGCGACTCGTCTTATCCGGGCAAAACCGGGGGGAGCCGAAGTGAAGATTATTGCTCTAACAGCCAGTGTTTTTCATGAGCAATACCAAGCGATTAAAACTATAGGTTGTGATGATATCCTCTTTAAACCTTTTAAGGCACACGAAATATTTACCGCCATGGAGCAACATCTGGGGGTGGAGTTTGAGTTTGCAGTTAAAACAAAATGGTCTCCTAAAAATAAGGTTAACAAGAAATTAACAGCGGCTGACCTGATTGGACTGCCAAAACAATGGCGGGATGAATTACAACACGCTGCGATTTCCTTAGATTTAGAGCAGGCAAATGAGGTAATCGCTCATATCGCAAAACAGGACTTGAAACTAAGTGAAAATCTTACCTCGATGGTAGATAACTATGAATTTGATCGCTTGCAGGCATTGTTTGAGCCGAACACTGGCTTTGAAGTTAAGGATAGTTGAGTTAGCCAGCGCAATACTGCGTAACTTAAGAAAAAGAGGAATCCATCTCCAAGTTAGCTATGTTAGGAAGAGAGGCTTTAGAGGCTGTGAAAGTATTCTCTTTTTGACCTCCCCCTTTGGAAAAGGGGGATAGAGGGGGATTTTGTAAATCAGTAACCCAGTGATATTAAATTAATTATTTTTATAATAAAATCTCCCCCAACCCCTCTTTTCCAAAGAGGGGAGCAAAAGCCAATACTTTCACAGTCTCTTTAGCCTCGCCTGAAATATACGAGGCTAAAGCCTCATTTTCTAAGTTAACAGTATTGGCTGATAGTCAGCGCTAGGAGAAGTGCTCAAGCCAGTATTTGTATTTTTGAACGAGGAAAAAATTATTAAGCAAGTAGCTGTAAAACCATTTGAGGAAACCATGACTGGGTGTCGTGACTATGCTTGCTTAAACTGCAACTCTATTCGTGTGCCCCCACTATCTGAGCTTAATAACGATAACTTCACTTGATGCAAATCTGCAATTTCTTTAACAATCGCTAATCCTAGACCACAGCCTTCACCCGTACTGCCAGGAATACGGTAAAAACGTTCAAAGATTTTATTCCTTTCAAATTCCTGGATGCCTGGGCCATCATCTTCAATACTTAAACACAGGGCAGGGTGGTCTGTTAGGCGGACAACTATATTTCCTTTGTCGCGACCGTAAGTTATGGCATTATCCAATAGATTGGCTATTAATTCAGTTATTAAAATGCTATTACCTTTTACAAAATAGGATTGTTCATCAGCATCAAAATTTATCTCCATATCTCTTTCTAAGGCCTTGGGTAGCCAGTCGATACAGGTGTGTCTGACTAGCTCATACAAATCAAATTTTTCCATTTGAGAACAGCCTTCAATAGGGCTAGAACGAGCCAAAGCTAATAATTGAGTAATCATATGAGAAATTCTATCGGCACTATTTTGAATTTGTGACAAAGCGGGTTGCATCGTGAGTATATTTTGTTCACGTTGTGCGCGTTCAGCCTGTAATTTAAGTCCAGCTAGGGGGGTGCGTAATTGATGAGCCGCATTTGCAATAAAACGTTGTTGAGAGCTGATAGCCGTAGATAATTTAGCTAATAAACTATTAATGGTGTCAGTGAGACCCCTTACTTCGGAAAATACATTGGTTTCGGGTATTGGGCTTAAGTCATTGGGTGATCGTTTGGAAATATCGTCTGCTAATTTATGTAGTGGTGTTAATCCGTGGTTAATCCCCTCAACAAGCAGAAAACTGATCAATAAGGTTAAGACTATTTGTGGAATTAAATCAGCGAGTAATATATCTATCATCATGTCGTGACGTTTATTGAATGTTTCTGCGACATGTATATAAATTTTTTTAGTTAATATATTGGGTACCTGTATTGAAACCATGCGAATGTGCAGGTCATCAATACTTACATTTGAATAGCTGGGTTGATCTATGGTGATGGGTGTTGATGGGGTGGGTAATTCGGAATCCCCAGCTATAAGCTGTTTTGTTTCGTTATCAATTTTAAAGAAAGTAGTATCAACATCATCCCATTTAAAAATCTCTAAGGCAGTGTCAGGCAGATCGACTGAAACCTTGTGATCAATGATTTTAACTTCCTGAATTAATGAGCGTGCAGAATCCAGTAACCAGCGATCATAGGTTTTTTCAACATAATGTAAGGTAACAAAATACGATAAAGCGGTTTCTAGAATAATGAAAATAATAATAGGAATAATTAATCGATACGCGATTGCTTTTTTTAGACTGCTGGTTTTATTCATCACGTTTGTTTTCCAATAAATAACCTAAGCCTCTGAAAGTCCTAATACCAACATCGTAGGCCTCAATATGTTTTCTAATGCGATGAATATAAACTTCTATTGCATTATCTGCCAGTGCCTCACCATATAAAGATAAATGCTGGGCTATTTTGTCTTTACTAATGACTTTACCTTTTTGCATTAGTAATACTTCCAGAACGGCAGACTCTCGAGCCGATAAGGATAGCAATTCACCTTTGGCCAGAATTTGTTTGGTATTAGTATTCAGTTGCAGATTTCCAACTTCTATAATATCGTTGAAACCCCCATAGCAACGTCTGATCAAAGCATGTAGGCGCGCTTCCAGTTCCCGAAGTTCAAAGGGTTTACACATGTAATCATCTGCACCCTGACTAATACCTTCAATTCGGTTGTTCATATCATCTCGTGCAGTCAAAATCATAATAGGGAGTGATTGTTTTTGACGGCGTAGTTTGCGTAATAAGTGTAAGCCATCAATATCAGGTAGGCCCAAATCTAATATGATCAAATCAAAACCTTGAGCCTTTAGTATATGTTCTGCATAAGCCCCCGTATTGGCAACTGTAATGTTGTAACCGGTATTAGAAAGTGTGTGACTCAGTCCGTCGCTCAGAACCTTGTCATCTTCAATTAATAAAATATTCATTTGGCAGTAAGGTTATTGAAAGTTTTGATTTCTATAATAACAGTTACTTGATGTGCTACGACAACAGTAAGGATGCTTATCAATACTTAAAGCCAGGGAATGGCTTTTTTTAATCTGATGACGAGGTTTTAACAATGGGTGTTATTTTTGGAATAATAAATATTTTAGTTGCTGTGTGGTTTTTTTCATCGGCAAGCTCTGTAAAAAAACAGGCTGTGATGTGGGCAGTTATAGGAGGGCTTTCTTTTCTGGTGTTTAAGTTTTTAGGCTATTCAATGATAGGGTGGCTTCAAGGTTCATTAGATCAATCTATTATTGGTGATTTGACAGAGCAAGGGTATGCAGCAACAGAAAGGTCTGCGGGTGAGCTTTCCAGCGAAACTTTTGACGATCAATCCACTGCACTGGGTATTTTTTATGAGTTTTTCCCTTTGATGATTGCTCTATTTGGGGTGTCGTTTATTCGAGCAAAGTTTATTTTAAAGATGGATTATATTGCTTCATTGAAACATAAAACATCATTGAAAATTATCACAAAAAATACACAGGAAGTTTCGCCAGTAACATCTCCAGGTTTAACAGGGACTGTATCCAGTTGGTGGAACAGAAGTAGAAAGCACTGATTTTATGTTAGGGGCTCCATGTCCATGTTGGGTCTGTTTGCTCCTACATCAATAGTTGTCTTGGAACTTATTCCAGTGCCGTTACTTACTGCCAAACAATACTAATTGGCTGAAACGGTGGGTAATCAAGAAGACCTTTGTGCTTATTTATCGGTAAGTAAGGTCAAGCACTGATAGGCTTTGCCTTGGACATTACCATTATAAACTCCAATGCGTTCAACTTGGCTAATAACCAAATGAGTGGCTCCAAATTCTTCAGCTTTCAATAATGCTTTATGAGTGGTATGTCTTTGCCAATTATTACGTTTTGAATAACCGCTTTTAGCGCTAATATTATGTAGAAACTTACAATTATTGATATTTGAAGCATCAGCGATAATAGTGTGATTATTTAGTGTGCCAGCAGCATTGGAGGATGCTGATAAACATAATAAAGTTGTTGCGGCAAAGACTTTAATAAATTTCTGAATCATTGTTTTTCCCCTTTTATTATTCTTATTTCCACTCGTTTAACGGCTATAAACCAGAAGGTTTTAGGGGATTAAAACATAGGTATCGATTCGATGCAATATCGATTCAATACTTTTTTTCTAAAGGCGTAAGTAAGATAGGAAATTGTGCTATAGGATTATTTTATATAATGGCTATGAACTAAACACAGCTTAAATGTCCGGCAAATTTAAATCCAGCATAATCAAATCAAAGCCCTGTGCTTGTCTCAATTGCAAAGCATAATTCCCTGTAATAGATGAACTTACTGAATATCCATTGCTGTGTAGGATATGCATCAGTCCATTACTCAGTACAGTATCATCTTCAATTATTAAAACTTTCATCTTTGAAAGGTAGTTGTAAGGTTCTACTCATATAATGATCCAACTTATGTAATCGCAAGACAGTGCTTCTGGTAAGTAGGTTTATCTTTTATCAGTAAGCGAATTACTATTAAAATAGTTCCTTAATTATTGATGCATTAAATGCGAAATTTATTGATTTTGATATTCAGGAAACATTAGATAATTTTGTTAAAACTGCGGTAGATGACAATATCTCTGTCCAGGTTTATGATTTTCCACAAGGCTATGGACTTTCAGCAGACAATTTGGCCACCACGAGTCCTCAGCAGAAAGAAGTAGCATGAATCACAATTTACTCTTCTTCCCTGAAAAAAATATCAGGCCGTATGCATTATGAATATTTTCAAAATAATACGACATGCATGGCAACATGATAAAAGGCATGAGTCTAGCCTACAAATGTTAGTAAGAATTTCTATTAAATTTCTAACACTTATTTTTATTATTTTGATGTTTGATTCATTAATAGATTGGTTTTTAATGGGAATGCATGGTGTTTTTGAGTTAATTCACTTATTAATTGAAACAATTGAATATTCACTTATACTCATCCTCGAACATAGCTTGCACACTGACCGGCACCAAAGTGAAGTAATCATAGTCAATGCCGTTATTATTGGCACACTGTATAGTCTTTTTTATTTATATCGAAATACACCAAAACTATGTCTTAAAATTAAACGAAATTTTTACACCGTCTACTTAAAGCATATAAGACGAGAATCAGCCTGCTGGAGATCGTTAACACTAGAACAAAAAGCTAATTTAATTATTTGTTACTTTGCTGGCTTGAGCTGCCTTTTGTTTTTATTTACTTTATAAAAAAACTATCTGATTACCCATGAGCTTCCACCATAATATACGGAAAAGAATAAATCCAACTGCCATGCGTCATCCCCGAGGTCTTTAATCGGGGGTCCATTCTTAGTAAATTAGATTCCTGCTTAGAGAATGCAGGAATGACGGGGTAGAGAAATTGGCTTTTTTAAAATGACGGAGAGAGATGGGTAATCAGAAAAAACTATATTAAATTCAGTATGATTCATTAGTCCCTGTTTGGAGGCGTAAAATAAAACTCTTTATTTCATGTTACCAAACCACCAAAAACGATTAGCTATCTTTAAACAGCTAACGATTATAACTTTAAGTAAAAAATATATTTTTCATGGGATATCTAAGCCAATTATTTGAAAACAATTTAGCCTGGGCTGAAAAGATAAAGCAAAATAAACCAAACTTTTTTGAGGATCTATCAAAGCAGCAATCACCCGATTATTTATGGATAGGTTGCTCAGACAGTCGAGTCGTTTCTGAACAGCTTGTAGGTCTACAGCCTGGCGAGTTATTTGTACATCGTAATATTGCTAATATTGTGGTGCCTAGCGACTTAAATTGTTTATCCGTGATTCAGTATGCTGTTGAAGTATTGAAGGTAAAACATATTATTGTTTGCGGTCATTATGGTTGTGGTGGCGTTAAAGCCTCTATGGAACGCAAAGAACATGGATTAATTGATAACTGGCTTTGCCATATAAAAAGCGTGCATAAAAAAAATGAGCAAGAACTATTAGCCATTGATGATAAAACTGATCGCTTGAACAGGCTATGTGAGCTAAATGTAATCGAACAAGTAAACAATATTTGCCATACCTCGACTGTACAAAGAGCCTGGCGTAATAATAAAGAACTCAGCGTTCACAGCTGTATCTATACCCTGGAAACGGGCATGCTTAAAGATCTGAATGTCTGCTATTCCGAGATCAATCATACTAATGATATCTATCAATTAAGAGAAACCAAAAGAAATATTTATTAATGTTGTTTTGCTTGTGTACAACGTCACTTCGGCATAGTCATAGATCTCATGATTCGGGGAAATAATGTACTCTGATCCCTCCCCGGGTCCAGTGACTCCTTACTCCAGCAATAATACTGGTTTTTGCTGTGCTGGTAATGGTGATGTTAGTGTCGTATTCATATTGTTTGTGATCTTTTCATTGCTTTACGCAATTCACGAATGAGAATACCAGCAATGCTTTGAAGTCGATTGAATGCTTTGCATCGGTGGATAAGTAAAGGTTTTTTCTTGTACGTTGGTCAGCAATATTTATTGTTCCTTCTAATGTGGTCTTGTTAGTTACTTCCGCAATCACTTGAAATATTTTAGCTGATTTTTTCTAATGATTTATTATAAATATTAGTGAATGATAGGTATTAGATATATTAATTTATATTAATGTAAGTGTTCAATTATAATGATTGAAAGACTTTTGAAAAAATTTAAAGCTTTTCATTACTCAATAAAGTACTGAGTGCACTTAACTTTCTATTTAGGAAAAAGGGTTATGTTAACCAAGATACTCATCGCTAATCGCGGTGAAATTGCTGTACGAATTATCAGAGCTTGTCACGAGCTTGGGATCCGTTCAGTTGCCGTATATTCTGAAGCGGATCGTTATGCTTTGCACGTTAAAAAGGCCGATGAAGCTTATTGCCTAGGTGAAGAACCACTAACAGGTTATCTGAACCCACAACTACTCGTCAATATGGCAAAAATGGCTAATTGTGATGGTCTGCACCCAGGCTATGGCTTTCTGTCAGAAAATGCTGATTTAGCAAAAATCTGTAGTGAACAAGGCATTGTTTTTGTGGGTCCCGATGCCAGGGTTATTAGCCAAATGGGTGATAAAACCGAGGCTAGAAAAAGCATGATTGCCGCTGGCGTTCCTGTTACTCCTGGAACTGATGGTAATTTAACAGATATTAATGACGCCATTAGTATAGCCGCTGAAGTAGGCTATCCTGTTATGTTAAAAGCCACTTCTGGCGGTGGTGGTCGAGGTATTCGTCGTTGTGATAATGAACAGCAGCTACGCCAAAATTATCCGCGAGTTATTTCAGAGGCAACTAAAGCTTTTGGTAGCGCGGATGTATTTTTAGAAAAATGTATCGTCAATCCACGACATATTGAAGTACAGATTCTTGCTGATAGTTTTGGTCATGCGATTCATTTATATGAGCGAGATTGTTCTATTCAACGTCGCAATCAAAAGCTGATTGAAATAGCACCTTCCCCACAATTAAACCAACAACAAAGAGAAATGATTGGTGAGCTGGCAGTGAAAGCAGCTAAAGCCGTGGGCTATCAAAACGCAGGAACGGTCGAGTTTTTACTGGACAGCGATGGTTCATTTTACTTTATGGAAATGAATACCCGTGTTCAGGTTGAACATACCATTACTGAAGAAATTACGGGGATTGATATTGTGCAGGAGCAACTGCGAATAGCCTCGGGACTGCCTTTAAGTATTCAACAGGATGAAGTGAAGATAAACGGTTTTTCCATGCAATTTCGGATTAATGCGGAAGATCCGAAGAACGATTTTTTGCCTAGTTTTGGACGAATTAGCGCTTATTATGCACCTGGAGGTCCTGGTGTGCGTACTGATACCGCTGTTTATACCGGTTATACCTTACCGCCTCATTATGATTCGCTATGTGCCAAATTGGTGGTCTGGGCACGGAACTGGGAGGGTTTGATTGCTCGTGGTGATCGTGCGCTGGATGATATGCGTCTGTTTGGTATTAAAACCACAATCCCCTACTATCAAAAAATTTTACAGTCAGAAGATTTTCAGCGTGCAGATTTTGATACCTCTTTCGTAGAAAGTCACCCAGAAATGACGGCTTATTCACTTAAGCGCAATCCAGAAGAACTTGCCACCGTTATTGCTGCTGCTATTGCAGTACACTCAGGCTTATAAATAGAGAATATATAAAGATGAATAGTCAAAATACCCCAATGAAGAAAGCCGTTTATTTTACCGATGTCGTGTTACGTGATGGACATCAATCTTTAATTGCTACTCGTTTGCGTACTGAAGACATGCTCCCTATTTGTGATGAATTGGACATGGCAGGGTTTTGGTCATTGGAAGTATGGGGTGGTGCGACTTTCGATAGTTGCGTTCGCTTCCTAAAAGAGGATCCTTGGCAACGTTTACGTCAACTACGCATAGCCCTGCCTAACACTCGTCTGCAAATGCTGTTACGCGGACAAAATTTACTGGGTTACCGACATTATGCTGATGATGTTGTGGATGCCTTTATAGATAAAAGTGCTGAAAATGGAATTGATGTATTTCGATTGTTTGATGCATTAAATGATGAACGTAATTTAATCACCGCGGTTAATGCGGTTAAGCGTAATCAAAAACATGCACAAGGCACTATTTGCTATACCGTTAGCCCAGTTCATAATATAGATGGTTTTATTGAATTGGCATTAAAGCTGGAAGATATGGGCTGTGACAGTATTGCCATCAAAGATATGGCGGGATTATTAACACCGCACGCAACTGAACAGTTAGTCACTAGTTTAAAACAACGCATTGATCTACCCTTGTTTCTACATTCTCATGCCACTTCTGGAATGGCCTCTATGTGCCAATTAAAAGCAGTAGAATCTGGTTGTGATCATATTGATACCGTTATTTCCTCATTTTCAGGCGGTACCAGTCACCCACCTACCGAGTCGATGGCAGTCGCATTAAAGGACGCGGGCTTTCAAGTAGACCTTGATTTAGCACGGTTAAAGAAAATCGCTGACTACTTTAAGGAGGTTCGTAAAAAGTATGCACAATATGAAAGCGCCTATTCTGGCATCGATACTGATGTACTGACCAGCCATGTCCCTGGCGGCATGATGTCTAACCTGGCCCATCAGCTTAAAGAGCAAGGTGCGCTGGATCGTATCGACGAAGTCTTTCAGGAAATACCCAGTGTGCGTAAGGATCTTGGGTATCCTCCATTGGTTACTCCAACCTCACAAATTGTTGGCACCCAGGCAGTGGTTAATATCCTAACAGGAGAACGCTACAAATCTATCACCAATGAAGTTAAACGTTATTTGCAAGGGGGGTATGGTAAAGCGCCTGATGAAGTCAATGCTAATCTACGGGCTAGAGCAATTGGCAACGAGGCATTGATTGACGTGCGTCCAGCCGATTTGCTAAAAGCAGAAATGGATAGCTTACGAAAAGAATCGGCTGATTTTGCTAAAACGGAAGAAGACGTATTAATTTATGCCATGTTCCCAGACATCGGCAAAACATTTTTAGAGCAGCGTGAGCAAGGTACATTACAAGCAGAAGCACTGTTACCACCAGATATGGCAACGGCTAATTCAGCACCTATGGCTACGCAATTTAAAATCAGCCTGCACGGTGAAACTTACGACATTCACTTGACAGGAGCAGGACCTCAAGGCCAGCAGCAACGTCAACTATATTTGACAGTTGACGGGATTCCTGAAGAAGTGAATTTGCAACCATTAGATGAATATGAACAGCAAAATGCATCAGGACGACCTGCCGCTAAAGTACCAGGGGATATCACCTCCACTATGCCAGGTAATGTCATTGATGTTTTGGTTAAAGAAGGGGATAAAGTAACCGCAGGAGCACCTATATTAATTATTGAAGCCATGAAAATGGAAACGGAAATTAAAGCCTCGATCACGGGAACTATTTCCACCGTCTATATAGAAAAAGGCGATAGAGTCTCACCAAGAGAAACATTAATCCACATTAAGGCATAAAATCATGAAAACAAAGCAGTCATCACCGGAACATGACTCAGACTTCGGTGTTTTATCCAATCTTCGCTATGATATTCCCGCTGGAATAGCGGTATTTCTGGTTGCTGTTCCTCTTTGCCTAGGTATTGCTCTGGCCTCTGGAGCACCACTGTTTTCAGGACTCATTGCTGGCATCATCGGAGGGCTTGTCGTTCCTTTGTTTAGTCGTTCTGCTCTAGGGGTCAGTGGTCCTGCTGCTGGCCTTGCAGTTATTGTGTTGACCGCGATTCAGGATTTAGGCTTTGAGACATTTCTGCTAGCTCTTTTCATCGCAGGTATCATTCAGGCAGGGTTGGGGGTTATTAAAGCAGGCATTATTGGCTATTTTTTCCCTTCTTCCGTTATCACCGGCATGTTATCTGGTATCGGTATTATCATATTTCTCAAGCAGATACCTCATGCCTGGGGTTACGATGGCGATTACGAAGGTAATCTTGCCTTTTTTCAGTACGATGGTTTTAATACATTCTCCGAATTTACTCATATGCTGGATTATATTTCATTCGGTGCGGTGATTGTCGCCACTATCTCAATGACAATCCTTTTACTATGGGAACTGCCCTTTGTAAAAAACCAGAAATTTCTGCGTATTCTGCCTGGGTCATTGGTTGCAGTGATAGCCAGCATATTAGCTAGCCAGCTATTCAGCACCTATTACCCTTCTTTGGCAATAGATGCAGCGCATCTTGTAAGCATTCCTGTTGCTCAGAGCAGTGCAGATCTGTTGAATCAGTTCACCTTTCCTGATTTTAGTCAGATTAGCAATCCACAGGTTTATGTCACAGCAATGACGTTGGCAATTGTTGCCAGTCTGGAAACTTTGCTTTGTGTCGAAGCTGCCGACAAACTAGATGTTTATAAAAGAGTGACACCGACTAATAGAGAGCTTATTGCTCAAGGGTTAGCCAATAGTGCATCAGGTCTTATTGGCGGGCTTCCTGTCACTCAGGTCATCGTGCGCAGTTCCGCCAACATTCAGTCCGGTGCCAAGACTAAAGCCTCTGCATTTGTTCACGGCTTAATGCTACTCATCGCAGTTTTGATAATTCCTGCAGTGCTCAACCTGATTCCACTCGCAAGTTTAGCTGCTATTTTGTTTGTGGTTGGTTATAAATTGGCCAAGCCCGAACTGTTTATAAAAATGTATAAAACAGGCATGTATCACTTTATCCCTTTCATCGCGACTGTTTTGGGTTTGATATTTACCAATTTGTTACTTGGCATTGCTATCGGTTTAGTGATTGCCCTACTCAGTGTGCTACTGGAAAATTATAAAGTGGCAGGGTATTACCATGAGGAACATGATGACAAAACCACAATTATCCATCTGTCAGAGCAAGTAACTTTCCTCAATAAAGCTAATATTTTACAGACTTTGGATCAATTACCAGAGCATTCTAAAGTCATTATTGATGCGACGGATTCAAGGTATATTGATTTTGATGTTTACGAAATTATCAATAATTTTAAGGCCGAAGCCAAGCGTAAATATATCCAGTTGGAAATCCTAAACTTACGTGGATACGGTAGCCTAGAGCCTTTCAGTAAAACAGTGTTAGCTAAAAAGGCAGCTAAATACTAAGTAAGTAATACATTTTAAAATAGATCTGGAAAATACAAAACATGAGAACATTAGACAAAACATCACAACAAGCACTAACCCCGACAGGTGCTTTGGAAATACTTCAAGAGGGCAACAGCCGTTTCGTCAATAATCTAAAAGCCAACCGGGATTTACTACAACAAGCTAATGCCACCGTCGCGGGACAATTTCCCTTTGCCATCATCCTCAGTTGCATTGATTCCCGTACGTCGGTTGAATTAATCTTCGACCAGGGTCTGGGCGATGTTTTTAGTGTTCGAGTGGCCGGCAACATCGTCAACGATGATATTCTGGGCAGCATGGAATTTGCCTGTAAGCTGGCTGGCTCCAAGTTGATTGTTGTATTAGGGCATAGTCATTGCGGTGCTATCAAGGGGGCTTGTGATGACGTGAAGTTAGAACATTTGACCGGACTGCTAGATAAAATAAAACCCGCAGTCGAATCAGTACGTAATGAAACTGATGAGCCTGAAGGTGATGATCTGGTGCAACGAGTAGCCGAATCCAATGTACAAGCAACTGTTGAACAAATTATGCTAAACAGTCAAGTACTTAAGGAAATGATAGACAATGGTGAAATCGGTATTGTCGGCGGAATGTATGATATTGAAAGCGGTCATGTTGAATTCTTCCCTGGTACTGACAGCTGAAGAGCTAGAGTTTAAGGTCTTTTTTGCACTTTTGGTAAAAGGTCTATTAGAATTAACCACCCCTAATAGGTAGTAGTCACTGAACATCGGTTTCTGTCGGTGAAATATTGTCGGTTATCAGGGCTATTAATAAGGCTATGTCATCGTTAAGAGTTGAAAAGTTGAAGTCGCTCTTAAAAGCCCTCTCCTGCTGGAGAGGGCTTAACGGTGACATAGCTATTAATAAACCACAGTTTGAAGAGTCATATGCCACTAGCTCCTTAGCAGTATTTAAAGTTTTGTCGATAAAAGTAGGAGGGGCCTATTGGCCGCGACTGTTCTTGATCTTGTTCCGGCCGCGGCGAATAGCTGCGCATTTTGAGTGGTGTTTACATATGTCACCGTTAAGTGTGGAATTTTAAAATAACCTAATTTTCAGCAACTTAAACATGTGAAAAAGTACAGAGAAAAGTTAGGAGTCAAGTTATGAAATAACTTGATAAATTGTAGGGTGGGCAAAGGGCTCTTTCGTGCCCATCAATTAAGTGCGATGGGCACGCTACCGCTTTGCCCATCCTACATCCATTTATAGTTGTCAACGTTATTTCGTGCGCAATCCCAGCAATTCTCAATTTAAAGAAATTCAATGATTTATGCTTAGATATGGCTTAAACACACATTTCTGAAATTTTAAATCATATCTGATTACCCACAAGCTTCAGACTTTTTATACAACCCTTCAATGT
>Ga0209707_1001084_pt1 | contig 15727 bp, 12 predicted proteins | sample EN4Hudsemesocosm_FD_184630 | JGI IMG/M metagenome (GOLD analysis project Ga0209707, IMG submission 184630) | Methane-oxidizing microbial communities from mesocosms in the Hudson Canyon - EN4B Hudson Canyon (SPAdes) (version 2) | ecosystem: Environmental > Aquatic > Marine > Cold seeps | place... | reverse complement strand
AGGGCGCCAAGCAATACTGCCTTATCATTCATACAAACTCGAACCGATAACCCTGATAGAAATGGCTTATATCGCCCTTTATTAACAAATGATTCTATAAAATAAGGCTGCTTAATCGCGGCTAATATTTTAGGTGAAATCCCACCTGCCAAGACAACTCCAGACTGAGGCAAGCACTTTAATGCTAAATTCCCCGCTTCTGCAGCATATATCTCACAAAACAACTGAATAGCGCGGCAACACAACTCATCCTGACCTAGCATAGCCTCGCTACCGATAACTTCTCCGGGATCTAATTTTTGCATCTTTTCTGTTATTTCAGGGTTTGCGATATATTTTCCTTCTGTTTGCAAAAAAGAATACATATTAACCAATCCCGCTCCTGATATTAAGCGTTCGTAGCTAACATGTCCTTCATATTTCAACCTTAAATAAGCCAGCAAGCGGTCTTGCTCAGAATTTTGCGGTGCAAAGCTACTGTGCCCTCCTTCTGTCGACAAAACATTGTAGCCATCATTCCCTGTATTAACTAATATTGCCTCACCTAATCCCGTCCCTGCCGATAGAATGGCTATCGTTTCATTTTTTGGCAACTGTAAATTGGCTTTTAAATTAATCTCTTCATACTGCATATCTCCCAACGCTACCGCCCAGGCAGTTGCAGCCAAATCATTTAATAAGTATACCTGTTTAGCTTTCGTTACTTGCTGAATTTCTGCAACACTAATTGTCCATGATAAGTTTGTAATTTTACAAGATTCATCAATAACTGTTCCTGCTACCCCCGCACAAACACAATCTATTTGCTTCTCAAAATCTTTAGCCAGAAAAGACTGAAGTATCTCGGTTATACTTTCATAATCGGAACTTTTATATTTTTGCTCTTTATAGAGGCTCCAACTATCGCCTGCTTTGCAATACAAGCCCAGCAATGTTTTTGTACCACCAACGTCTATAGCTAAAATCATTAGTATTCCTTGTAATCTCTATATAAACTGAGTTTTCCATTAGCATCAAAAGAAATAACTTTATACGGGTCTTTTCGCTTATCCATCTCCATACCAGGAGATCCTACGACCATGCCAGGCACACTTAAACCCTTAATATTAGGCTTTAAATTCAGCATTGTATCTATATCTCCCGCAGGCACATGCCCTTCAACGACATACCCATTGACTAGCGCAGTATGGCAGGAAGCAAGAGGCCGACTAATCCCGTACTTATCTTTTATCGCTTGCACATCCACAGTGATTTTATCAATCACCGTAAAATCATTATCTTTTAGATGTTGAATCCATTTGCCACAACACCCACAAGTTGGACTTCTATAAACAACAATTTCTTTTTTTATTTCTTCACTCGCTGGATTTACTTTTGTTTCAGCATCCGCAGAAACGGATGCTGAGACCAATAAGCAAACAGTCAATACAAGCTTACTTAGCAACTTTGTCATTTGTGATACTGAGTACTTAATTCATGCACGGCATCAACCATTACTTTCACATGATCAGGATTCATATCCGGCAAGATCCCATGCCCTAAATTAAAGACGTGACCTGATCCTGACCCGTATTTTTCTAAAATCGATCCGACTTTTTGGCGCACAACTTCTGGATTTGCATATAAAGTAACCGGATCCATATTCCCTTGTAATGCTACACGCTCACCAACTCTTGCCCTTGCTAGCTTAATATCAGTTTGCCAATCCAGCCCTAATGCATCGTACCCCGTTTCAGCCATTGACTCTAGCCATTGTCCGCCGCCTTTAGTAAATAAGACGGTAGGAATTGTTTCACCTGCAATATTTGTATTCAGTAATGAGCGTACTTGCTGAGCATAATATAAGGAAAACTCTGCATATTCCTCTGAACCTAATGCGCCGCCCCATGTATCAAATAGCATAACAGCCTGAGCACCGGCTGCAATCTGTGCATTTAGATAGCTTGCAACTGATTGCGCTAACTTATCTAACATCTTATGCATAAGCTTTGGCTGCTCAAACATCATTCCTTTTACTTTAGAAAAAGTTTTACTACTGCTACCTTCAACCATATAAGTTGCTAAAGTCCATGGGCTTCCTGAAAACCCAATAAGCGGCACTTGTCCCTGTAAATTTTTTCTGATTAAACGAACCGCATCCATAACATACTTCAGCTCTTGCTCTGGGTCCGGTATGAATAACTTATCAACATCGGCAGTAGTTCGAATAGGTGCTTTAAATTTTGGCCCCTCTCCTTCGGTGAAATACAAGCCTAAACCCATTGCATCAGGAATTGTTAATATATCTGAGAATAATATTGCCGCATCAAAATCAAATCGTCTAAGTGGTTGTAACGTTACCTCACAAGCAAGCTCAGGATTTGTACATAAATTCATAAAGCTTCCCGCTTCAGCTCTAATTGCTTTATATTCAGGAAGGTATCGCCCCGCTTGACGCATCATCCATACAGGCGTCTTATCAACAGGTTGCTTTAATAATGCACGGATAAATCTATCGTTTTTTAACTCACTCATTGTAATTAATATCTCCTTTTTTAATTCTTACTGATTTTTTTATTCAATTCATCGCTCTAAAACTTCATCAAACTATGAATTATTATATTTTTAGTTTGATGAAAATTTCTTCAGCGCTGAAAATTTTCTAGCCCATGATTTTCTATATTTAGGTGGCAATACTTTCATTTCTTTATTTGCATCATCCAAGGTATCAAACACACCATAAAATAACAAATAGACTTGTTTTGCATTTGTTGTTTTTATCAAAAAATAAGTACTATGTCCTAGCTCACTAAGCTGAGCCTGCTCTTTGAGTAAGGCGCCTTCCCCCGATACAGCCATTAACTGCAAAGTATATTTGCTTTCTTGCTGCTCTAAAACCCAAAGCCTATCATCTTTTTTCTCTACAGCACTCTTCTTTTCTGTAACGAAATCAGCCTCACCTTGCTTTAACTGAGTGCTTTTTTTTGTACTGATTTCTGCAGGCTTAATAGAATCATCTTTCGGCTTATTTTGCGGGGTTTCTTTTAATGATTCCGGCTGACTAAGTTTAATTTTCTCAGTAATTTTAATCACAGGTTTGATTTTTGGATTTTCTATGGCGGGTATTTTTACTTTGGGAATATTAATTTTGGGGGCTATAGGTTGATTAACAACCACCGGTACCTTTTCAATTATCACAGGTAATTCAGGTTTTTTTACAAAATCAGCTCTAGGGGCATTTATCACTACTGGAATTTTTTTCTTTTTCAGCGCTTGTTCTGACTTCACTTCTTCAGATTTTTTTATATCCGCATTAGAATCTCGCCATAAATAGGCGCTTAGTCCGCCAGAAGCAATGGCCACACCAATTACCATCAAAAACAATACTGCTCGACTACTTAAAGGACTGCTGTGAGATGACTTGATATAGGCATTGATTTTACCTAGATTGCCTTTCGTTTCCTCAAATATATCCGTTTGCAAATCACTTTTAGCTTCCATGTAGGGCGTACGACCCGAAGTAATTAATTGCTGTATATACTCTGAAGATTGCTGAAAATCTAAATTTAATAAATCAATATAATGACAATTTTCTTTTAGCTTGTCAGTTTGCTCTTTAAGTAACAAGTCTTGTGGCGTTATTGAAAACACTAACTTTAATGCAGGATACTCTTTTGAATAGTTAACTAAAGCATTAATCAACCCTGTTATTAACACTCCGGCATCATCAATAATTAAGACTACATTTTCATCTTGCTTAGCATATGTTAATAGTACATCTGCAATTGACCGGTTATCCAGCTGATACTTCTCATTTATAAATTGCAATACTTCATATTGAATGGACTCAAAGCTTAAACTTAATTCAGCTTTCAATAACAGTATGTCACACCCCGATATTTCTCTCTTTACAGCAGAAGTAAGTAAAGTAGTTTTTCCTGAGCCAGTTTCCCCCCTGACAACGAGCGTTTCATCTATATTCGTTAACAAATGCAGTAACAAATCTAGTTTTTGTTTGCGCTCCATGGTTAATAAATTTTCCATTTCTATACTTATATTAGACATACTTAATCTACCTAAAATACACTCAATGAAAATATTATTAACCTTATGCTTACAAAGCTAACTCTCTTTGCTTACTTTAATTATTTAATACCTTCAATAATTCGCTTTTCTCTACAGCCACAGGTAAGGTTGCCTCACCCAGACTTCTTAGTAAAATCAAACGTATATCGCCATCGACATTTTTTTTATCGACAGCCATTAGCTCTAAAAAAGTTTCAGCACTTAAACTTTCTGGCGATTGAATAGGCAAGCCAACTCGCTGGAAAATATTCTTAACACGCAATACATCAGCATCTGTTAGCCAGCCAAGCTGCTTGGATAACTCAGCCGCTTGGCAAGTACCAATAGCGACCGCCTCGCCATGCAAATACTGACCATAGCCCATCCCTGTTTCAATGGCATGCCCAAAGGTATGGCCTAAATTTAATATAGCTCGAATACCTGACTCTCTTTCATCAGAGGCGACAATTTCTGCTTTATTATGGCAAGAGCGCTCAATAATATAAGTCAAAGCAGACTTATCTCGCGCTAACAATTTAGTGACATTCGCTTCTATCCACTCAAAAAAATCGATATCGCGTATTAATCCATATTTTATGACTTCTGCAATTCCCGCGGCTAATTGCCTATCATCTAAAGTATCTAAAACATCAACATCAATAATAACGCACTGCGGCTGATAAAAAGCACCCAGCATGTTTTTACCTAGCGCATGATTAACTCCTGTTTTTCCACCCACCGACGAATCAACTTGCGATAATAAGGTCGTAGGAATTTGTATGAAAGGAATTCCTCGTTGATAACACGCGGCCGCAAAGCCACTTAAATCACCAATTACGCCGCCACCTAGTGCAATAAGCGTAGCATTTCGACTAAATTTTTTAAGTAGTAGCTCATTAAATATAATATCTAATGTACTCAGCGTCTTATACTGCTCTCCATCAGGCAAAATAATGACTTCTAGCTGATAATTTTGCAAATGCTTTGCGACTCGATCTAAATACAGCGGTGCAATAGTTTCATTCGTCACGACAACTACTTGTTTCGATTTTATATGTTTGGTCAGTAAATTAGCATTATCTAAATACCCCGCTCCCATATATATCGGATAACTTCTATCTCCTAACTCCACCTGCATTACATTAGCCATCTACTTACTCTTCTCCAGTAAACTCTTTTACAATCTCACTTACAACTGCTTTGCTCTGCATTTTTCCACTATCAATTATAAAATCCGCGCATTCTTTATACAGAGCTTCACGTTCTTGGACCAAGGTTTCAATTTTTGCTTGCGGTTTTTCTGTATTTAATAATGGTCGCTGTGAATTTCTTGAGGTACGCTCAACCAATCGCTCAACCGAACATTGCAAATAAACCACAAATCCATGCTCTTTTAATTGCGCACGGTTTGCTTCATTTAAGATAACCCCGCCCCCTGTCGCCAAAACAATTCCATCTATTTCAGTGAGTTCAGTGATCATTTTATTTTCTCTTATGCGAAAACCATCCTCCCCTTCAAATTCAAAAATAGTTGCAATATCAACACCTGTTGAGTCTTCGATTGCCTTATCACTATCATAGAAAGGCAGCCCTAAGGATTTTGCTAATAATCGCCCTATAGTTGTTTTTCCTGCGCCCATCAAGCCAACTAAATATATATTTTTCTTATTCATTAATTTTTTGTATCCATAAAAAAAGGGCATTATGCCCTTTTTTAGCTTAAATTGAAATTTACGATTGCGCTCGCATCGAATCTTTAACAATTTTAGGTGTAATAAAGATTAACAACTCTCTTTTAGAGTCACCTTCAGTATTTTTTCTAAACATCCACCCGACTAAAGGTAAGTCAGCAAACCAAGGCACGGAATTTACTATATGTAGCGTATCCCCCTCGTAAACACCCCCTAATACAATTGTCTCTCCATTTTGAATGTGGACACTTGTATTAATTTCGCGTTTATTAATTGCTAAACCATCTGGAGTTTGGTCGCCTCGTGAATCTTTTGTTATTTTCACTTTCATAATAACACTTCCACCCGGCGTTATCTGGGGAATAACTTCTAATACTATTTTAGCATCCTTGAAAATCGTTGTTGTTCCTTCTTGGCTAGTTGTTTGGAATGGAATCTCCTCTCCTTGCTCAATTCTAGCGAGACACCTATCGGATGTGAGTATTCTTGGATTAGAAACAAACTCAGCTTTTCTGTCATCTTGTAGTGCTGAAATTTCCAAGTTAAGTACATAATCAGCGCCGCTAGCTAACGTCATTCCAAGTGCGCCATAAGGATTTGAAGCGGCTAGTCCAGAAACAACTGATGTAACTGGGTCATTACGTCCCGTACTCGCGTTCCCTCCAGTTGACCCTCCGACACCAAAATCTCCGCCAGTATAAGCAGCTCCGAATTTAACCCCTAATTCCTGCTTAAATCCATCTTCCGCAATAACAATTCTAGCCTCAATTAAAACCTGTCTCACGGGCACATCTAGCAATGCTAGCATTTTTTTAATTTCTTCCATTTGTTTCGCAGTATCTTTAACGATTAACGTGTTGGTCCGCGAATCAACTATTGCACTGCCTCGATTAGAAAGTAATGCATTATCTTCATCATCGTCGTCGTCGTCGTCATTATTATTATTGCTTACATTACTAATTGCGCCAGCTATCCCGCCACCTGAACCACCAGAAGAGCTCCCCATCATCCCTATCGCACAGCCACCAAGTGCGCCAGAAGAATCTCCTTCTAAAATACGTCTAAAATTTTGTGCTTGTGCATAATGAATTTGAATATACTCAGTTAATAGCGGCTCTAAACGCTCATTCACTTTTTGAGATTCAAGCTCTTCTTCTTCTAATTTACGTATCTTTTCCATCGGCGCAACTAACACAACATTATCTGCCTGCCGTTTCGCTAAACCTTTTAGTTTTAAAATTAACGCGAATGCATGATCCCATTGCACATCATCTAGCTGCAAAGTGACATTACCTGTCACTGCGTCATCTACAATAATATTTTCTCCCGAAATTTCCGCTAGAATTTTAAATGCATTGCGCACTTCAATATCATGGAAATCTAACGTTAAGCGCTCGCCTTTATAAGCCGCTTTTTTCGCTTTACTTTCTTCTCGCGTAATTTCTCTAACTTTTACCGTTAAAATACCGTCTGCTTGAAACACTGAGTAAGTATGCTCAACAGAAATCGGTGTAATTAATATTTTAACGTCATCGCCACTTTGCCTTGCATCGATCATTGAAACCGGTGTTGCAAAGTCAATAACATCCATACGTTTTGCATAGTTTGCAGGTAATTGAGTATTAATAAACCTTACTTCAATCTTTCCAGATTTTTGTTGTGTTTTAACTAAAGTATCTTTATTTGAAAGTGATATTAGAATTCGCCCCTCACCTTTACTGCCACGACGAAAATCAACCTTAGTAATTTCTTGTTTAGCAATACTCGGGGAGGTAGCCGTTATTTGTTCTGTCGCTACAATAGGTTTTTCAATCGCTCTTTGCGCTTTTAAAACAAGTAATGTGCGCTTACCATCCAACTTGAGCTCATGTCTAAATTTATCTTGTAAATTCACCACCACTCTTAATCGCCCACCAGCTTCGACTGCAAAAAAACTGCTGACACCAGCTTGATTAATTGCATTTTTCTTCTGCTCTAGCTCACTTTTGACGCCGGCAAAGTCCATAACAAGTCGAGCAGGGTTATTCATTTTAAATATTTTTGGCTTAACCGCTTGCTCAGTCATTTCAAATGCTAACTGCACTTTACTACCCGACAGCACGCTAAAATCCACATTTTTAAGTGATTGTGCCTGTACATTTACAATTTGTACAAAAAACAAACCGCTCATTAAAAAAAGACGCAATAAGCCCCACTGATTTAAATAACTCATATTCCACCTATCTTGTTTAATCTTCATATTACTTCTCGCCTGCTGCCTTAGATAAGGCTATTGATGCAATTCGCTCTTCCCAGCCGCCCTGCCCATTTGGAATAATTTCAATCAATTCTATTTTTTCTGGTGAAATTCCAGTGATTTTTCCGTAATTTTTACCTATATAATCAGCTTTTTTAATACGATGAATTTTCCCGTTTGCCACTTGAATTAATCCCCATTGAATTGGATCATTTTTCTTTTGCATCGTACCGACTAAAGTCAGCGTATCTAATGAATACCCTTCTAAAATGCCTTTTTTTCGATTAAAGTCAGGAAAAACCCCCCCACCTTCTTTCGCCAAATCTTCTGCATTGCGTTTATCTGGCGTCTTCGAATTAAAAGGGTCGCGCATTCCTTCTGGATTAAAAGCAAACACATCAACGGGCTCTATACGATTAATTTCCCCTACACGCACAGGCGTAGCATTATCTCTCTTTGCTTTTAATCTGTCATATAACGCAGGAAACATCGAGAGGTCCACGCTACTTTCACCGGAGCACCCATCAATAATTAAGCCATCTTTCTCCAAACAGATCAAGTGACTATTATCCATTAATGCTGGCTTTTGCTCTTCCCCCCCCTCTACTTCTTGATAAGTCGTTACTGTCGCGCCCATATTTAATAAATCATTACCTTTTTTAGGGGAGATCACTATATTTTTTATCGTAACAATTCTAGGCAACATAGCTAGCCCACTGACAAACAAGCCTAATTCCTTATACATTCCACGCACTTTAATATTGATAGGCAAAGCCACAACATCTGCCCGCGGAATCTTTCCTGCCGGTTTAAATAAAGTAAACTCTAATCCACTAGAAACACCTGTTTGCGATATATCAACCAATAATTTAGCCATTTCTGCTTGGGTAGGCATAAGTCGCATCATTTCTGCTAATGACGCTTCTATTTCTTTATATTGCTCTTGATGTAACTTTAAATTCAACGCCATGCGCCACTCTAATCCATAAGCGTCTTCAGCTTCTGTCAAAGCAGCCTTTGCAACATTTAATTCATTTACCTTATCATTAGTGAATTGATAATGCCCGCCTCCAACAATCAGTGCAAAGACAAGTATTCCAGCAACTATTTTAATGGGCATTGGCCAGGCGCCAGCCTGGTTAACATCCCAATTGATTTCAGACAGATCCATTAACGACCCTCTTCTTCTGTGGTTTCTGTTTTACGTTGCTTAAGGGTAAGCGTAAAATTGCTTAACTTACCATTAGCCCCTTTTTTTCCCATTTCAATCACACTAATTTCTGGTGCGATCAACCATCCAGAGCTATCAATATTTCGCATTAACTCAGAAATCCTAGCATTTGATTGTGTCTTTCCTTTCAAAGATACGGAGCTTTCTCCTTGCTTGATTTCTGATAAGAACACACCTTCTGGCATAACCTTACTCACTTCATCCATAAAATGTACAACATTCTGCCTGCTCTCTTGCAGCTTTTGTATCGCCATCATTTTATCGTCAATAATTGTTTTTTTCTTCTTTATATCACGTATCTTTTTCGTCACTAAACGTAATTCTTTGGTTTTTTCACTCACCTTTTCTTTCATTGCTTGTTGTGTTTTTATTTCACCGTCTAAATAGAAATATAACCCAAGGACAACCGCAATACCAATAACAGCGGCCGCCACCAAACCAACAATAAATTCATCTTGTTTTTGCTTACGTAGAGCATCCCGCCAGGGCAATAAATTAATTCGTGTCATTAGTTGAAACTCCTAAGCGCTAAACCACACGCGACCATCAAGGCTGGCCCATCTGCATTTAAGCCTTGTTCATTTACTTTTTTTGCTAACTTCATTTGCAAAAACGGATTTGCAATTAAAACAGGGCAGCGCTGATCCGCCTCTATTAAATCAGCAATCCCATCAATTGCTGCACACCCTCCCGCAAATACAATGCAGTCAATATCTTCACTTGCAGCAGATGAATAAAACACCTGCAAAGCACGCGCTATTTGCTGAACAATCGCACGTTTAAAAGGCTCTAATGCTTCAGTGTTATAGCCTTCCGGTGCATCCGCACTTCGTTTAGCTCTACCCGCCTCCTCAAAAGAGTAACCGTAAATTCTCTGAATTTCCTCAGTTAACTGCCGTCCACCAAAAGTTTGGTCCCGCGCATAAAGAGAGCGCCCTTCTTTAATAACATTCAAACTAATGATTGAAGCACCGATATCTATCATTGCAACCGTTTGCGGTGTATCTGAACTGGGTAATTGGGCAGACAGCATAGTCAGAGCATCTGCCATAACAAAGGTCTCTAAATCGACAACTTTAGTGGTAATTCCAGCCATCTCCAAGACAGCAACTCGCTCATCTACATTTTCAGTTCTAGAGGCGACAAGTAATACATCCGATATTCCCTTTACTTCATCTTCACTTAAGACTTCAAAATCAAAGCGAACTTCATCCAGTGGGTAAGGAATATATTGATCAGCCTCTATAACAATTTGCTCTTCCATTTCAGAGTCAGAAAGCCCTGAAGGCATGGAAATAACTTTTCTAAAAACATCTGACTCAGCAATAGCAATACTTGCACTGCGAAGCTTGGTATCAGCTTGCTTTAATACTTCACGAATGGTTTCAGCAATGATTTCCATATTTTCTGGGTCATTATTGACTAAGACTCCTTCCGGTATTGGGCGCACACCATAACTTTCAACTTTATACCCATCCGCTGATTTACTTAGCTCTAGCAACTTAACAGCCGCTGTACTAATATCAATACCTAAAATACGTTCAGACTTACGATTAAACCATTTCATATAGTGACTCTGTCTTTTTTATCATTAATACTATTAACTGCTCTAGCTAGAGTTTCAACACGCTTCATACATAATATTTATTTCAAGTATTGCACATAAACCAATGAAATACAAACAAAGTAATATTTTTATTACTCCTAAAATCCATACACCCATCCTACATTGAAAATAGTTTTTTAATTTAACTTTTCTGCTATCTACTCTCACAAAAAAGAATAAACGCCACTACAAACCCTATCAAATCATAACGCTTTAAAATCATATACTATATACTTATGCATCATTCATTTTTAGCTTACTCATACAGATATGAATTTTAAAAAACCATTAAAGTGGCTGTCATACACACTATTAAGCCTGTTCTCTTTTGGGCTTATTATTTGCTACTTTGCCTACCAACAGCTTAAAGACGAATTACCCGATACACAGGTTTTACGTAACATTGAATACAATCAGCCCTTAAGCATTTTCAGCGCAGATAATTTACTTATTGAACAGTTCGGTGAGAAAATACGTACTCCTATTACAATAGAAGACACTCCACAACAACTGATTAACGCTTTTGTCTCCTCAGAAGACGCCAGTTTTTTCTCTCATTCAGGCGTTGCCTTTAAAGGGCTAGCTCGCGCAGCTGTCCAGCTTGCCCTTACAGGCAAAAAAAAACAAGGCGGCAGCACTATCACTATGCAGGTTGCTAGAAACTTCCTGTTAACTAGTAAAAAAACTTATACCCGCAAAATTAAAGAAATTATTCTTTCTTTTAAAATAGAGTCTGAATTTAGTAAAAATGAAATACTCGAACTTTATTTTAATAAAATTTACTTGGGTCAGCGAGCCTACGGCATCTCTGCTGCCTCAGAAATTTACTATCATCGCCCTTTATCTGAACTAACGCTAGCTGAGTCAGCGATGATTGCAGGTTTACCCAAAGCACCCTCTATTTACAACCCAATATCAAACCCTGATCGCGCTTTAATTCGCCGCAACTATGTACTTAATCGCATGCTTGTATTAAACCATATTACTCAAGAACAATTCACCACCGCAATTTCCGCTCCCATTACCGCTCATCGCTACACCAGCCAAAGAGAACTTTACTCTCCTCATATTGCAGAAATGGTTCGCAGTGAAATCATTAAAAAATATGGGGAAGAAACCGCTTATACAGCTGGCTTTAAAGTTTACACAACCATCCAATCTAACCTACAAAATACTGCAACTCATGCCTTACGCACCAATTTACATCATTATGATGAACGCCACAGCTATCGCATCAGCAATGAACGCAATAAAACTTTAAAAAATAGTAGCAATATTGGTGACACTTTCCCAGCTCAAGTCATCTCGATTGACAAGGCAACACTAAGCGCAAAACTCAAAGACGGTACAGAAATCGAATTACTCTGGAAGGACAGCGCTTATAGCACTCTACTATATAACGCAAGATACAACTCAGTTCGAGCAATCAATTCATTTTTAGATATTTTAGAGCTAGGCAATACCTTTCGCGTTAGAAAAGAAAACAACAACTGGAAACTAGCTCAAATACCACAAGCGGAAAGTGCCTTTACCGCACTAAACCCTAAAAATGGAGCAATCTTAGCGCTTACTGGCGGCTACTCCTATTTCAACAATAAGTATAATCGCGCCATTCAAGCAAAACGACAACCCGGGTCTGGCTTTAAACCTATCATCTATACCACAGCATTAGAACAAGGGTACACGCCAGCCAGCCTTATTAATGACGCACCTATCTTAACCAACAACTCCGAGCAAGAAAGTGACTGGCGCCCAGAAAACTACAGCCATAAATTCTACGGACCAACTCGCATTCGTACTGCATTACGCTTATCTCGTAACCTTATCTCTATTCGCTTACTTCGCGCACTGGGTATTCCTGCGGTAACAGATACCGCTATTCGATTTGGATTTTCTCCAGAACAAGTACCACAAAAACTTTCACTGGCACTAGGTAGTGGTTACGCATCCCCAATACAAATGGCACGCATGTATGCTGTTTTCGCTAATGGCGGCTTCTTAATCCAGCCTCACTTTATTGATCGCATTGAATCATCAACCGGCGAGATTATATTTCAAGCAAAGCCGCCCCTTCCTTGCCATACCTGCTCAGAGCAAAGCTCCGACAATGAAACCCATGCACTCCGAATTCTTTCACCACAAATTAACTTTTTAATGACTAGCTTATTAAAAGATGTTGTTCGACGCGGAACGGCAGTTAAAGCTAAAGTATTAAACCGTACTGACTTAGCAGGAAAAACAGGCACAACTAATAATCAAAAAGATGCCTGGTTCAATGGCTTCACTCCGGATATAGTAGGTATTTCCTGGGTTGGCCGAGATGATTCAAAAACACTCGGATCGTGGGAAACCGGCGGAAAAGCGGCGCTGCCTTTATGGATTGATTTTATGCGAGTTGCCTTACAAAATCACCCAGAACAGGAAGCCATTCTTCCGGCAGGCATCATAAAAGTACTGATTGACAAGAAAACTGGCCTACTAAGCCACGAAGAAAAATCGAGTGATTTTAGTTTTTGGGAGTATTTTACAGCAGGGAATGCACCAAGCCAATATGCCCCCTTACCTACGACTACACTTGATACCGAGCTTACCCCAACAGGGAAACCAACTCATGAAGAGTTATTTTAACTAGCACACCCCCTCATCAAGCCAAAAATCACTAAATAACAGACACAAAAAAAGCAGCTTAAGCTGCTTTTTTATACCCTAAATTCTTTCACAAACTTAAAGATTACGAACATCGTGTCCTGTATAAATTTGTCTCGGACGACTGATACGCTGACCTGGCTCAGCCATCATTTCTAACCAATGAGAAACCCACCCAGCCGTTCTAGCAATCGTAAACATTACCGTAAACATATCAACAGGAATATTCAATGCCTTATAAATAATGCCTGAATAAAAATCAACATTAGGGTACAGTTTCTTCTCAACAAAGTACTCATCAGCCAAAGCATATTGCTCTAGCTCTAAAGCTAACTCAAATAAAGGATCTTTATTAGAACCTGCTAAACTTTCTAAAACGTCATGGCAGGCCTTACGAATAATAGTCGCTCTAGGATCAAAGTTTTTATACACTCGGTGCCCAAAACCCATCAAACGAAAAGGGTCATTTTTATCTTTTGCTTTAGCAATAAATTCAGGAATTCTATCAACCGTACCGATTTCTTCCAGCATACTTAGTACTGCTTCGTTTGCTCCACCATGCGCAGGCCCCCAAAGAGCACCAATACCAGCTGCAATACAAGCATAAGGATTTGCCCCCGTACTACTTGCTAAACGAACCGTTGATGTACTTGCATTTTGCTCATGATCTGCATGCAGAATAAACAATAAATTCAATGCATTAACAGCCACTGGATCAATATAATTATCTTTATCTATATATTTTTGAGATGGCAATGAAAACATCATATTAAGAAAGTTTTCACAGTAGCTCAAATCAGAACGCGGATATACAAAAGGAAATCCAATAGAATGACGATAGCAAGCTGCTGCTATAACAGGCATTTTTGCTAACATGCGCATCGCTGAAATTCGGCGATGCTCTGGGTCATTCATATTTAGCTCACTATGGTAAAAAGCGGATAGTGATCCTACAATCCCTACCATCATTGCCATAGGATGCGCATCATAATGAAAGCCATCTATGAAGCTACGCATAGCCTCATGTAACATCGCATGCTGTCCTATTTCATGCTCAAAATTAGCCTGCTGCTCAGTTGTTGCAAGTTCGCCATTCATTAATAAATGAGCCACCTCCAAAAAAGAACATTTTTCAGCTAACTGATCAATCGGATATCCACGATATAGCAAGATACCTTGCTCACCATCAATATAGGTAATTGAACTCTTACAGCTCGAAGTAGACATAAAGCCAGGGTCATAAGTAAATAGCCCCATTTTTTTGTTTAACGAACTTACATCAATAACAGGCGTACCAATCGTTCCTTTAAGCAAAGAAAAATCTGCTTCTTTGCCTGTTGAATTGTCGCGTATGGTTAATGTTTCTTCTGTCATTGACTTTCCTAAGCTTTTTTTACGAAGCGTAGCAATAGCTTATTGGCTATAACGCTTACGGAATTTATCTACACGACCAGCAGTATCAACTACACGCTGCTTACCAGTGAAGAAAGGGTGACAAGCTGAACATACTTCAATGTTCAAATTTTTGCCTAATACTGAGCCTGTAACAAACTCGTTTCCACAACCACATGTAACAGTGATTTGGTTATATTCTGGGTGAATTTCTGGTTTCATAATGACCTTATTAATGTCTAAAAATCGACTAACACAATTTAGAACAGAGTATAATACTTCTTTACTCCCAATTTCGCAAGTAACACCTTATAAATTATGCGTATTATCACTGCAAATACAAATGGAATTCGCGCCGCGGAGCGCAAAGGCTTCTTTCCTTGGATGATTCAACAAAATGCAGATGTCGTCTGCATACAAGAAACCAAGGCCCAGCCCGACCAACTAACAGGCGAAGCGTTTCACCCCGCAGGTTATCATTGCTATTTTCATAGCGCCATCAAAAAAGGCTATAGTGGCGTTGCCATTTACAGCAAGCACCAACCCGACAAAGTCATTGAAGGCATGGGATTTGAAGACGTTGATAGCGAAGGTCGATATCTAGAAGTACAAATAGGCAATCTGAGCGTTATCTCTCTTTACTTGCCCTCAGGGTCTGCAAAAGAAGAGCGCCAAGAGTTTAAATACAGTGTAATGGATCGCTTCCTCCCTTTTTTACAAGAACGCGCTAAAGACGGCAGAGACTACATTATCTGTGGCGACTGGAATATTGCGCACAAAGAAATTGATTTGAAAAACTGGAAGCCCAATCAAAAAAACTCAGGTTTTTTACCGGCAGAACGCGCCTGGCTGGATGAGTTATTCTACAAAAACCCGTGGCA